>Ga0114972_10000479_pt1 | contig 29915 bp, 30 predicted proteins | sample M_140807_EF_Meta_FD_87354 | JGI IMG/M metagenome (GOLD analysis project Ga0114972, IMG submission 87354) | Freshwater microbial communities from Lake Montjoie, Canada to study carbon cycling - M_140807_EF_MetaG | ecosystem: Environmental > Aquatic > Freshwater > Lake | place: Lake Montjoie...
CGGCAGATCGAGATGGAGCACCAGACCCACATCGGGGCGATCCACCCCCATGCCGAAGGCCACGGTGGCCACGAGCACCGGTGTGGGGTGGTCCTGGAAGTGCTGCAGCGCCAGCTGGCGGCTTTCGGGATCCAGGCCGGCGTGATAGGCGATCGCCTCGATGCCGGCCCCGCCGAGCCGGGTTGCCCATTGCTCCACCGAGCGGCGGGTGCGGGCATAGATCAGCACGGCGCCCCTGGCCCCGTGAACCGCCTCCAGAACCTGGGGCAGGGGATCGGCGGGCCGCAGGGCCATGCCATAACTGAGGTTGGGGCGGCGGGCCGAACGCACCTGAACCAGCGGGTTGCGGAGCTGGAGCAGGCGGATGATGTCGGCCCGGACCTGGGGGCCGGCCGTGGCGCTCAGAGCCACCAGGGGCACCCCGGGGCAGAGGGAACGCAGCTGGCCCAGACGCCGGTAGTCGGGCCGGAAATCGTGGCCCCAGGCGCTGATGCAGTGGGCCTCGTCCACCGCCAAGGCCACCAGCTGACCCGCTTCGATCACATCCTCGAGCAGCTGGCGGGTGGCCTCCGCCTGCAACCGCTCCGGAGCGAGATAGAGCAGGCGCAGGCGGTGATCCCGCAGGCGCTCCAGCAGCTGGCGGCGCTCCTGGGGAGGGAGGCCCCGGTGCAGGCAGGCGGCCGCGATGCCACGGCGCTGCAACTGGCTCACCTGGTCCTGCATCAGAGCCACCAGGGGTGACACCACCACCACCAGCCCCTGGCGCACCAGGGCCGGCAGCTGATAACAGAGCGACTTTCCAGCCCCGGTGGGCAGCACCGCCAGGCAGTCCCGGCCGGCCAACAGCGCCTCCACCACGGCCCGCTGGCCCGGCCGGAAGCTCTCCCAACCAAAGTGTCGCTGCAGCGCCTGGGCGAGCGCATCGTCCGGCACCGGCAGCCCCCATCCCTGGTGTAGCTGGCACCCTACCCGCCCCAGGGGTGGCGGCGCCTGAGGTTCCCCCCGAGCGGCCAGCTGGCACCTCAGCCGGGCCGCTCCCGCCGGCCCACCCGACCCGCGGGGCGCTCAACAACCGCTCCCTGGTCGAAGGGCTGCTCGCGAGGAGCGGCAGCTGCAGCGCCGCGTCGAAGCGATCAGCGAACTGGCCAGGCCCGAGGCCCTGATCGCCCCGGCGCGGCATCAATGGGCCGGGGGTTCAGTGGGGAGCCCCATCGCCGCCTTCCCGCGAGGGCAGCGGTGGCGCCTCCAGGCGATCGGCCGACTCCTCCACCAGCTGCAGCCGCAGCCGCTTGCCCCCCGCCAGCTCCCCGAGGGACACCCGCAGGGTGCTGCCGCTGAGGCTCTGGAGGGCGGTGAGCAGCTCCCGGAGGTGGGGGGTGCTGCTGCCGCTCTCCACCCAGAGGCGTTCCTGCAGGCCGCCGAGTCGGCGCCAACTGGTGTGGAGCTTGAGCACGGCGCTCTCCAGGGCCTGGGCCTGGCCCACGGCATCGGCCAGGAGGCCCAAAACATCGAGCCGCTGCGACTCCTGGAGGGCTTTCTCGAAATCCAGGTCCCCCTGTTGGAAGGCGCGCACGGCCAGGCTGGCCTCGGCGGCGCGGTGCAGCCAGCGGGCCGTGTGGGTCACATCCTTCACCCGATCGAGCTCAGGCTCCTCCCGCAGCACCCGGCGCAGATCGTCCTGCTGCTCCTCCGGGAGGCGGGCCAGTTCCTTCACCAGGGGGGCTACGGCCCGGGGGGGCAGCAGGTTCTCGGCGGTGCGTTGGCGGATCTCCTCGGGCAGCAGGGGGCTAGTGGCGGCCAGGAACTCATCCGAGAGCCGCCGCACCTGCTTGCGGGTGATCGGCAGGCCCCCGTTGGCGGCCTCACTGATCATCTGCTGCACCTCCGGCTCCGCCTGGGCCGTTTCCAGAAAGGCCCGCTTGGAGAACTGATTCACGCTGTCGGGCTCCAGCAGCCCCTCCCCCACCAGGTTGTCGGCCGAATCGGCCAGCTGGATCAGGGTGTAGGCGCGGGTCTTGCTGATCTCCCGCTCCCGTAGCCACTGCAGGAAGCCGGTGCCGCGCCCCTCACCGCCCCGCTTCTCCCGATCCCGCACCGCACGGAGGATGCGGCCGCGCCAGATCTCGGTCTGCAGGTCGAAGCGGTCGCACACCGCCCAGGCCTCCTCAAGTCGGGCCAGAAACTCCATGGTGCTGATGTCGTCCTGCTCGGGATCGGGCAGGTCGAGGCTGAGCACGGGAGCCTCGGCGGAAACCATGGGAACGCGGCATGGGAGAAGGGGGATGCTGCCACGCCCGACCACCCCGTCCCCCTCGCCCCCGTGGACACGAGCCTGTGCGAACCTCCCAATCCGAAGGCGTCCGATCCAGGTCGCACGCACACTCCCTTGGGATTCGTCACGGCCCATGGAAAGCTCGTTCAGGGAAGGTGCCGCGAGGCCATCCGGCTGGGCACGGATAGGAGGGCGAAGCAGCCTGGCGTCCGAGAGCCCAGAGAGCCGCAACAAGACACCCTGGCCTAACGACGAATCGTGACGTGGCGGCTTCGCAACCCGCCCCGCACCGGTATGGTCAGGCCGAAAGCCACCCGACCCGAAGCAGCAGCGATGGCCATCTCCCGCGGCGACAAAGTGCGCATCAAGCGCCCCGAGTCCTACTGGTTTAACGACGTGGGCACGGTGGCCTCCGTCGACACCTCCGGCATCCGTTACCCGGTCGTGGTTCGCTTCGAAAAGGTGAACTACAGCGGCATCAGCGGCACCGAAGGCGGCCTCAACACCAACAACTTCGCCGAGAGCGAGCTCGAGAAGGCCTGATCTCTGGGTGGTGTTGCACCACCTTCGCCCCCATCCGCACAGACCTCGCCGTGCCCGAATTGCCCGAGGTCGAAACCGTACGCCTGGGTCTGCAACGTCAGACCCAGGGTTTTTTGATTTCAAAAGTTGATGTGCTGCGGGCTCGTGCCATTGCCGCGCCCCCTGATCCTGCTCTGTTCAGCCTGGCCCTGCAGAACTGTGTGGTGACCAGCTGGCGGCGACGCGGCAAATACCTGCTGGCTGATCTCGAGGAGGCGAATGGCCGCGAGGCGGGTATTTGGGGCGTGCATCTGCGCATGACCGGCCAGTTTCTGTGGATTCCCCCTCCACAGCCCAGTTCACCCAGCTCGGATCCCGAACCCACCGTTCACACGCGGGTACGACTCTGGGGCGCGGATGGATCGGAATTGCGCTTCATCGATACCCGCAGCTTCGCCCAGATGTGGTTCGTTCCTCCTGGACGACGGCTGGAGAGCGTGATCACGGGGCTGGGCAGACTGGGTCCAGAGCCCTTCGATCAGGCCTTCAGTGCCGCCTACCTGCTGGAACGCTTGCATGGCTCGAAGCGTCCGATCAAAAATGCCCTCCTCGACCAGTCCCTAGTGGCAGGCATCGGCAATATCTATGCCGATGAATCCCTCTACACGGCGGGGATTCTTCCCCAAACCCCCAGCGGACGGTTGGGGCTCAAAGCACTGGAAAGATTGCGGCAGTGCCTGGTGGAGGTGCTGGAGGCCAGCATCGGAGCGGGTGGCACCACCTTCAGTGACTTCCGCGACCTCACCGGCACCAATGGAAACTACGGGGGGCAGGCCTGGGTCTACCGGCGTGCCGGGCTAGGGTGTCGCCGCTGTGGCGCCACTCTCCAGAGGGAGCGGCTGGCCGGGCGCAGCACCCATTGGTGTCCGGAATGCCAATCCTGAGCCCCACGCCTGAAGACCAGCCGAGCTGCTCATTCAGCCAGGTGAGCAATGAATCGGGCCCAGCCGCCGTCGTCGCACCATCCGCTGAGAATCAGGCCCTGGCGCCCGATGTGCGCAGGCAGCTCGCCCAGGCCCTGAGCGATGCGATGGCCATCATTCACCGCCGGGGTTGGTGCGATGGCACCGGCGGAAATTTCAGCTGCGTGATCCAGCAGGAGCCACTGCTGCTGCTGATGGCTCCGAGCGGTGTGGACAAGGGGAGCGTTGCACCGGAAGCGTTGATCGAGGTCGATGAGAGCGCCAGGGTGGTGGGAGGAGAGGGCAAGGCAAGCGCCGAAACGCTCCTTCACCTAGCCATCGTGCAGGAGACCGGAGCGGGTGCCGTGCTGCATACCCACTCCCAGGCGGGCACGCTGCTGTCCCAGTGGGCGGGCAGCACGGATCCCGGGTGCGGCACAGATCCCGACGGCGTGGCCCATCTCACTGTGAAGAACCTGGAAATGCTCAAGGGTCTTGCGGGGATCACCACCCACCAGACCAGTGTGGAGATTCCTGTTTTGGCCAATGACCAGAACCTGCAGCGACTCAGCCTTCAGGCGGCACCCCATCTGGCGGGCGCCCCCCATGGCCTGTTGATTGCCGGACATGGGCTCTATGCCTGGGGCAAGGATCTCATGGAGGCCTGTCGCCATCTTGAGATTCTGGAGTTTCTGCTGGAACAACGCTGGCGCCAACTGTTGCTTGATGCGCTTCAGTCCAGGCAGGATCAAACGGGATCCATCAGCGAGTCATGAGGAGCCAACCATGATCAATACCATCGAGTACCGGAACATCAGTCATGTCCTGCTGGATATCGAGGGCACCACCTGTCCGGTGAGCTTCGTGGCCCAGACGCTCTTCCCCTATGCCAGCCAGGAACTGCTCATCTATCTTCAAGCGCACAAGAGCGATCCAGGCATTGCCGGCCTGATCGAGGAACTCGAGAAGCTATGGCAGGAAGATACGAATCAAGAGGCAAGGCAACTCCGACAAACCCGAAAGCCATCACCTGCCGATTGCATCGAGGCCCTGATCCCTTATTTGCAATACCTAATCAGAGCCGACCGAAAAGCAACAGCACTAAAAGACCTACAGGGAAAGATCTGGGAAAGCGGCTACTCCAAGGGGGAGTTGATTGCCCCCCTGTTTGAGGATGTTCCCGGCAGACTTTCAGAGTGGAAGGAACAAGGGCAGTGTCTGGCCGTTTACTCAAGCGGCTCTATCGCAGCGCAGAAGTTGCTCTACGGATACAGCAACGCCGGCGACTTGCGAGCTCTCTTCAGCCACTGGTTTGATACACGCACTGGCCTCAAGCAGTCCCCCGAAAGCTACTCCCTAATTGGCCGTCACATGCAATGCGACCCCAGGAATATCCTCTTCATCAGTGATTCAGCCAGTGAACTTGATGCTGCACAGCAAGCCGGTCTTCAGGTCCTGTTGAGTCAGCGTGACGAGATCCATCCACCACAGAGCCCCTATCAAGCCATCCGCTCCTTTCACCAAGTCCTGCTCCATCCTTTCGGCAGACCACTCAGCTCTTAGGCACACACGCTTAGAGGTGGCAGTTAAGATGGCCCACGTCCTCTTGTGAAGAAGGCCTTGATTTTTTCCCACACCTCTCTGCCCAAGAGGGCGATTCCAAGATAGAAAGCCGCCTCACTGGTGATGATTAGGCCAGCCGTAAGGGCGGCGGTCACGCCAACTGAAATCTGGAAAACAGGCAGGGCAAGAATTGCGCCCCAGGCAACGAATGACAGTGCCAGGAGGGTGTAACCGGACGCTTTTCTCATGGTTGTTGGTCTGAGACAATGTGGCTGCACCTGGTAACAAGTAGCCTAATTGCATTCTGTATTCAGTTGCTGATGCTAGCGGTGCGCCAGCAATAGGGTCCTGGTCGCGCCCCAGGGCATGAGGCCAGCTGTGGCACCAGGAATCGAAGTTGGATCTTTCCACCACATTTAGCATCAAGCCGCCCTGAGCAAATGCGAATCCAGGATGTCCTCGGGAGGCACCATCAAGCGCACGCTGTTGTCGATGTACAGCGAGGCATCATGCTCCGGTAAAAACTGGTGAGCCAGATTTTAATCTGTCGTTGGCTGCGAGCACTATCTGCAGCGAACAACGGCTCAATCAGGCGAATATCCCAGGTTGTGCTGGTCATCGAGGGCGACAACTCGCGTTGGCAGCGGCCCGAGTCTCTCTGCCCTGGATAGGGTCTTTCGGATCTGTCGCCCAAGCTAGTCGTGGTTCACGGGTCCGAGAGCCAACTGTTCGGATGGTTACAGAACGTCCGCAGCCCTGCGGACCCCGAGGGGGCCTCGATTGAGAGCGTGGATATAGATCATGGAGGTCGTTACGTCCTTGTGGCCTAGGAGCTCCTGGAGGGTTCGCATGTCTTGGCCCCGCTCCAGCAAGTGGGTGGCAAAGGAGTGGCGGAAGGTGCGGCAACTGGCTGCCTTCGTCACCCTGGCTTCGGTTACGGCACGCTTCACGGCCTTCTGCGCCACGCTCGGATCGAGGTGGTGCCTTCACTGGTTGCCTGATTCCCATTCCCGCCAGCGACTCTGCTGGGGGAACACCGACTGGTCGCCCCGATTCAGCACCAGCAGCCTCGCTTCGATTCAGACTCCCGCCATCCCCGGCGCCGGGACGCCCTGATCTCTTCTCCCCCAGCCCCTGTGAGCGGCTCCGACGACACGATCGAGCCCGCCGCTGCTGAGCCCCCCTGGCGCCAGCAGCTGCGCGCCTCCCTCGGAGATCTGCCCGCCGTTCGTCGCCGCCGTCTACGCAGCCTGGCGCCCGCCGGGACCGCTGCGCTGCAGCCAGCAGCGCCCGATCGAGCCACAGACGCCAGGGCCGGGGAGGCGAGCCCTCCGGCGCCCTCCCCCCTGCTGGATCTGGCTAGCAACGACTACCTGGGCCTCAGCCGCGATCCGGCGGTGCTGGCGGCCGCCGCCGCCGAACTGGCCGCCTCGGGCTTGGGGGCCGGCGCCTCGCGGCTGGTGAGTGGCACCCGGCCGGTGCATCTGCAGCTGGAGCAGGCCCTGGCCGCCTGGCTGGGGCGCGAGCGGGTGTTGCTCTTTCCCAGCGGCTTCCAGGCCAACCTGGCCGCGGTCTGCGCTTTAGCCGATCGCCATTGCGTTGTGCTGGCCGATCGCCTCATCCACCACTCCCTGCTCGCGGGGGTGCGGGCCAGCGGCGCCCGGCTGAGGCGCTTCGCCCACAACGACCCGGCCGATCTGGAGCGGCTCTTGCGCAGCGAGCAGCGCTCCCGCCCTGAGGCCCGCCTTCTGGTGCTCTGCGAAAGCCTGTACAGCATGGAAGGCAGCACCCCTCCCCTGGCCGCGCTGGCAGCCCTCTGTAAGCAACACCGGGTGCCGTTGCTGGTGGATGAGGCCCATGCCCTCGGCGTGCTCGGCCCCGGCGGCCGCGGCCTGGCCCACGGCATCGCTGAGGTGGCGATCGTGAGCGGCACCTTCGGCAAGGCCTTCGGCAGCGGCGGCGCCTTCCTCGCCGGCGACGCCTTGGTGGGCGACTGGCTGCTGCAGAGCAGCGGCGCCTTCCGCTACACCACCGCCCTCGCCCCGCCCCTGGCCGGCGGCGCCCTGGCTGCCCTCGGCCGGATCCAGGCCGATCCTGAAGCGGCATCCGCTCTGCTGGAGCGTTCTGGCCGTTGGCGCGATGCCCTGCAGGCCGCCGGCTGGCCCCGGCCCCCCGGCGAGGGTCCGATCCTTTCGGTGCTGCTCGGTGCTGATGCCGCCGCGCTCGCCGCCCAGGAGCGGCTGGAGGCGGCGGGCCTGCTGGCCCTGGCGATTCGGCCGCCCACCGTGCCGGAGGGCACCGCCCGGCTGCGGCTGGTGCTGCGGACTGGCCTTTCTTCCGGCACCCTGGAGAAGCTTCTGGTGGCCCTGGGCCCCGGACCCCTGCTCTTGCCGGCCTCGCCCTGAACCGGGGGGCTCTGCGGCCCTCCTAGCCTCCAACGTTCTGTCATGGGAGCGGCCAAGCCGCGGCTCGTTGCAGAGCCGCTTCGGCTCAGCCTCGGGTCCGCCCATCGCTTGGGGGCAGTGGACGATCGCCGAATCCCTCCGCCACACCCCCCGCTTCTCCTCCACGCCCCCCCCAGCGCCACCGTGCCTACCCCGCCGGCCAGCCCCCTCCAGGTGATCGCCATGCACGGCTGGAGCGGCACCGCCGCCGGCTGGGAGCCCTGGCGGCAGGAGGCGCAGGCCCGCGGCTGGCAGTGGCGCAGCGGCGAACGGGGCTACGGCGCCGCGCCGCCCTTCTTACCGGCCTGGGACCCCCAAGGGCTGCGGGTGCTGATTACCCACTCGATGGGGGCGCACCTGGTGCCCCCCTCCCTGCTGGCCGATGCTGAGCGGGTGGTGCTGTTGGCCGGCTTTGGTCGCTTCGTGCCCCCCGGCCGGGAGGGGCGCCAGCTGCGCGCCGCATTGGCTGGCATGGCCGCGGCCCTGGCAGAGGGCCCCGATCCCGAGGAAACCGCCCGGCGGGCCCAGGCCTTGCTGCAGGCCTTCCTGGCCCAGGCCGCGGCCCCCGATCCGGCCAGCCTGATGCCGCTTGGTCCCGCCGATGGGCCGGTGGGGGCCGAAGCCCGGCGCCGCCTGCGCCACGACCTGGCCCTGCTGGAGGCCACCGCCGACCTGCCTGAGGGCTTCCCGGAGCAGGTGCCGGTGCTGCTGGTGGAGGCAGGCGACGACCGGATCGTGGCGCCCACGATGCGTGAGCTCCTCCATCAGCGGCTGCCGGAGGCGGAGCGGATCCTGCTGCCCGGCGCCGGCCACGCCTTCCTCACCAGCCCGCCGCAGGCCGCCGTGCTCCAGTGGTTGGAGCGGACCGGCCCGTCATGACGCTGCCCTCCCGGGTGCCATCACCAGCCGCGGCTCCAGCCGGCGAGGGCGTTCCGGAGCTTGATCTCCGGCAGGATTTCGCCGCGGAGGGCCAGGCGCTGCTGGAGAGGGCCCACTCGGTTGGCGGGGGGGGCGCGGCGCGGGGGCAGGCTCCTCTGGAAGGGGCTGGGCCGGATGGCCATGGCCTGGGCCTGGGCCTTGGCCTAGGTGATGGTGATGGAGGTTGGGTTGGGGTGAATGGGGATGGGCCAGTCCTGGATGGACAAGCCAGCTTGGGGAGGCAGCCGCCTCCCTCGGATCCACCGATCGGCGGGCCGGCTAGCGATGGCTCCTTGCCCGCCTTCACGGGCCGGGTGCGGCAGGGGTTCGGTCGCGGCGCCACCAGCTATGAGGCCCAGGCCCACCTGCAGCAGGGCGTGGCCTGGCGGCTCGGCCGCCTCTGCCGCGACCTTCCCCTCCCCCCCGGCCCCTGCGCAGACCTCGGAGCCGGCAGCGGCCTGCTCAGCCGGGCCCTGCTCGCCCAGCGCCCCTCGCTGCTGCAGCCACTCCACCAGCTCGACCTCTGCCCCGAACTGCTGGCCCGCAATCCCCTCGCCGGCCCCACCACTACCCCCTGGGACCTCAACCGCGGCCTGCCGCCCCAGCTTCAGGACGCCGGCCTGTTGCTCTCCAGCTTCGCCCTGCAGTGGCTGGAAGCCCCCGCCGTCCAACTCACCCATTGGGCCGGTCGGCTCGCCTCAGGTGGTTGGCTGGCGGTGGCGGTGCCGGTGGCCGGCAGCTTCGACACCTGGCTGGCGGCTGCCAATGCCGCGGCCGTGCCCTGCACCGCCCTGCCCCTGCCCGACGCAGACATGCTGATCGAGGCGGTGATCCGAGCCGGCCTGGACCTTCGCGAGGCCCAGCGGCTGCGCTTCAGCCGCGCGCCAAGCGATGGGCTCGCCACCCTGCGGCTGCTGCGCTCTCTCGGCGCCACCGCCAGCCGCCAGCCGCCCCTGGATCCAGGCCAGCTGCGCCGTCTGCTGGCCCACTGGCCCACCGCGCCGCTCTGCTGGGAGGTGCTGGTGCTGGTGGGCCGGAGACCCGGGGCCGCGGTGGTTCCCTGAGACCGTGCCGCCCAGCCCGGCACCGCGGGGGAGGGGTGGTTCATTCGACTCAGGTGGCGCGGCAGCCCGCCAGGAGGCTGCTGAACAACGCGCCGGCTACCCAATTTCAGTCGGCAGAGGCTCGACTGAGGGGGGATTCCATCGGTTGCCGGCAAGCGCGCGTGTCGTGCCGAGGGGCAGAACGGCATGAATGGGCCGTGATGCCTGGAATCGGCTGGCATTCTCGGGCTTGTTCAACACCCTCAACAGGTCGCTGGCGATGCCTCACATCCTTCGGCATCCGCCCGCACATCCATCAGCATCCGCCCGCAAACCTTGGCAGCCCCCAGCTCTCCCGGCGGCCCGCCATGCTGAGCGCCATCCGATCGCGGCCGCCCCAAGTCATGCGCCTGGTGGTCTGCGGCACCGACACCGATGTGGGCAAGACGGTGGTGAGCGCCCTGCTGGTGGAGGGCCTGAGAGCTCGCTACTGGAAGCCGGTGCAGAGCGGTGTGGAGGGCGGCGGCGACCGCGACCGGGTGGCGGCCCTGCTGGATTTGCCGGCTGATCGGATCGTGCCGGAGGCTTACCGCTTGGCGGCCCCGGTTTCCCCCCACTGGGCTGCCGAGCGGGAGGGCCTGGCGATCGACCCGGCGCGGCTTGCCCTGCCGCCGGGCGACGGGCCGCTGGTGGTGGAGTGCGCCGGTGGCCTGCTGGTGCCCCTGCGGCGCGACTGGCTGCAGATCGAGCAGATCGCCCGCTGGGGGCTGCCGGTGGTGCTGGTGGCCCGCAGCGGCCTGGGCACCCTCAACCACACTCTCCTCTCGCTGGAGGCCCTGTGTCAGCGCCGTATTCCCGTGCTGGGGCTGGTGCTCAACGGCGAGCCCCACCCCGACAACCCCCGCACTCTCCAGCAGCTCAGCGACGTGCCTGTGCTGGCCGAACTGCCGCCGCTCAAACCGCTCGATCGGGACGCCCTGCGCCACCAATGGCTGCGGTGCGAAGGATTCCGTAGCCTGGAGCGATGAGCAAGCGGCACCTTCTGGTGAGCGCGCTGGTGGCCGCCCTCTGCAGCGGCATCCTGGTGCTGTTCACCAACATCGAGAAGACGGTGGGCGGCTTGCTGCGCTGCGGCACTCTGGTCACGCTTCCCCAGTCCAGGGCTTGTCGTTGACGCTTGAAATCCCCGCCCGGGCGCTAAGGCCCATGGCTCAGCAGGGCCGTCCGGTGGAGGGTGAACACGCCACGGGATCACCGTCAAGACCGGCTGCAAGTCGGTCCGTCTCGGGATCGGGGGTTCGGGATCGGGGGCGATCGTTTCGAACAATGGTTCCGCCCGCCGGCCCCCGGCCGGGCCGGAGCCCGTTCCTCCCTGCCGCCGGTCCAACATGACAGGCAATCCAGGCCCTGAGCGCCCCATGCCGATCGGCGCCTCCGCCCCATCGAGCTGGCATCCTCACCTCTGGCATCCCACCACCCAGGTGGCCACCGCTTGGCCGCCCGACCAGGTGGTGCGGGGTGAGGGGGCGGAGCTGATCACCGCCGACGGCCGCCGCCTGATCGATGCGATCGGCAGCTGGTGGGTCACCCTGCATGGTCACGGCGAACCGAGCATCGCCGCCGCGATCGCCGATCAGGCCGGTCGCCTCGAGCAGGTGATCTTCGCCGATTTCAGCCATCCGCCCGCCGAGCAGCTCGCCACCCGCCTGAGCAGCCTGAGCGGCCTGGAGCGGCTCTTCTTCTCCGACAACGGCTCCACCGCCGTGGAGGTTGCCCTCAAAGTGGCCTGGCAGTGGTGGCGCAACCGCGGCAGCGAGCGGCGCCAGCTGGTGGCCTTCGCCGGGGCGTATCACGGCGACACCTTCGGGGCGATGGCCGTGGGGGAGCGCTCCCTCTTCACCGACGCCTTCGAGCCCCTCCTCTTCGACGTGGCCCGGGTGCCCTGGCCCGCCACCCACTGGCACGACGACCGGGTGGAGGAGCGGGAGGCGGAAGCCCTGGCGGTGCTGGAGCGGCTCCTGGAGACCCCCACCGCCGCGGTGATACTTGAGCCACTCGTGCAGGGCGCCAGCGGCATGCGCATGGTGCGCGAATCCTTCCTGCAGGAGGTGGAGCGGCGGGTGCGCCAGGCAGGAGCCCTGCTGATCGCTGATGAGGTACTCACCGGTTTCGGCCGTACCGGAGAGCTGTTCGCCTGCCGGCGCGCCGGCATCCAGCCCGACCTGATGGCCCTCTCCAAGGGCCTCACCGGCGGCTTCCTGCCGATGGGGGTGACCTTGGCCAGCGAGGTGCTGTTCCAGGGCTTCGTGGATCCAGACCCCACCCACACCCTGTATCACGGCCACAGCTTCACCGCCAATCCGCTCGGCTGCGCCGCCGCCCTGGCCAGCCTCGATCTGCTGGAGGGCTTCCCGGAGCGGCACCGGGGGATGGAGGCGCGCCACCGGCCCCACCTGGAGCGCCTGGCCGGGCACCACGGCGTGCGGCAGCCCCGTCTGCTCGGCGGCATCGCCGCCTTCGACCTGGTGGTGGAGTCCCCCGGCTATCTCAATCCGGCCGGCAAGCGGCTGCAGGCCCTGGTGCGCCGCGAGGGGGTGTTCCTGCGCCCCCTGGGCCAGGTGATCTACCTGCTCCCTCCCCTCTGCATCGACGACGACCAACTGGAGCGCTGTTATCGGGCCATCGCGATGGCGCTCGATGCCATCGGATCGGTGCCCTGATCCAATCCACCCGAGCCACCGAGACGTTTCGGCTTTCCAGGCTCAGTTCCACGGTTCGGCTCCAAGACTCGAATGCACAGATCCGGATCCACAGGCTCGGTTCCATCGCTCGACTCCCTCTCCCGCATTCAGCGTCGGAAGCGTCGAAGGGGCACGCTTGGCTGGCTGGTTTCCACCTGTCGCCTCTCACGATCTCCGGGCCAGCGGGTGCGCGGCATCGGGCACGGCGGCCACGCCTGCCAGGCCTCTGCGACCTCAGGGTCCAGCCAGGATCGCCGCTTCCACGTCGGCGCGGTTGAGGCCATAGGGGAAACGGCGCAGGCATTCCTGACCTTCCCCATGCCAGCTCACTGCAATCTCCTCACTCTCCAGGGTGATGCGAGCACTCCAGTCGGGCCGGTGCAGATCCCAGTGCACCCCGTTGGCCCCCTCCTGTCGGGCACCGAGCTGGCGCAGCCAGGCCTCCAGGGCCGGCAGGGGGTGGTTGTAGAGCGGGGTTCGCTCAGGCGGCAGGGTCGGGGGCATCGCTGACGGGAGATTCGGCGGTCGGGGTGAGCGTGGGAGCGGCTGCGCTGGTTTCCGGCCACCAGCTGGGGGTGCGCACCATGGCCATACCCCGCGCCCAGGCCACCCCCAGGCCCAGCACCAGGCTCAGCACCAGGGCCAGACCCAGCAGCAGCAGGGCGAACCATTCGCCCCCCGAGAGCGCCCGCCTCACCCCCACAGGCTGGGGTGAGGCCATCGGGATCGGGGGCCGAGCAGGCGCCGTCGGGGAGGCTGGCACCCGGAGCGGCTGGAGCAGCTGGGTGTCGTAGCGATTCCGGCTGATCGGATCGCTGAGCACCGCATAGGCCTGCTGCAGTTGCCGGAACGACTCCTGGGCCTGGGCCTGGGGGAGGCTGGTGGTGTCCGGGTGGTAGCGCTTGCTGAGCTGGCGGAAGGCCTGCCGCAGTTCCGCCACGCTGGCGGTGCTCGGTACTTCCAGCAGGTCGTAGTGGGTGGGGCCGGGGGCGGAGGGGTTCTCAGTGGGGGGCATGGCCCTGCAGACGGCGACCCGGCACGGTGTGCAGGATCCTAGGGAGAGCAGAGCGGGCCCACAGCGATGGACGAGGCATCCATTCCCCACGAGGAGCTCTGGAGTGCCCTGGGCTGGCAACCGGCACCGCAGCAAGCTGCGTTGTTCCAGCAGCTCCAGGACCAGCTGCGCCACTGGAATGGCCGCCTCAATCTCACCCGCCTGGTGGAGGGTGACGACTACTGGGTGGCGCAGGTGTTCGACAGCCTCTGGCCGTTGCGGGCGCTGCTGCAGGGGGATCCGGAGGCCTCCCCGGAGGTGATCGACGTGGGCACCGGCGGCGGTTTCCCTGGGCTGGCGGTGGCGATCGCCCTTCCCCAGGCTCGCCTCACCTTGGTGGATTCCGTGGGCCGAAAGGTGGAGGCGGTGCGGGCCATGGCCGCCGATCTGGGGCTGGCCCCCCGGGTCGAGCTGCGCTGCGAGCGGATCGAGCGCACCGGCCAAGGCGGCTCCACCCGTGGCCGCTTCGACTGGGCCCTGGCCCGGGCGGTGGCCCGGGCTCCGGTGGTGGCCGAATACCTGGTGCCCCTGCTGCGGCCCGAGGGGCGGGCGCTCCTCTATCGCGGCCAGTGGAGCCCCGAGGATCAGGCTGACCTGGAGCGGGCCCTGGTGCCCCTGCGCGCCAGGCTGGAAGGGGTGGAGCGTCTGGAGTTGCCGGCTGAGCGGGGGATGCGCCATGCCCTGCTGCTGCGGCCCACGGGGCCTTGCCCGAAGGCCTATCCCCGCGCGGTGGGGGTGCCCGCCCGCCAGCCCCTCGGGGAGATCGCGGCGGAGCGGTAGGCCGTGCTTCGGCCCTGCCCGCGCGCTTCTGGGGAGATCGCGCCGGGCGCACGGCAGGGTCTAGGCCAACCGCCTTCAGTCCTCCGGTCCTTCAATTCCCCCGCTGCTTCAGGTCTCCTGGAGGCGACGCACCGCCTGCCCCCCGATCCGCTCTCGCAGCTGCCGCAGCAGGTCTGGGATCCGCTCGGCCCAGGGGCTTTCCCCCAGCACCGCCAGCAGGGCCTCCTCGGACACCTCGCCATCGAGGGCATCGGCATTGGCCCCGGGAAACCAGTGGCCGCCATGGCCCAGCAGGCCGTAGCGCGCCCGGCAGAAGCTCTCGAGATCGAAGGTCTCCAGGAGCTCGTGGAGCCAGAGGAGCACCGGCACGTTGATCTCCCCTGGTGTGTCCTCCCAGCGGGGCAGCCCCTGGTGCCCAGACGCCAGCCACTCCTCCCCGAGGGCCGAACGGCGGGCGGCGTCCATCCGCTCCAGGATCGGTGGCAGCAGCTCGCCGGCTCGAGGGAGCAGGGCGACGGCCTCCAAGTGGAGGTGCAGGTCTTCCGGTCGTGCGGCTCCCACGCTGATCGTGTGGATGCCGGGGGCGCTCAGGCAGAAGAGATCGTTGAACACGATCGGGTGGAGCGGCGCGCACAGCGCGCTCAGTCGCTCCGAAGGCGTGTGCAGGTGACCGCCCTTGTCGGTGGGGCTGATCACGAACACGCCCATGTCATGGGCGGTGGCAGCCTCGATTGCGGCCTGGTTCTGTTGCTGGATGTAATACCAGTGCAGATTGATGTAATCGAAGTCGTCGGAGTTAATCGCTGCCAGGATCACGGGCAGCGGCGCGTGAGTGGAGAAGCCGATCGCGCCGATGCGGCCCTCCTCCCGCCAGCGGCGTGCCACCTCCAGACAGCCACCGGGCTGCAGCGTGTGCTTAAGCAGCTCGGCGGTGTTCACCCCGTGGATGGCCAGCAGATCGAGGCGATCGCGGCCGGGATCGAGACCCAGCCGCGAGAAACTGGTGGTCAGTTCGGCTTCGAAGGCCTCCGGATCGCCTTGGGGCGGCACCTTGCTCTGCAGGATTCGATGAGGATCGGGCAGCTCCCGCAGCAGGGGTGCCAGCTGCCGCTCGGAGCTGCCGTAGTGCCGCGCCGTTTCGATGTGGTGGAGGCCGGCGCCGATCGCCTGCTCCAGCAGGAGGCGCAGATTCGCCTGGCTGGTCTCTTCGATGGCGCCGGGTTCGAGATCCTTCCAGCTCTGCTGGAAGCGCATCCCGCCGAGGGAGAGCACCGGCATGGCCAGGCCGGTGCGGCCGAAGCGCCGGGTGGGGATCGCCGCACGGACCGTGGGGGCGTTGCCGGACATGGGGCTGGCCATCACGCGGGTCCTGATGCGGTTGGCGGAACCGTGGCCCTGGGCAGGGTGCGCCGCAGGCGGGCCGGATTGGGCAGGCCCAGAGGCAGGATCTCCTGTTGCTGGAGCTGAGCTTCTAGGGCCGGCAACTCGTCGTAGCTCACCCAGTGGATGCAGTCCACCGGACAGGTGTCGATCGCCTCCTGGATCCGCTCGGTGCTGTCGCCGTCTTGGCGGATCGCGCGGGAACGCCCCCACTCGGATTCCACCACGAAGGTGTTGGTGGCCACATGAGCGCAGTATCGGCAGCCGATGCATGCGGCCTCATCCACCCACACAGCTTTCTGACGCAGCTCTCCTCCCAGTAAGGGCTCAAGGCCTGTGGGCGGCAGGGGCGCGTTGGGATCAATCCGGAAGGCGACCGTGGGGTCGGTGCTGCCCGAAGTGAGAGGGGTCATGGGCTCGTGGCCCCTAGTGCTCAGCCGTCCCAGCGGGTCACCACCAGCTCAATGCTCCCATCGAGCTGATTGGTCTGCTCGGCCACCTGGAAACCTTCCTCAGCACTGGCGGCCAGGATGGTGCGCAGGGCATAGCGCTGAGTGAGCCGGGCCAGGAACCGTTCGACTGGCACGGGCTGCTTCCAGAGGTCCAGATCGGCAACGAGTTCGTAGCTGCTGTTCGCGTCATTCCAACGGAAGCCGATGTCCGCACCCTGCTCCTGGGGCACCGTCAGCTCGGCCATCACGGTCTGGCCGCGGTAGCCACGCACCGGGTGGCTACCCTCTAGGGGGGGATGGCCCAGGTCACCGAGCGCATCAACCAGGGCCTGGCGATCGCGGAGTTCGGTCCGCACGGTGCTGAAGTGCGACATCGATCGAGGGGGTAGCTGCGGTGGATGGACGGGATCGGGCCGGAGAAGGGCCCTCGATCAGCCAACCGGTTGGTTGGCGGAAAGAGGCTGCTGGAGGTCGACCGAGCGTTGGTCAGCCTGAAAGGCCTCGCTGGTCTCCCGCCGCTGCTGCACCGTGCCGAGGCGGGCTTCGATCCGCTCGGTGAGCTGCTGGCAGCCCTGGCCCGCCACGCCGTCCACCGTCTCCTCAACGCGGCCGTCAGGCCGGATGCGGAATCGGATCGTGCGCTGGGCCATCCCGGTGAGGAAAGGTGTTTCGTGATGTTAACCGTGTTTCTGCTCGGTCGGCGATCACGCCCAACGCCGTTCTCACGATTTGATGGTGATGCTGATGGTGATCGTGTTCGTGTTTCGAGGTTTGGACCCTCCGACGTTTCCCGGCTTCGCTTCGTTTAAGCCCCTGTCGGCCCTGAGTGTGGTCAGCAGTCGGCGGGAGCGTGGGGAAGGCCGGATGCCTTGCCCTGCCAAGGTCCCCGTCAACTGTTCAGTCCAAAGGTCTTCTTCAGTGGATCAGCCATCAACTGATCAGCCCTTCATCCACCAGGGTCTGCAGCCGGTCCAGCACCTCCGGTTGCTCAAGCTGCTCCAGGGCCAGCCGCGCTTCATCCCGCACCGTGGGGTCACCGTCGTGCAGGAGGGTGTGGAGCAGCGCTTCCACCACGCTCTGCTGGCGCGGTTCGACCAGGTCGGGATAGAGGCGACCGAGGGACCAGGCGCTGTTGCTGCGTACGGCGGGTTCGCTGTCGATCCGCAGGCTCTGGAGCAATTGGGCGGCGGCTGGGTCGGCCTTGGCGGCTCCGGTGGCGCCGGCATCGGCCAGGGAACTGGCCGCCCACAGCCGCACCGCCGCCACATCCAGCTGCAGGGAGCGGATCAGCGGATTGAGGATCGGCGCGTCGGGGTAGTTGCCCAGACTCCAGGCCACGGCCTTGCGCACGTAGCCGTTGTCGTCGGCGCTCAGCAGGCCGAGCAGCGGCTCCACCGCCAGGGGATGGGGGTTGCGGCCCAAGGCATAAACGGCACTCATCCGCAGAATTGGACAGGGCGCCTGCAGCAGCGGCAGCAGCAAGGGCATGGCGCGGGGATCGCGGTGTTCACAGAAGATGCGCAGTCCCTGCATGCGCTGGTCCTGCTCCCCCCGCAGAAGCTCAAGGCCAAGGTCACACTCCGCTGCCACATCCACTTCGGCCGGCTCAAGCGTCTCGATCTCATCGAGGGGGTCCCCCAGCAGCTCGGCCGCCAGCTCACGGGCCAGCACCTCGGGATCGAGGGCTAGCTCCGCCGGACTGTCGGGGAAGGGCTCGGGGAAGGGCAGGGCCGCGTCGGACATGGGGCGGTCGGCGTGGGCCGATCGTAGAAGTCGGCCGGCCGGGCAGGCCGTGGCTGGGCTCGCCGCCGCTCAGCTGATCGGTGCGGGGGCGGCCATGTCGCCCGGCAGCCAGATGCGGGCGCTCACGGCGAAGAGGGCCAGGCCGAACAGGAGCACGATTGCTGCCGGCAGCAGGGTGGAACGGAAGAACGACATGACATCAAGCGTGATGCAGGCATTCTCTCCTGCTCTCCTGCCTGGCCGTCGAATCCATGGGGGGAGCCGGTGGGCTTGGTGCAGCGCCTTTTGACCCGATGGTGTTTCCAGACCCTGCACCCGACTTGGAGCGGATCAGGACCCTTGCGGCGCTCAACACGGTCCTGGCTGAGGCGAGCACCATGCGCCCGCGCAAGGTTTCCGCGCCGTGTTTCATGTTCAGGGTCGGGTGAAGGGTTGCGGCTGACGGCCCGGGACGGCCCCGGCAGCCTCGGCCCGGACATGGCACCGCTGCCTGCCCGGGCGGGCCCCCACTCCTAGGGTGCGCCCACTCCTCCCGGCGCCTGTGGCTCCCCCTTCTCCCGCTGCTTCCGTCGCCCCTTGGCGGCGTCTCCTGGCGGTGGGGACGGAGGGTGTGGCCAGTGGCACGCCCTACATGGTCGGCAGCAAGCTGCTGCAGGGGTGGCTCACGGCCAGCGGCATCCCACTCGGCATGATCGGCCTGCTGAGCCTGGCCGAACTCCCTTACACACTCAAGCTGTTCTGGGCCCCGCTGCTGGATCGCTGGCCGATCCCCTGGCCTGATCGCCGCCGCGGCTGGCTCCTGGTGCTCCAGATCCTTCTGGTGGCGGTGATTGGCGGCATGGCCCTGCTGCAGCCCCAGGCCGATCCGGTCCATCTCTCCGTGGTAGGCATCGTGGCGATTCTCCTGGCGGTGGTGAGCGCCAGTCAGGACGTGATGGTGGATGCCTACCGCACCGACCTGTTGCCGGAGTCCGAGCGGGGTGGGGGAGCGGCGGCCGGGGCCCTGGGCTACCGGGCCGCGATGTTGGCGGTCGGTGCCGGGGGCTTCATGCTCGCGGGCTGGTTGGGCTGGCCCGCCGCCTTTCTGGGCTCGGCCCTGCTGCTGGCTGCCGTGGTGCCCTTCACGCTTACGGCCCCGGCCCTGCAGCCCCTGGCCCATCCGCCCCGCAGCCTGCGGGAGGCGATCGTGGGCCCGGCTCAGGAATTCCTCGGCCGCACCGGCGGCCGCCGGGCCCTGCTGATCCTGATCCTGGTGATGCTCTACCGCTGGCCCGATGGTCTGCTCAATGGCATGGCGGTGCCTTTCATGCTCAAGGCCGGCTTCACCGCCGCCGAGATCGGGGCGGTGAACGGGGGCTGGGGGATTGCCGCCACCATGGCCGGAACGGCCTTCGGCGGGGTGCTGTTCAAGCCCCTGGGCCTCAACCGCTCACTCTGGGTGTTCGGGATCATCGGCAGCCTCACCAACCTCTGCTACTGGGCTCTTGCTCGCTACGGCGGCGGTCTGCGGGGGCTGGTGATCACGGTGAGCGTTGAGCACTTCGCCCACGGCATGGTCACCGCCGCTTTCCTGGCTCTGTTGATGAGTCTGTGCAATCCCCGCTTCTCGGCCACCCAGTACGCCCTGTTCTCCGGCGTCTATGCCCTGAGCCGTTCGCTGCTGGCCGCCCCGGCCGGTTTTGTTGCCGCGGCGGTGGGCTGGAGCAGCTTCTTCGCCCTCACCCTGGCGGCCGCTGTTCCCTCCTTCTTGCTGCTCGCGGTGCTGGCTCCCTGGCGGGAGAACTTGCCCCGCGGTGCCTTTGAGGCTGGTCGCGATTCGACCTGAGCAGCCCGGTTGATTCGTCAGGACAGGGCCAGGGCCACCAAGGTCTGGTTGTGGAAGCCACCCGCTCCCTGGGTGCGGGCAATCTCGCCATAGGTGTAAAAGCCGGCGATCGGCAGGGAGCCCGTCAAGTCCTGCACCCCGTCGAATTCGCCCTCCACCGACGCGTCTTCCAGCACTGATCGCCGCGCCACACAGTCGAACAGCAACATGCCGATCGGGGGGGTGCCGTTCAGGCCATCGCAGGCTTCCTGAAATGCCGTTTGCGTGGCCTTCAGCACCGATGTGCTGTCCCCTTCCATGAACATGGTCATCCCTCCTTGGGGCAGGCCGGCGATGCAGGTGAGGCTGCGGTTCTCCAGGTCGGAGCCGGCCACGTAGCGGATCTCGATCCGATCGCGGCGGGGGATGCCCAAGGGGTGGGTGGAGGCGAAGGCCGCGAAGGCTTCGGGGTTGGCGCTCACCTCCGGAGGCGCCTGCAGAGCCTCGAGGTAGACATCCAGGGCGGGACGGTCGTCCAGCCCGGCCACCACCACCCCAGCGCTGCTAGTCACAAGCATGGGTTCACCCACCGGTTGCCAGCCATGGGAAACCCCGATGCCGATCGGGGCGTCGGAGCCGATGGCGGCCGCTACCACGGACCGCTCCAACACTCTGGATCCGAAGATCTGGAAGGTCGACTTCATGGCCATGTCATCGCCGGCACAGCCACCGACCAGGGGCACCGCCGCCCCGGCCACTTCATAGGCTCCGCGCACCACTTCCATCTGGTCGCCGCAGAGGCCATCCGCCAGCAACACCAGGGCGCGATGGGGATGGGAGGGAAGCTCGTCGATGCAGCGGGCGGCCTCGCGGGAGGCCGTTCGCAGAGTGCCGGGTTCCCCCTGCCCCATCCCGACCCTCACGGAAAAACCGGGGCCGCCGAGAGCCCACAGCACCAGGCCTTGGCGCAGCGAGCGGCCGTCGGTGAGCTCCCCGGAGGTGCTGCAGCCGATCAGGGGCACGCTGCCCAGCGCTGCCTGCAGATCCCGTGTCACCACCTCCATCGGATAGGAGGGCGAGAGAAAGGCGATCACCAGCGCTGGTGGATCAGCCCCTTCGGGCTGCTCCGGCAGGATGCCGGCTAGGGCCTCGCTCATCGCCAGGGAGGCATCCGGGTTGGTGGAGCTGCCGCACCGTACCCAGCGTGGACGCGGCTGAGCATCGGCTCCCGTTGGCTGAGGATCCCTTTCCGATGCGAGGGATGGAGCGGGCTCTGTCATGGGGACGCTGAAGGCGGCCGGTTCATACCCACCCTATGAACAGGCTTGGCCATCGCCATTCCGGGCTCCTGCCGATCGAGCGCTCCGGCCAAGGCTTCGCCCAGTGGTGGGCTGGTTCAAGCCGGATTCCTGGCTTGGGTGGATCGGGCGTCCTATGCCTGCTCAGCCGAACGGATCTGCAGCCCCAGCGGCTCAGGGCCTGGCGAATCGACCGGATCGACGCTTGACGAGGCTTCGGGCGAACCGTGGTACCAGCCCGATGGCCTGCGGTCATCCCAGCCGCCGCCGCAGCTGGCCGCAGGCGGCGTCCTGGTCCAGCCCGCGACTGGCCCGCACGCTCACGGCGGTATGGCGGTGGACCAGGGCGGAACGGAAGGCCTCCACCGCTGCAGGGGATGGACGCTGGAAATCCTCCTCCTCGATCGGGTTGTAGGGAATCAGATTCACATGGCTCTGGAAGCCTCGCAGCAGGGAGGCCAGGGCCTCGGCATGACGTGGTTGGTCGTTCAGTCCGCCCAGCAGGATGTATTCGAAGCTCACTCGCCGGCCGGTGATCGCCACGTAGTGGCGGCAATCCTCCAGCAGCGCGTCGATTGGGTAGGCGTGGGCGGTGGGGATCAGCTCTTCTCGCAGGCGCTGATTCGGGGCATGGAGGCTCACGGCCAGGGTGAACTGGGCGCGCCCCAGGCGTTCCATGGCGCGCTCCGCCAGGGTCGGCAGGGTACGGGGCACTCCCACGGTGCTCACGGTGATCTGCCTCTGGGCCATGCCCAGGTCCCGGCAGAGGCAGTCGATCGCGGCCAGCACAGCCTCGCTGTTCAACAGGGGTTCACCCATCCCCATAAACACCACATGGGTCGGGCGCCGGCCCATGGCCTCGCGGATGCTCAGCACCTGGTCCACGATTTCGTGGACGGCCAGGGAACGCTGCAGCCCCCCTTTGCCTGTGGCACAGAAACGGCAGGCCATCGGGCAGCCCACCTGGCTGCTCACGCACACCGTGAGGCGGTCGCCGCTGGGAATGCCCACCGTTTCGATGCTCAGGTCGTCGGCGGTCGCCAGCAGCAACTTGGTAGTGCCGTCTCGGGCGTCGCTCCGGTGCAGCAGCCTGGAGCGGCCCAGCAGCTCCAGGCCATGCTCGCCCTGGTTCGAGGCCAACGGCAGCAGAGCGGCAGAGGCTCCTGACCGTTCCAGCGCTGCATCGCCGGAGCTGTCGGCTGCTGAGGCTGGCTTGGGCCCGGCCTGAATCACCGGTAGCTCCTGGAGCCGTTCACGCCATGCCTTGGGAAGCACCGTGACGGCCTCCAGGCTGCGGGCTCCGCGGTTGTACAACCAGTCATGCAGCTGTCGGCCTCGGAAGGCCGGCTGTCCCTGGGCCTGGGCCCAGGCTTCTAGCTCGGCCATCCCGAGGCCAAGCAGGGGCGTGAGCGGCTGCACCTGAAGTGGGCTATCCCTGCAGGCCACAGCCGCTGATGTTGGGCTTTCGGTGGCTCCGATTCCCATGACGGCGGTTCCCTGCGGGATGGATACAGACGCCGAAGCCGCCCCGACCATCGGCTCTTGGGGGCTGGTCGCCCCCACCGTGCCGTCCATTAGGGGCGAATCAGGATGCCGTGACCGAGAACCCATTCCACCGCCACCAGGGCCACGAAGCCCAGCATGGCGAGTCGGCCGTTGAGCAGCTCGTTGTGGCCGTGGAATCCCCAGCGCGGCAATCGCCGTACCGGGATCCGTGTTCCCAGATCCGTGGTGGCTGCTGACGGGGGCCGTCGGGTTGCCGTTGCCTTCGCTGGCTGCCGGGGAGCGGTTGGTTCAGGGGCATCAGTCATCGCTGAGAAGACCCTCCTCCTGCAGTCCCTCCAGGGCTGCGGGATCGGCGATCAGTTCGTCCTCCAGTCCCTCATCCACGCCAGGGCGGGTGAAGGCAGCGAAACTGCTGGCCGAGGCCTCGATCCCGTGGCGGCTGCGGGTGGCTTCAAGATCCTCGTCGGAAGGATCGTCCAGCACCGCGGCAGAGACGGCAGGGGCCGGCATCTCCACGGTGTAGTCGGGCCGGAGGTTCTGCATGCGGCGATAGCCGGCCGCTTCCTCCTCCAGGATGTCGGGATGGGGCCCCGCCTCGGCTCGCAACTCTTCCTCGAAGCCTCCGAAACCGGTGCCAGCGGGGATCAGGCGGCCGATGATCACGTTCTCCTTGAGACCACGCAGCCAGTCGCTCTTGCCCTCAATGGCAGCTTCGGTGAGCACTCGGGTGGTCTCCTGGAAGGAGGCGGCCGAGATGAAGCTGTCGGTGTTGAGCGAGGCCTTGGTGATGCCCAGCAGCACCGGCGTGAATTCGGCCGGAGCGCCACCCGTGATCGCCATGGCGGAATTCACCTGCTCCACTTGGCGCAGCTCAATCAGCTCACCGGGCAGCAGGGTGGTGTCACCGGCGTCCTCGATGCGTACCTTGCTGGTCATCTGACGCACGATCACTTCGATGTGCTTGTCATCGATGGAAACCCCCTGGGATTTGTAGACGTTCTGCACCTCCTGCACCATCTGGAATTGGAGCTTGGAGATCGATTCTTGGGCTGCCTCCATCGTGGGCTTGCGCAGGCGCAGGTCCTCGAAGATGCACTCCAGCAGCTCATGGGGGTTGATCGGACCATCGGTGAGCAGCTCACCGGCGCTCACCTGCTGGCCATCGCTCACCATCACGTTGCGGCCCAGCAGGATCGGGTAGTCGGTGATCGCGTCGTCGGTTTCGATCACCGACACGGTGATCGAGTCGTCGTCCTCGCCCTGCTTGATCTGCACCGTGCCGCCCTTGCGGCAGAGCACCGCCGATTCGCGAGGCCTGCGGGCCTCCAGCAGTTCTTCGATGCGGGGCAGACCCTGCACGATGTCACCGGTCTTCTGGCGTTCGAACACCAGCAGGGCCAGGCCATCACCCCGTTGCACCAGTTCGCCGTCGCGCACATGCAGCACGGAATCGGGTGACACCATGTAGGGCCGGCCGACCCGGATGGTGACCGTGTTGCCCTTGATCGCTTCGATCTGGCCGCAGCAAGGGGCCTTCCCGTCGTCGGAGAGGGCGTCGCCATCCACCACCCGATCGCCGATGGACACCCGGATGGTTCCGGACAACTCAAGACTGCGTGTATCACTGGCCCGTTCCACCAGCAAGCGGCGGATCGGCTCATCGCCCGTGGCTTCCGGCAGCTGAACCACGCCATCTTCCTTGCAGAGAATCTGGGTGGTCGCCACCACATCACCCCGTTTCACGGTGGTGCCGTCCTCCACTTGGAGTTCGGTGTGGGTGGAGCCATGGCTGGCATCGGAGAGGGTGTCGCGCCGAACCAGCAGGGTTTCCAGGATCACCAGCTGCAGGCGGTCCACTGTTTTGGAGCGCTTGTCGGCTAGCGATTCCACATCCACCGTCATCTGGGGCGTCGTGTCGAAGGTTTCCAGAATCAGCTGGGTGCGGAGTAGTTCCACGCCTTCCACTGATTTGATCAGTTCTCCATCCTTGAAGGTGAGCCTCTGGGTGGCTTTGAGGCCGAGGGATGGACCACCGCTTTGCTTCACTGTGGCCAGCTCGGGCAGGTGGGCTGTATCCGGAATGGTGTATTCCTCCACAGGCCTCAGCAGCAGAGCTCCGCCTTCAGGAGTATCCACAGACTCCACAAATTGCATCTTCTCGGCAACCAGGCCGGGAGCGATCTCCTCGCCAGGATTCACCATGCGGCCTTCGCCGCCATAGCGGCTGAGCACTTTGCTGTCAGCGACCAGGTGAAGGGTGCCGGAGCGAACGATGATCTCCCGCAGGATGTCATTCTTCTGGGTCACGGTCACAATGCCGGCGGTCTGGCTGAAGATGTCCTTCACCACCTCGGTGCCGGCTTCAATCCACTGGCCGTCCTCAATCATCAACAGAGAGATGTCCTTGTTGATCTCGTGGGTTTCCTGTGGGATCCAGAGCAGGGTGCCGCCCTTGCTCACTTCGTAACCGTGCTTTGCTGAGCGGGCTTTCTTGATCGACAGGCCAGGAGCGAACTTCACGATCCCGCCGGTCTGGGTCCGGAAGCGATCGTCGTTGAGTTCAGCGATTACCTCTCCAGCGCCGATCTTGGTGCCTGGATGGGTTACCAGGCGGTAACGACTGCCATCCTTTTCTTCCAGGAACCAGTTTTCACCGCTGTGGGTAGATTCACCCTGCAGCTTGCAATCCTTGAGGGTGATGCTCGCCGTCACGATTTGGACTTCGCGCGAATCACCGGCTGATTCCCGCAGCCTCACAGCACCGCCGTATTCGCTCGATAGGCGGCTTTCGGCCAACACATCCCCGGTATGAACGGGCTTGATCCCTTCCACCACCGGTTGGGCATTGGGGGGAAGGTTGTAGACGTCACCGCTGAACACCCACAGCCGTCCTAGTCGCTGGGCTTTGTGGGTGATGTTGCCCTGGCGGTCGGTGACTTCGCGGGGCTGAATCACGTCCTCAAAGCGGACCTGGCCGGCGAGATCGCAGATCACATCCTTGGTGGCCTTCTCCACGCTCTTCTTGACCTGAGCGCCGGCGGAGATCTGGGCCAGCATCGTGTCGGCAGGTACGGCGGCACCGTCGTCCACGAAGAGGATCGAACCGGAGCTGATGCTCAGTTTCTGGGATTTGCCCTTGGCGGCCTTCACCTCCAGGGTGAAATCGGTTTCGGCCAGGTGGGCCTCCACACCGTGGGGCGTGCGGTGGGGCCGCACCCGGGCCTTGGCGCCGAACTCCACCGTGCCCTCCACCGAGGAGCGCACCACGCCGGTTTCGGCGGTGGACACACCACCGGTGTGGAAGGTGCGCATCGTGAGCTGGGTGCCCGGTTCTCCGATCGACTGGGCGGCGATGATGCCCACCGCTTCGCCCAGGTCCACCAGTTCGTTGTGGGCCAGAGCCCAGCCGTAGCACTTGCGGCACACCGAGCGGGAAGCTTCGCAGGTGAGTGGCGAGCGCACTACGACCGTCGCGACAGACGCAGCTTCAATCGTTCGGCTGAGGGGTGTGTCAATCTCGCCGTTCCGTTCGACCAGCACACTGCCGTCGGCTGCCACCACGGGTTCACCGGCTAGGCGGCCGAACAGCTTGCTGCCGAAGCGGCCCTTCTCATCGGCATGGATCGGAATGCCGCGCAGGGTGCCGCAGTCCTCCTCGCGCACAATCACATCCTGGGCCACATCCACCAATCGGCGGGTGAGGTAGCCCGAGTCGGCGGTGCGGAGGGCCGTGTCCACGAGGCCCTTTCGGGCGCCGTAGGAGGAGATCACGTATTCGGTGACCGTGAGGCCTTCGCGGAAGTTGGTGCGGATCGGAAGGTCAATGATCTCTCCCTGGGGATTGGCCATCAGGCCCCGCATTCCCACCAGCTGCCGCACCTGGGACATGTTCCCCCTGGCGCCGGAGTTGGCCATCATCCAGACCGAGTTGAGCGGGTCATTCTCGTTGAAGTTCTTCTTGACTTCCTCGACCAGTCGCTCATTGGTTTCAGTCCAGGTGTCGATCACCTTGGTGTGACGCTCCACCTCAGTGATTTCACCGAGCCGGTAACGCTCTTCGGTATCGGTGATCTGTTGCTCCGCCTCTTGCAGCAGTCGCACCTTCTCGCCGGGGATGCGCAGATCGTCCACCGAGATCGACACCGCGGCCTGGGTGGCGTAGTGGAAGCCGAGGTCCTTGAGTTCATCCGCCATCGAGGCGGTGGCGGCGGTTCCGTGGTGCTTGAAGGCCCAGGACACCAGATTGCGCAGGGCTTTCTTGTCGATTACCCGGTTGCGGAACGGGGGCGCCTCCCGACTGAAGGCCGGAGTGGTTTCCGGCGCGGCCGGGGCGGGTGCGGCCTTGCTGCTCTTCTTGCTCGACTTCTTGGCGGGCGTGGCGGTCATGGCGTGATCGGCGGTGTCAGCTGAAAAGGCGGGTCTGGATGAAGCGGGTCTGGATGACGGAGGGAGGCGGCTGCCTTCGGGGAAGCCTCACCGAGGAGAGGGGGCGCGCCTCCCGTCATCGGCATCAGGCGGCGGCCACGGCGGCGATGATGGTGTTGTTGATCACCACGCGCCCCACGGTGGTCAGGAGGTAGCGGCTGATCAGGGCGCCGTCCTCGTCATAACGGTCGCGGCGGTACTTCCACTGCTCGACGCGGGTGCCATCACTGAGGGTTTCGCATGACTGCGGCTCACGATCCTCGTCGTCGCTCTCCACGGCGCCGTTGAAGCGCACCCAGATCCAGTCGTGCAGGTGCAGATGCTTCTCTTCGAAGGCATGGATCACATCCTCAAGACCGGCGAAGGTAAGGGAACGGTCGCCGAAGGCGGGTTTGGCGGCTCCTGGCTGCTCGGCCGTGAGGTAATAGGCGCCGAGCACCATGTCCTGGGACGGGGTGATGATCGGTTCGCCGGTGGCGGGTGAGAGGATGTTGTTGCTGGCCAACATCAACATCCTGGCTTCGGTCTGGGCCTCGATCGCCAGGGGGACGTGCACAGCCATCTGGTCGCCGTCGAAGTCAGCGTTGAAGGCTGGACAGACCAGAGGATGGAGCTGAATAGCCCGTCCATCGACGAGTTTGGGTTCAAAGGCCTGGATGCCGAGACGGTGCAGGGTGGGAGCTCGGTTGAGCAGGATCGGGTGACCTTCGATCACCTCCTGCAGGACCTGCATCACCTCGTCGTCGGCGCGCTGGATCAGCTTCTTGGCGGCCTTGATGTTGTTGACGATGTTCTGGCGGATCAGGCGGTGGATCACGAACGGCTGGAACAGCTCGATCGCCATTTCCTTCGGCAGGCCGCACTGATGCATCTTGAGCTTTGGACCGACCACAATCACGGAACGGCCGGAGTAATCGACCCGCTTGCCCAGCAGGTTCTGGCGGAAACGCCCCTGCTTGCCCTCAATGATGTCGCTGAGGGATTTGAGGGCCCGGTTGTTGGCGCCAACCACGGTGCGCCCGCGGCGGCCGTTGTCGATCAAGGCATCGACGGCCTCCTGCAGCATGCGCTTTTCGTTGCGCACGATGATCTCGGGAGCCAGGATCTCCTGCAGCCTTGCCAGACGGTTGTTCCGGTTGATCACCCGGCGGTAAAGGTCGTTGAGGTCGCTGGTGGCGAATCGACCTCCATCGAGCTGCACCATCGGCCGCAGGTCGGGAGGAATCACCGGGATCACATCCAGCACCATCCACTCGGGACGCGCATTGGTGGCGATGAAGTTGTCGATCACACGCAGGCGCTTGATCAACTTGGCCCGCTTCTGACCCTTGCTGGCGGCGATTTCTTCACGCAGCTGTTCACCGATCTCACTGAGATCGAGGTCCTCAAGAAGTTGCTTGAGGGCTTCGGCACCGATGCCAACAACCGGCTCATTTTCGATTTCAGAATCTTCGGCAAAGATCTGATCCTCAATCTCTAGCCACTCGTCCTCGGTTAGCAGCTGCTTGTAGGTGAGATCCTTGTGGTCGCCGGGATCGAGCACCACATAGCAGTTGAAATAGACAATCTGCTCAACATCACGCAGGGGCATGTCAAGCAGGATTGCAACATAGCTGGGAATCCCTTTCAGGTACCAGACATGGGAGACAGGCGCCGCCAGCTTGATGAAGCCCATGCGGTGACGCCGCACCCGGCTTTCCGTGACTTCCACGCCACAGCGCTCGCAAACAATGCCGCGGTGGCGGACCCGTTTGTATTTGCCGCAGTGGCATTCCCAGTCCTTGGAGGGGCCGAAGATCTTCTCGCAGAACAGCCCGTCCATCTCGGGCTTCAAGGTGCGGTAATTGATCGTTTCGGGCTTGGTCACCTCGCCCACCACTTGACCGTTCGGCAGGGTGCGCTGCCCCCACTGCATGATCCGCTCGGGGGAGGCGAGCGTGATCTTCACGTAATCGAAGTGGTTCTCGGTGCGGAGGTTGCTGTTGGACATGGAGGCTGTCGCGCGGTGAGAGGGAAGGCGGTTTGGAATTGGTCCGGGTCAGGCCCCATGGCGTGGGGCCGCCGGCTGCGATCAGCGATCAGTCGTCGTCATAATCCGCGACGCCGAGGGATTCGTAGGTGGGACGGCTGGGGGTGCTGCGGCGGGGGTTCACGTCCTGCATGAGGTCGACTTCCTCGCCGGCATCGGTGTACACGGCGATATCAAGCCCCAGGGACTGGAGTTCGCGCATCAGCACCTTGAAGGATTCCGGAGTACCCGGCCTGGGGATCGGCTTGCCCTTCACGATGGCGTTGAGCGCCTCGTTGCGGCCCTGCATGTCGTCGGACTTGACGGTGAGCAGTTCCTGCAGGGTGTAGGCGGCGCCGTAGGCCTCGAGGGCCCACACCTCCATCTCGCCGAGCCGCTGGCCGCCCTGTTGGGCCTTGCCTCCCAGCGGCTGCTGGGTGACCAGGGAGTAGGGGCCGGTGGAACGGGCGTGAATCTTGTCGTCCACCAGGTGGACGAGTTTGAGGATGTGGGCATAGCCCACAGTGACGGGCTGGTCGAAGGCCTCGCCACTCCGCCCATCAATGAGTTGGATCTTGCCGGGGTTGGAAGGGTCATAGACCCAGTCCTTGCCGGGGGCCTTAGCGGCTTCCTCGAGATAAGCCTGCACTGTCTGCTTGGACTTCTCGGGGCCGTGCATTTCATCAAAGGGCACCACCTTCACCCGGCAACCCAGATGGGAGGAGGCCCAACCCATCAGGCACTCGAACACCTGACCCACATTCATTCGGCTCGGCACGCCGAGCGGGTTGAGCACGATGTCGATCGGGGTGCCATCGGGCAGGTAGGGCATGTCCTCCCGGGGAAGGATGCGGCTGATGATGCCCTTGTTGCCATGGCGACCGGCCATCTTGTCGCCGACCTGGATCTTGCGGCGCTGGGCTACGTACACCCGCACCACCATGTTGGCGCCCGGGGGGAGTTCATCACCCTGTTCACGGGTGTAGATGCGCACATCCAC
>Ga0114972_10000481_pt1 | contig 29791 bp, 26 predicted proteins | sample M_140807_EF_Meta_FD_87354 | JGI IMG/M metagenome (GOLD analysis project Ga0114972, IMG submission 87354) | Freshwater microbial communities from Lake Montjoie, Canada to study carbon cycling - M_140807_EF_MetaG | ecosystem: Environmental > Aquatic > Freshwater > Lake | place: Lake Montjoie...
AAGGTCAGCCCAGGTTTTTCCGGCACCTTCCAGTTCAAGCGGCGCGGAGGCTCGGCGTACAGCGAGCCCATTTTCGATCTTCTCACCTACAGTCAAGACCTCACCGGCCGCACGCTGACCGTCGCGCTCAGCGTCGATGAAAACGGTATTGCCGTGACGGACGAGAAGACGCTCCTGCTCAAGTAACCTGGAGACCGGCGGCGCCCGGTTTCGCGCCGAACCAACCGCATCGGTGCCGTTGCCCCCCTTGAAGGAAGCACTCCCATGAAGTCCATAACCCTCACCGCGCTGCTCCTCGTTGCAGCGGTCGCACAAGGGTGCGGGACCTCGGCTACCGAGCCCGACGCGATCGCGCTCGTGCCGTTCAACGCAGCCTGCCCGCAGAGCCCCGTTGCACCGTCCGAGCACCTCACGTCGAACTCGGCGATGCTCCCGGCCGGCGCCGCGGGCAACGTACCGCTCGAGCCGATTGGCGTGCTCCGCAGCTTCTTGGAAAGCGTACCTGGCGCGAGCCGCACGCTCCTCGTGGCAAAGAGCGGCGAGACCTCGAGCCGCCTCGAAGTGTTCACCATTCCGGCAGGCACGCCGCTCTACAAGGCGCTTGGGATCCCCGCTTCGGGGCTGAAGCCACAAGACGACGTCCTCAACCCTTACGCAACCTCGACCAACTGGTACAGCAGCCTCGAGGTGGCGGACTCCTACGCGAACTCGAGCTGGGGCAAAGAGAACGGCTTCAAGGTGGTAAAGTTCGAGGCCCGCCGCGAATTGACGTTTCTCAACCTCGCAAACGTCGCCAACCTTGACTATCTCTGGAGCGCCCTCGAGAGCGACATCGCGTACGTGAACGGGAAGCTTGCGGAAGTCTCGGCGGCCTCGGCGCCGGACTCACCCGCCGTGACGTTGCTTCACGTCGAGCGCGACGCGCTGCTTCGAGACCGGAAAATCCTCGAACTCACGACGGGCGTCAAAGCAACCTACCAAGAGCAGCTCACCTGGCTTCTCGAGCTTGGGGCGACCCCGACATACAACTCGGAGTGGCCCGATTATTCGCCCGAAGCCGAGATCGAGAAACGAAACATCCAGGGAACCGATACGTTTGGCATCGAACCCTCGGGCACGCCGGATTCCTGGAAGCCCGTGACGCTCGTTACCGGCTGCGAGGCCGAGCCCGAGACCCTCGTGCACTGGGGCGGTGGCGCAGAGGACCTCAATCGGCTCAGCTTTACGACGGCGCTCGACAAGGAGCTGACCCGCATCATCGAGCGCAAGTTGAACGTCGACGGCTATTTCTCGCCGCCGGCACCGTCGCTCTTCCACGGAGCGGGGCGCCTCGTCGAGGAGGTCGGGGTCTTCGATCCGGGGGACAGCACGTCGGTCGTCGAGATCCTCGACGCCGGAACGAGCAAGTAGACGCGGGCGGCGCGACCATTCGAGCGGCGCATCCCGGTGCGTGCGCTATGCTCCCGCACCATGCGCACCTTGAAGTCGTTTCCGTTCCTCGGCGTTCTCCTCTTCGGTTGCAACCCTGCCGCGCCACCGCCGTCTGCTGCGACCGTAAGCCCTGCGGCGGCCACGGCCGCGACGGCCACGACCTCGAGCGCTGCGGGCGTGGGTCCAACGGACGGCGTCGAAGCCCGCGTGGGCGTGGCGGCACCCGCGTTCACCCTGCGCGATCTCGATGGTCACGAGGTGTCGCTCGCGCAGTACCGCGGCAAGCGCGTCGTGCTCGAGTGGTTCAACGAAGGCTGCCCGTTCGTGGACAAGTCGCACACCGCGGGGAGCTTGAAGACGCTCGCGGCAGAAGCGACGGCGAACGGCGTCGTGTGGCTCGCGATCAACTCGAGCTCCGAAGGCAAGCAAGGTCATGGCGCGGAAGCGAATCGCAAAGGCGCCGCGCGCTACCACCTCGCGCACCCGGTGCTGCTCGATTCGGACGGTGTCGTAGGAAAGCGTTACGGCGCGAAGCGCACGCCGCAAATGTTCGTCATCGATGAGAAGGGCACGCTCGTTTACGCCGGCGCGATCGACAACTCGCCCGACGCCGAGGGCTTGAGCCCCGAGGGCGGCAAGCTCGTGAACTACGTCACGGAGGCCCTCGCCGCGCTCGACGCGGGCAAGCCCGTCGCCGTGCCGGAGACGAAGCCTTATGGCTGCAGCGTGAAGTACGCGAAGTAACGGACACTGGACCGGCGATGGGCGCCCCCGCGAAGGAGCCCGACGGTCAGCGCCGCAGGACGTCCGAGTTCGGCTGCAGATCGCCGTTCTCGATGCGTCCGCGGAGAAAAAGTTCGCTCGGCGGTCGGCGTCCGGCGCCAGGACGGCGTGCGATCGCCTCGTACGTGCGCGCCTTCGCGTCGACCAGGACCTCGTATTGGTATCGCTGGGTCATGGGTTGGTCGAAGCCAAGGCAGCGCCATCCTGGCGCCTTCCAGTCCTCGGGCTTCGAGCTGTACTTCTCATCGCGGAATTCACCGGGCGCAGCGGGAACGGGCGGCGCGGACGGGCACAGGGCTTCGCCCGCGGTGAACGCCGCCGCCATGCCAAACGAGATGCGCTTGAGGTTCATGATGGCCTCGCCCTCGATCGCGCGCGCTCGGTAAATCTCGAGTTCCCGGAGCATGAGCTCCGAGCAGCGCGGCACGTCCACTCCCGGTAGAGCCGGCGGGCTCGCAAGGACCTCCAGCGCCAGGTCCAGTGGGCTCTTGCCTCGGCTCTTGGTCGCGACCGCTGCAATCGCGTCGGTGAGGGGCTTGCACCTGGCCGCGAGCTCGTCGCGCTCCGCCATCGTGAGGGCCACGAGGCCGTCGGGCAGCGAGTCCGCGACGCGAACCGGTTCGCCGCGTGGCGGAGCGCTCGCCGCAGGCGCAGACTCCAACGCCGGCGGGGGCTCGGAGGGGGACGGCGCCGCGGAGGGCCTCGGTATCGCGACGACCGCGGGCGTCGACACGGGCGCAGGCGCAGGTGCAGGTGCGGGCGTCACGGCGCAGGCAGAACCCAAGAGTAGACCCAGCGCGAGCAAAGGACGAACCGGCCTCATGAGGTCAGCGTCGAGTGGATGCGCCCGCGAGTAAAGCTCCGTATTTCGCGCGGAGACCTAGGTCGCTCGCTGCGAGCCACCGACGCCCGATGGCTCCGCTCTCCTGGTCGGGGAAGCCGGATTCGAACCGACGACATCCAGCTCCCAAAGCTGGCGCACTACCAGGCTGTGCTATTCCCCGAGGCCTCGCGAGGGACAGGGCCTCCGCGAGCGACGGAACTATCCGCCCAAGACGAGGAATGTGCAAGCCTCGAGAGTGTGTCCGCAGCAACGTTTCACATCGGTGCCGACGAGAACGGTCTCGGGCCGCGCCTCGGGCCGATGGTGGTAACCGCCGTGCTCGCCCGCGTCGCGCCCAACGCCGACGGGCTCCTTCTCCACGACGCATCGAACGACCTCGGCAAGCGGCTCGGCGACTCGAAGGGCCTCGTGGCCTTCGGCGATGCCGCCCTCGCCGAAGCATGGACCCGCGCGCTCGTTGCCCGCGGCGCCGGCAAGCACCGAACGGCGCGCACGCCCGATGAATTGCTCGACGCCGTGTGCCTCGACAGCCGCGCCGACCTCGAGGCGCCCTGCCCTTCGCACGCCAAGGCCATGTGCTGGAACACCGACGGCGACGCGTTCGACGCGAAGAGCGACGATCTCACCGCGCGCGTTTCCCGTGACCTTGAAGCCCTCGCCCAGCGCGGCGTCGAGCTCCTCGCCGTCCGCTCGATCCTCGTCTGCAACACGCGCCTCAACGAAGCCGCGCTCGCGGGCAAGAGCCGCTTTCAGGTCGATCTGCACGCGATGGAGCGGCTCGTCCTTGCGCTGCAGGCGCTCGCCGGCGGGGAGGTCTCCGCGGTATGCGGCAAGGTGGGCGGGTACGGCCAGTACGGCAAGGTGTTCGGTCCGCTCGGGGACCGCCTGCACAGCGTGGTTGAGCAATCACGCGGCCGCAGTGCCTACCGCTTCCCTGGGCTCGGCGAGGTGGCTTTCGTGGTGGATGCGGACGCGACCCACCGCCTGGTCGGGCTCGCGTCGCTCGTGGGAAAATACGTGCGCGAGCTGACGATGGGCCGCATCGTTCACCACTTCCGCCGGACCGACGCCTCGCTGCCAATCGTCAGCGGGTACCACGATCCGGTGACGCGTCGCTTCGTCGACGGCACCGCGACCCTTCGCGCCACGCAACGCATCCCGGCAGCCTGCTTCGAGCGCGAGAAGCGCAGGTCATAGGCTCGCGCGGCCGTTGCGACGAATCGCTGCGGCCACGACGGCGAGGTGACCCGAGGTGTAGGCATCCTCGGCGAGGGCGCGCGCGGGGCCGGGCAGTCGGAAGGTCCAGTTGTGCTCACCGACCGTTGAGGGGACGTTGATGCGATCGCGTAGACCGAGCACGTCCTGCACGAGGAAAAGCACGAGGCCACTGCGCGACGCGGCGAGCGTCTGGGCCAGCGCTTCGTGAACGGCGAGATCGTAACGCGCACCGAGGCTATCCGCGTACGGCACCATCGCAGGGATCGCGGCCACCGCGCGCCGTTCGTTTTCAGAGAGGCTCTCCCACCAGGCGGAAACGGGCGCCGTGTCGTGCGTGCCGAAGCACGCAACGCTCACCTTCGGATACGCCGCCGGGTCGCGGAAGTGCTCGCCGTCCTTCTCCCAAATCAGCACCTTGTAGCCGGGCACCTGGAGGTGCGTGAGCGAGGTCCGCACGAACGGCGGCACCGTGCCCAGGTCCTCCGCGATGAGGTCCCCTCCAAGTTCCGCCGCGCTCTCCGTCATCGCACCAAGGACACGCTCTCCGTGCACCAGCTGCTCGGGCTCGGTCGCGGGTGAAAAGGTGCCGAGCGTAAGCTTGCAGAGGTCGTTCCGCCGTGCGTCGCGCGGTCGCGAATACGTGCGGTAAAAACCCACCAAGTGGTCGACGCGGAAACGATCGTAGAGCCGCGCCGCGTAGCGGGCTCGACGCCGCAGCCAAGCAAAGTCACCTTCGGCCATCGCCGACCAGTCGTAGGCCGGGAGATCCCAATCCTGCCCGTCTTCGTCGAACGCATCGGGCGGCGCACCGACCGCAACGCGGTTGTCGAACTCGGTCGGGTTCGCCCACACATCGGCGCTGTCGCGCGCGACCATGAACGGCAGGTCCCCCATGACCTCAACACCATGCGCACGCATGGCCGCTCGGACCGCGAACCATTGTTCATGCGCGAGCCACTGCAGCCACGCATGCTCCGTTCTCGCGCGCTCGAGTTCACCGCGCGCGGCAACGAGCGCCGACGGCTCACGCGTCGCGAGTGCGGCGGGCCAATCCCACCACGCAACACCGCCATGCCGGTCCTTCAGCGCGCGGAAGAGCGCGTACTCGTCGAGCCATGCGGCCTCGGCTTCGCAGAACGCACGAAACGCACGCGCTCGCTCGGTGTCCAGCGCGAGCTCCTGCTCCCAAAACCTTGAAAAACCTTGGGCAAGTGCCTGCCGCTTGACCCAGCGCACGGCACCGTAGTCGACGCGCGGGGAGGCCTTCGCCCTCGCAAGCGTCGCCCGATCCGCGGGCGAGAGGAACGCTTCCGCGGCGCCGTTCGCAAGCTCGGGCACGCCCTCGATGCCGATGTAGAGCGGATCGATGCCAAAGGCCGTCAGCGCGGAGTAAGGCGACGTTTCGCCGCCCGACATTTCACCGAGCGGCAAGAGCTGCACGAGCGAAACGCCTGCCGTGGCGAGCCAGGCCGCGAGCTCGGGGAGATCGGGAATTTCACCTATCCCCCACGAGCGGTCGGACCGCAGCGAGAAGAGCGGAACCGTAACCCCTGCGAGACGCGGGCGATGCGCGGTGCTGGGATGCATGGCCTGCTCCTGCCGCTTCTTCGTCTCAGCGATTTTGGATGTGAATCGCCTGGCCGAGCGCATTGGCTGCGGCTTCCATCACGGCTTCGCCAAGCGTCGGATGCGGATGCACCGTCAGCATCAGATCGTCGACGAACGCCGCCATTTCGAGTGCGAGGGCGCCCTCGCTGATGAGCGCACTCGCCTCCGGCCCGACGATGTGCACGCCGAGCACCTGCTTGGAATCCGCATCCGCGACGACCTTCACGAACCCGTCGGTCTCGCGCATGGCCATCGCCTTGGCGAGCGCCGCGAAGGGGAACTTGCCGACGACGACCTTCTGGCCTTTCGCCTTCGCCTCGTCCTCGGTGATGCCCACGCTCGAGATCTCCGGATCGGTGAAGGTCGATGCGGGCATCCCAACCCAATCCTTCGCGGCATGGTGGCCCGCGAGCACCTCGGCGCAGACTTCACCCTCTTTGCTCGCCTTGTGCGCGAGGAACGGCATGCCGCTCACGTCGCCGATAGCAAAAATGCCTGGAACGTTCGTGCGGCACTCGGTGTCGACGGGGATGATGCCACGCTCGATCTTCACGCCGAGCGCCTCGAGTCCAAGGTTCGCGCTGTTCGGACGCATGCCCACCGCGACGAGCACGACGTCCACGTCGAGCTGGATTGCTTTGCCCTCTTGCTCGAGCGTCACCTTCAGCGAGCCGTCCGCGTTCTTCTCGTAGCCCTTCGCAAGGGCCTTCTTGAAGATCTTGGCGCCGTGCTTGACGAGCTTGCGCTCGACGAGCTTCACGCAGTCCTGATCGTGGGTACCGAGCAAATTCGGCTGCGCTTCGGCGACGAAGAGCTCCGCACCAAGCTTTTGGTAAACCGTGCCGAGCTCGAGACCGATGACGCCCCCGCCGATGACGAGCAGCCGCTTCGGGATGGTACGGAGGCTGACCGCCTCCTTCGCACCAAGGATTTGCTTGCCGTCGAACTTGAAGGTCGGGATCTCGACCGTCGAGGCGCCCGTCGCGATGACGATGCCCTTCGTCGCCTTCAGGATTTCCTTCTCGCCCGTCTTCGTCGTGACCTCGACGGTGTCTTTGCCGGTGACGACGGCGGTCCCCTCGAGGTAGTCCGCGCCGTTGCCCTTCAGGAGCCCGCGCACGCCCGTGTTGAGCTTCGTCACGATGCCGTCCTTCCAGTCCTGCATCGCGTTCGGGTCGAGCTCGACGTTGCTTACCTTCACGCCGATCGCCCCCGCGTCCTTCGTGCGCTCGAAGGTATTCGCGGCTTGGATGAGCGCCTTCGACGGGATGCAACCCCAGTTGAGGCACACGCCACCCGGCTTGTCCTTCTCGACACACACCACCTTCAGGCCGAGCTGGCCGAGCCGAATGGCACAGGGGTATCCGCCGGGGCCACCGCCGATCACAATCGCGTCGTAAGTCTTCATCGCGGCTTTCTCCTAGCCGATCCTCGGCGCGAGCAAAAGGCGAGGATGGTCACTTCGCGCAGGTCGTGGACGAAGCGAAGCCCGTCGAAGGAGCGCGGCGCAGCGCCGACTCGGTCTTCTCGTCGAAGACCCCCGTCTCCCCGACCGGTTCGTCGGGGTGACTCTTATTCCAAAGACGCTGAAACGCGCGAACGTCGAGGCCTGCGTGCGCCTCCGCGAGGTGCTTGACCTGCGCCTTTTCCTTCGCGTCGCGCCCGACGAAGTCGAAGTGCCACTTGTCCTTCGCGCCCATCCAGCGAAAGCCGAAACGCGAAAGCTTCGTCCTCCAGCGACTTGGCTGAGCGACGTCGAGGGCGAGACCGCTCTGGTGATTGCTCCGCCCGGGCTGCGCCGCGAGCTTGATGTGGCAGCGACCGTGCTTGTACCAATGGTAGAGCAAGTACTGCTGCGGGATGGTGCGCAGCATCGAGTTGATGGTGATGGGCTCGCGCCGTGACGCCTCGACCGCCTCGACGAGCGCCGCGTGAGCGGGAGCGGCCAGGAACGGAAAGACGACCTCTTCGACGTTCGCGCGGGCGAGCTTGTCAGGCAAACGCTGAAACGCATTGGGGCGCAAACACGCCGTCTCAGCGATGATTTGCTCGGAAAGGCCCTTCACGACTTCGGTCGAGCAGCCGTGCGTAACGAGGACCTCGGCGATGGTGGGACCGCTCGGAGGAGCAGGCTCTAGCGAATCACCGCTCGAAGCGGGCGAGGCCGAGGGGGCCCCAGGCGCGGGGACCGCGACGACTGCGTTCGGCTCCGCCGACGCCGGAAGCGAAGGCAGGGACGGCAGCTCGGGCAGCGAGGGGTTGGCGGAGGATGCCAGCTTGGGGAGGTGCTCGCGAAGGCGGGCGAGCTCGTCGAGTGGCTTCCGGGGTGCGCAGCTCAGCCACTGCATGCTCGCGAGCGCGGCGATCGACACCACCGCAAGGGTGGCTATGGCTTTTTTGAACCGCACGCGAGATCCTTAAGCCGCCGGTCCTTACCACGCATGCAACCCCTCCGTCGAATATCCGACCGCCTCGTCGTGCTCGGCCTGGGCTCGAACCTTGGCGACCGCGCCGGCAACTTGAAGGCCGCTGCGCAAGCCATCGAAATCCTTGGCAACGTGCGCCTCGTCGCCCGTTCGAGCGTCTACGAAACGCCGCCCGCGGGAGGCCCCGCCCAGGCCGACTACCTCAACGCGGCGGTGCTGGTCGCAACCGAACTTCCGTTTCCAGTGCTGATGGACGCAGCCCTCGCCATCGAGCAAAATCTGGGGCGCATCCGCCCCGATCGGGTGCGCTGGGGGCCACGCACGCTCGACGTTGACCTTCTATGGTGCAACCTCGAGTGCTGCGACGACGAAGCGACGCTCGTCCCCCATCCGAGGCTCACCGAGCGGCCGTTCGCACTCGTTCCGCTCCTCGAGCTGTGCCCCAACGCAAGCGACCCGCGCCGAGGCATTCCGTATTCGGAGTTGCCAGCAGCGCGGGCCGAGGTTCGCCGCGTCGGCGCGCTTTAGGTCAGGGCTTCTTCGCAGGGGCCGCAGGCTTTGCGGGTGCCGCAGGCTTGGCGGGCGCCGCGGGCTTGGCAGGTGCCGCGGCCTTCGCAGGTGCCGCGGGCTTGGCAGGCGCCGCAGGCTTCGCAGGTGCCGCGGCCTTCGCAGGTGCCGCGGCCTTCGTCGGTGCCGCAGGTGCCGCAGGTGCCGCAGGTGCCGCAGGTGCCGCAGGTGCCGCGGGCTTCGCAGGTGCCACGGCCTTCGTCGGTTCCGGCTTCTTCACCGGCGGCTTCTTGCCCTTCTTCTTGTCCTTCGGATCCTCAACGGGCTCCGGGCAGCCGTTCTTCGCCGCGTCGCCCGACGCGACACCCTTCTCGGTCGCGCAGGCGTCCTTGGAATCGACGATGCCGTCGGCGTCTCCGTCAGGGCAGCCGTTGGTGGTCGCATCGTCCGGAGTCGCGATCCCGAGCACGTTCGCGCAGCGATCCTCGGCGTCCGAGATGCCGTCACCGTCGTTGTCGGGATCCGGGCAACCGTCGTCGTCTTGGTAGCCGTCGCGGTCCTCGAGTGCTGCGGGGCACTTGTCCGCCGCCCCCTTGACACCGTCCTTGTCCGCGTCGGGATCGGGGCAGCCGCGCTCGACCGGGTCCTGGCTCGCGATGCCGGGGACGAGGGGGCAGTGGTCGTCGACGTCGAGAATGCCATCGACGTCATTGTCCGGATCGGGGCAGCCGTCCTGGTCGTTGAAGCCGTCGTCGTCCTCTGCCTGGTTCTTGCACTGGTCGAGCGTGTCTTTAACGCCGTCCTCGTCGTTGTCGAGGTCGGGGCAACCGTCCTCGTCTTCGAAGCCGTCATGATCTTCAGCGAATTCCGGGCACTGGTCGCGCTTGTCGAGGACGCGATCGTCATCGAGGTCGTGCTTGCGCGGCGCCCAACCGACGGCGAGCGTGCCTCGCACCGGCGCATTGCCGATGCCGCCAACGGTCGCGAAGTCGACGCCGGCGAGCAACGACACGTCGCTGTCGAAGGTGTAGCGGGCGCCCAAGCCGACCTGCGCCTGGCTAAGCGCCGCCGAGCCCGCGGCGAAGGGCTTGATCGGATAGAACGGGACGTTACCGTAGCTCTCCGCGAACCACTGCCAATGACCTTCCTTGTCGAGCCCGAACGCCTGCGGCTTCACAGCCAGGGCGAGGTTGTAGGGGAGCTCGTGGCCAAAGCGCGTCGGGCAGTCGAGCGCGGCGTCGCCGGTCAGGGTCGTGCAGCCGTAGTTCTCGCGCTCGGCGCGAATTTTTGCGCCCAAAGAGCCGTGAATCGCGACCGCAAAAAGATCGTAGCTCGCGAGCAACCGGCTCTCGCTCGTGACGTGGCCTTCACCGAGGTACGACTCTTGGTCGCCTGTCGGCAAACCGAGGCGCTCAACAATCGCGAGGGAAAAACCTGCATTGGGCGAACTCGCATCGCCCCGCGTCGGGCGTACGAGGGTGCCCTTCACGACGACCTTCAAGTCACCCAGGGCGTAGCGAGGCAACGTGTAGGAGCCGAGCGTTGCGGTCGCGAGGGCGTTCGGATCGTCGCCGGATTGGTAGAGCGCGAACGGTAGATCCACGCCGACCGCGAGCCGCTCGAAGAGCCCGACGTTTGCGATAAAATCGGAGGTGAGAGCGTGTTCAAGAACGCGAAACTTCACCTCGTCGCCGCTCTTCAGCGACACCTGGCGGTAGCCGTAGCTCGCATAGAGCCCCGCGTTGAAATCGGCGGTGGCGGGCGAACTCGCAGGCTCGAAGCGGAGACCGCCGTTCGGGTCGGTCGGCGGTTGAAAGCCTCGCAGGTCGAGGGACGGTACGCCGTCGGCCGCTGCGGCCTCGGCGGAAGCGAGGAGACAAGATGCCGCGGCAAAGCGGACGGCGTTGGCGACGGAGCGTCGGTTGCTCATGGCGGCGCACATTATGCGAACCCACCCCACGCGCCAAGCAGGAGGTGCTAATGGCGAGCCATGGACGGAATTCGCATTCGCGGGGGCAAGCCGCTCTCGGGTCGCGTGCGCGTCAGCGGTTCGAAGAACGCGGCGCTGCCGATCCTCTGCGCGACGCTGCTCTCGGAAGGCGAAAGCCAGCTCCGAAATGTGCCTGATCTCCGAGACATCGGCACAACGGGCAAGCTGCTCGAGACCATGGGCTGCGCCGTCCGGTGTGCTCCACCGATCGTCACGGTGAAGCCGCAGAACGTGACGCCCGAAGCGCCCTACGAGCTCGTCAAGCAGATGCGCGCGAGCGTGCTAGTCCTGGGCCCGCTCGTGGCCCGGTTCGGCAAAGCCAAGGTGTCGCTACCCGGCGGCTGCCAGATCGGCTCGCGTCCCGTCGACCAGCACCTCAAGGGCCTCGAGGCCCTCGGGGCGACGATTCGTGTCGAGCACGGGTACGTGATGGCCGAGGCCCCGCGCCTCCGCGGCGCGGAGATCGTGTTCGACATGCCGACCGTCACCGGCACCGAGAACCTGATGATGGCCGCGGCGCTCGCCAAAGGTCGAACCACGCTCGTCAACAGTGCGCGCGAACCCGAGGTCATCGAACTCGCCCGGGTCCTGAACAAGATGGGCGCGAAGGTTCAGGGCGCGGGCACCCCGGTCATCGAAATCGAAGGCCGTGACGAACTCGCGCCGTTCGATCACGCGATCATCGCAGACCGCATCGAGGCCGGCACCTACCTCGTCGCGGCGGCAGCGGCCGGCGGTGACGTCCTCGTCGAGAACGTGCCGGTCGAAGACCTCGAGGCGCTCATCTCGAAGATGCGAGCGTCCGGCGTCACGATGGAGCCGGACGGGCTCGGGGTACGCGTCGTACGCAACGGTCGCCTTCGCTCGGTGGATGTCACGACCTCCCCGCACCCGGGGTTCCCGACCGACATGCAAGCCCAGTTTATGGTCATGATGTGCCTCGCCGAGGGCACGTCCCGCATCAGCGAGACGGTGTTCGAAAATCGGTTCATGCACGTGCCGGAGCTCGGCCGCATGGGCGCGGACATCGAGGTTCAGGGGCACACGGCGTTCGTGCGGCACGCAAGAAAACTCGAGGGAACCGAAGTCATGGCCACCGATCTTCGCGCGAGCGCTTCGCTCGTCATCGCGGGGCTCGTCGCGGACGGCGAGACGCTCGTGCGCCGGGTCTACCACCTCGATCGCGGCTACGAGCGCATGGAAGCGAAGCTCGAGGCCCTCGGCGCCGACGTCGCGCGCATCCATTACGTCGAGGCCTGAAGGCGCGAGCTCGAGGAGCTCGTCGCCGGCTGACGCGAGGTCGAGGGGCTCTTCCTACAACGGCTGCTAGCCGCGTCCGCGCTCGCGGCCCGGCGGGGCCTGTGCTAAGTGCCGGGACCTCATGAAGCTGCACGAGTATCAAGCCAAACAGATCTTCGCGCGCTACGGCGTACCGATCCCGAAGGGCAAGGTCGTCCTCGACCCGAAGGACATCGAAGCGAACGCGAAGGCGCTGATCGACGAGACGGGGACCGAAATCGTCGTCGTCAAAGCTCAAATCCACGCCGGTGGACGCGGCAAGGGAGGCGGCGTCAAAGTCGCCAAGGGCCTCGCCGCAGCCGTCGAGCACGGCAACAAGATCTACGGCATGCAGCTCGTGACGAAGCAGACCGGGCCGGAAGGCCAGAAGGTCCGCCGTCTCTACCTCGAGCAGGGCCTCGACATCGCGCGCGAGCTCTACCTCGCGTTCCTCGTCGACCGCGAGACGCGCAAGGTGGCGGTCATCTCCTCGACCGAGGGCGGCATGGACATCGAAGAGGTGGCCGAGCACACACCCGAGAAGATCATCACGACCTTCATCGATCCGCTCCTCGGCCTCGCTCCGTTCCAGGTGCGCCAGATCGCGTTCAAGCTCGGCATCCGCGAGAAGAGCACGCTCGCGGCGTTCTCGAAGCTCATTACGGGTCTCTACACCGCGTTCGTCGCGGAAGACGCCTCGCTGATGGAAATCAACCCGCTCGTCATCACCAAGGGCGGCGAGGTGTTCGCGCTCGACGGCAAGATGACGACCGACGACAACGCCGAGTTCCGTCACAAAGAGTGGAACGATCTCCGTGACGTGAGTGAGGAAGATCCGGTCGAGCTCGAGGCCAAAGAAGCCGGACTCTCGTACGTGTCGCTCGACGGCAACATCGGCTGCCTCGTCAACGGCGCCGGCCTCGCGATGGCCACGATGGACATCATCAAGAACTTCGGTGGCAGCCCGGCGAACTTCCTCGATGTCGGTGGCAGCGCGAACAAGGATCAGGTCAAAAAGGCCTTCCAGATGATCCTTTCGAGCCCCCACGTGCAGGGCATCTTCATCAACATCTTCGGCGGCATCATGCAGTGCGACGTCATCGCCGAGGGCGTCATCGCGGCGACGAAGGAGCTCGGCCTCAAGGTGCCGCTCGTCGTGCGGCTCGAAGGCAACAACGTCGACAAGGGCAAGCAGATCCTCGCGGAGAGCGGGCTCGCGATTCAGTCGGCCGACAACATGGCCGACGGCGCGCAGAAGATCGTCGCAGCGGTGGGCAGGTGAGATCATGAGCATCCTCGTCAACAAGAACTCCAAGGTCATCTTTCAGGGCATCACCGGCTCGTTCGGCTCGCGCCACGCGAAGGGCTGCATCGCTTACGGAACGCAGGTCGTCGGCGGCATCGTCCCCGGCCGCGCCGGCGAGACGTTCGACCCCGAGCTTCCGGGCAAAGCCGCGGTGCCGATGTTCGACACCGTCGCCGACGCCATCAAGGCCACCGGCGCGAACGTCACCTGCATCTTCGTGCCCCCGCCCTTCGCAGCGGACGCGATCTGCGAGGCCGTCGATGCGGGCATCGAGCTCTGCATCTGCATCACCGAGGGCATCCCGGTGGTCGACATGATCAAGGCGCGCGCCTACCTCGAGGGCAAGAAGACCAAGCTCATCGGTCCGAACTGCCCCGGCGTCATCACCCCAGGGGAGACGAAGATCGGAATCATGCCGGGCGCGATTCATAAGCCCGGTCGCATCGGCGTGGTCTCGCGCTCGGGCACGCTCACCTACGAGGCGGTCGGACAGCTCACGGCGCTCGGCATCGGCCAGTCGACGTGCGTCGGCATCGGCGGTGACCCGGTGAAAGGCCTCGACTTCATCGATGTCCTCACCCTCTTCAACGACGATCCAGACACCGACGGCGTGATCATGATCGGCGAGATCGGCGGCAGCGCCGAAGAAGACGCGGCGGCGTGGATCAAGGCGAACATGAAGAAGCCGGTCGCCGGTTTCATCGCGGGCACGACCGCACCGCCAGGCAAGCGCATGGGGCACGCAGGTGCCATCATCGCCGGAGGCAAGGGGACCGCGGCCGCCAAGCAAGCCGCCATGCTCGAAGCGGGCATCGCCCTGGCGAAGACGCCATCGGACATGGGCAAGACGCTCGCCAGCCTGCTCAAGTAAGGAACGAGTGAATCACGAACACGAATGCGGCGAAGGTTGCAACGACCCTGGGCACCACCCGTTCCCCGGGATTGAGCCACACGACGTGCTTCAAGGGAGCCTCGGAGCAGAGGCCGAGCCGGTTGTGCTCGCGGATTCCCCTGAAGCCGTCGTCGAACTCGCCAACGCATGCGTTCGGTTCGTGAGCACGATGGTCGGAAAGCTCTCGGGCAAGGTGAATCCGGAGCTGGCGCCGGACTTCACCCCCGAGACGCTCTCGCTCATCGATTATTATGTGACGGAATCGCGCCGCAGCCTCGCCGAGCGCCCGGAGGCCCTGCCGTTGACGGCCAACACCATCGGCGCCTACCTCGGCGAGGTGATCCGCAGGCAGCACCGTTGTTGGTGGAACGCCGGCGAGGGCGACCCTGCGGCCTTCCGCCTCGACTTCGAAGCGGTCATGCTCTCGTTTTATCCGATGCAGGTTGCGTACGCCCTGCTCGCGACCGACGAGAGCCCCGAGGACCAGTTTAGCGGCTTCGAACTTCGGGAAGAGGACCGCGACGACGTGGTCACCCGGCTCACCGAATTGCCGCCCGTTTCCGAAGAGGAGTACGGCCTCCCCTCGCTGCGCCTCGAGGTTCTCGACATCGCGATCGAGACGCTCGTCGCGAAGCAAGTCGGTGACCCGTACGCCAAGCGCGCGCTCCGACCCGACGACTACGAGTGACCTCGGCGTAAGCTCGGACGTGCGCGAAAGCGCATGCCGATGCCGCGGCCCCGAGGCACGTGGGCGGGAATCAGTTCCGCCCGGGGCACGGCGAAGGTATGTTCCTGCGGCCGTGATTTACGTTTTGTTTGGCCTGCTCATCGGCCTCGTTTGGGCGCTCGGCTTCATCCTTCAATGGAGCCTTTGGATCACACTCTCAGCGACGGGAGTCCTCCTGCTCATCGCGATCGGGACGTTCGTCTTCCAACGCGTGCGTGCTGCCCGCTCCGCAGGCGCCCTCGAGCGCGCGCTGGCCGACCAAGCGCGGCAACAAGAGGCCAACGCGAGCCCCCAAAAGCGAGCGGAAATTCAGGCGCTGCAGAAACAGATCTCGGATGGCATCAACGCCCTGAAATCGAGCAAGCTCGGCGGCAAGAAGCGCGGCGCTTCCGCGCTCTACTCCCTCCCCTGGTACGCGATCATCGGGCCTCCCGGTGCCGGCAAGACCACCGCACTCAAGGCCTCTGGGCTGCAGTTCCCTTACGCGGACTCGAGCATTCGCGGTGTCGGCGGCACGCGCAACTGCGACTGGTGGTTCACCAACGATGCCATCCTCCTCGATACGGCAGGACGCTACACGACGGAGCACGAAGACCAGAGCGAGTGGCTCTCCTTCCTCGACATGCTGCGCAAGTACCGCAGCCAAAAGCCTCTCAACGGCCTGATCGTCGCCATCAGCGTGCCGGACATCATCGATGCGAACGACACGCAGATCGAATCGATGGGCAAGAAGCTCCGGGCTCGCATCGACGAGGTGATGACGAAGCTCGGAATGGTGCTCCCGGTGTACGTCATCGTGACGAAGTGCGACCTCATCGCGGGCTTCAACGAGTTCTTCAACGACCTGCGCAAGTCGGACCGCGCCCAGGCCCTCGGCGCGACGATACCGCTCTCCGCCGATCGACGTGATCCGGGCGGTATTTTTGCGCGCGAGTTCGACCTCATGGTGCAGCAAGTCCATGGCCGCGGGATGAAGCGCCTCGGCACCGAGCGCGACCGCCGTGCACGAGAAGCGATCTACGGCTTCCCGCTCGAGTTCGCCGGGCTTCGCCGCAACCTCGCCGACTTGCTCGGCCAGGTCTTCATGGTGAACGCGTTCCAGGGGACGCCGACCTTTCGCGGCTTCTACTTCACGAGCGGCACCCAAGAAGGCGCGCCACTCGGGCGCGTCCTGCAGCGCATGGGCCAGGCCATGGGCATCCAGCCCGCGCAGTCGGCCCAGGAGCAACGGCTCGAGTCGAAGAGCTACTTTCTTTACGACGTGTTCACGCGCGTCGTCTTCCCCGACGCCGACGTCGCCGCGCGCAGCGCATCCGAGATTCGCCGTCAGCGGCTCGTGCGCATCGGCGTGAGCGTGACCGCGATGGCCGTTGCGCTCACGCTGGCGATCCCGAGCGTCATCTCGTTCCTGAACAATCGAGATCTCTTGAAGGTCGCGAAGGACCAAGCCGAGGCGGCGATGAAGATCGACTGGGAGAATCGCTCCGAGCCGATTCGCGCCAAACTCGAGGCGCTCGAGCCGCTCCGCAAGACCCTCGAGGAACTCGAGTCGTACGAGAACGACCTGCCATTTCGGCTGCGATTCTTGATGTACTCAGGCGAGACGATCCATCCGAAGCTCGTGGCCGTCTACATCTACAACATGCAGAAGGGCTTCGTCTCTCCGGCGAAGTTCAAGCTGGAGAGCGAGCTGAGCTCTATCCGCGGCGAGAAGTACGCGCAAGAGCGCCTGAAGCTGAAGACCTACCTGATGCTGAGCGATGTCGCACACCTTGACGTCGATTTCGCAACCGGTCGCTACACGGCCATTTGGTCGGAGATCAACAAGTCCACCAACGACATCTCGATGATCGACCTGAAGAAGCGAATGCAGCCGCAACTCGCCCACTACTTCAGGCTCATCAAGCCGGACCCCGCTCGCGAGAACAAGGCACGCGCGAAACCGGTTCCTGCGAACGAGAAAATCGTGGAGCACGCACGCGAGGCGCTCGCTTCCGTGCCCGTCCGGAAACGGTACCTCGCAATGTTCGTGGACACGATCGAGGTCGAGCTCTACGACGACTCGGACGACGCGGTCCGTGGCAACCTCCGCTTCCCGCCACTGTCCATCGACGCGATGTTCAGCGACCGCAAGGAAGTGCTCGCGTGGCTTCGCAGCGCGCAGAACGACACCGGCAAGGGATACTTCCAGGTCAGCGGGCCCTACACGGACAAAGGCCATGCCGCGGTGCTGTCGAACATGGATGCGGCGAAAGACCTCCTCGAGCGGGAGCAGTGGGTCGTGCCCCTCACGGCAGAAGAACAAGGCGAACAGGTTGCGCGAAACCTTGCGCTCCTGGGCGACGACTACGAGCAAAACTACATCGCCGCCTGGCGGAGTTTTCTCCAAGATATGCGGGTCAAGTCGCCCAACACGCTGGACGAGGCGGTCAAGCTCTTCGGTGACGAGCAGGGAGGGCTGAGGCGTCCGGAATGGCCCTTCCTCCGCATCTTGCGCGCCGTCGAAGACCATACCCAGTGGAAAAAGCCGCTCTCGGCGCTGGAAGACAAACGCGTCGGCAAAGTGGCAAACCAAAAGTTGAACCAACAGCTCAGCGGAAAGACGGGTCTGCGGTTCAACGTCGACGTGAACAAGATCGCGGGAAAGGTCAGCCGCGTTCCAGCCACGTTCAAGAGCGTGGTGGCGTTCGGGGTGCCCCCGGAGGCGAGCAAGAACCCGCTGAACGAGACGCCACTCTCGGACTACATGGAACTCTTGAACACGCTGAAACAGAAGATGATGGCGGCACAACAGACGCAAAAGGATGCCGGGGTCAACACGGTCATCCTCGATCTGAACAAGGCCATCTCGAGCACCGAAGCGTTGCTCAAGCCGCTCGATCAGGTCGCCCAAGCGTCCCTTTTGTCCATCTTGATGGCCCCGCTGAACGTCGGCGGAAAACTCAAGATCCCGGCCACGATCCAGTGAGGGCCGACGCACCGGAGTTTCTGCGCCGCATGGACGCCATCGCGGCGACCATCGACGCGTCCCGCATCGAACTTGAGCTCGGTGCGATGTGCCAGCGCAGCCTTTTTTTCGAGCTGCGGCAGGGCGCGAGCCTAACGCAAGCGGAGATCGATCACGCTTCGCAGGCCTTCATCACGGCGACCGAGCGCCTCATGCCCCCGGCCGTCGTGCATGGCTTCATCGAGCACGCCTGCCGCACCCGAATCCTACCGCAGCTGGATGCGGCCGATCTCGTGCCGGGGTTTACGGCCGACGAAGCGCTGGCGTTCGCCGACGCGGAGCTTCGCGCGGCGCACCCCATGAAGAAATTCACCCAGAGCGAGGTGCTCGCCTGCCTCGCGTGGAATCAACGTTTTCCCGCGGTCCCCGTCGCGCTCGCGCACCTCATCGAGCTTGTGCAGACCTATGCGGCGGCACTCGCGAATTTCGTTGAACGACGCTCCCCTGCCGCAGCGGCGAAGCTTGGGCCTTTCGTTTCTCAGTGGTCGCCGAAGAACGTGATGAAGTTCCTCAACCTCGCGCTCTATGTGTCGGCGCGGGCGCAGGGTCACGAGCCCGAAGAAACCCTCCCGCAGGAGCGCGTCGTCGAAGCGATGACGCTCCTTCACCGATCGGGCGCCTTCACCTGGCTTTCGACCGACGACGCGGGCACGAGCACCCGAGAGCCACTCAAGATCCACTGCCCGGCACAAGCGTTCCTCCACAAGCTCCTCGTGAACCAGGGGAGCCTCGTGACCGTCCTCGAGTTCGTTCGGGCGGAGTTGGGTCGCACGCCGGTCGCTCCCGAGCTCACCGCGAGCGAGGCGTTCGTGCGAGAGGCCGCGAGGCGCGAAGCGGAAGGCGTGCGCGCGCACGGGCCTGCGTGGGCTCAACGCAAGCTCGGCAACGCCCACGGCTGACGCGTGTGCGTTCGGCTCATCGGGGCGTCTCGGTGGGGCAGCCCGTCACGATTTTCACGGAAGAGACCTTGCCGCTCTTCAACTCCGCGCACGACTCGCCGTAGAGGGTGATGGTCTTGTCGTTCGACCACGCCCAGCCGTTCTTGGCGTCGAAGGGCACGGGACTGCAGCCGAAGTAGACGTTCGTGAACCCTTGATCCGATGGCGGGTCCTTCACCGCAAGTTCACAGGAGATCGCCTTCGACGCGATTTCAGCGAAAATCTGGCCGAGTTTGTCGAGGTTTTTTGCCTCCACGTACTTCGCGCCCGCGGCGTTGGGGACGCCACCCGCAACGGCCATTGCGTCGAGCACCTTCTCGTAGTTCGCGAGGTCCGCCACGCCGATGACGTAGACGTCGATGCCGAGCGCGTGAACCGCCGCGACGGCCTCCACGGTCGGCTCGCGGTCGACGCAAAGCCGCGGTCCACCCCCCGGAAACCCAGGTTCGCAGCAGCCTTCCTCGGGCTTGCACTGGCCCTCGATCACGGGGATGCATTCGTCGGGCGTGCACGACGCCTGGTAGTTGCAGTTGGGACCGCCGTCGGTGAGCAGCAGCATCACCGTGCGCCCCTTCAGCTTCGCGAGCTCGGGCACGAGCGCCAACAACGTCGCGGCCGTGGGTGTGCCGCCCTCCGGCGTCGTGCCGGTGTTGTCGATGAACGCCTGCGTCGTCGGGCCGACCACGTTGGGGACGTAGGGATCGCCCGGCGAGACCGGCATCACCTCCACCCCAGGTCCGCAGCCGTTGCCTGGGCCGGGAAAGAGCGCGACCCCTACGTTGACGAGGGGACCGAGCTTGGAGACGAGCTGAATCGCCGTATTTCGCACGACTTCGAAGCGTGTCGCGCCGTTCTTCGAAGGCACCTCCGCGAGCATGCTGCCGGAAGCATCGAACACGAAGTAGAGGTTCGGCGCCTCGAAGCTGAAGGTGTGCGTCTCGGTGCCGCACGTTCCCTCGTCGCTGCAGTCCGTGCTGCCGCCGACGCCGCTCGTCACTCCCAGGCTGTCACCGCCCGCGCCTGCCGCGGACGAGGCACCGTAGCCGATGGGCTTGCCATTCGCGCTCGCGGGCCCGCCGCGTCCGCCGGAGTTGCCGCACCCCTCCGCGATGGCGGCCAGGCCGAGCACCGCAGCGGCGAGGTGAAGCAAACGCATCACGACAGGATAGCGCGTTCCGGTGCGGCGTCGAAGTGGTCGAAACCGCGCGCAGCGACCGGCCGAACCGCGCCGTCCTCTTCGAGGTGCAAGAGCGCCCCGGACGCGCGCTCCGAGTCGCTCGGCGTGCGCACGTGGCCTACCCGACGAAACGTGCCGAGCTGCCCGAGTTCCGGCGGAGCGGCGACGAGCAGCGCGTAGTCTTCTCCCCCGTAAAGAGCGAGCTCGAGCGGCGCACGTCCGACGCTCGCCGCCGCCTCCCGCAGCACGTCGTCCACGAGCGCCGCCCCATCGAACACGAGGGCGACTCCGCTCGCCTCCGCCAGGCGAAAGGCATCGAGCGCGAGCCCATCGGAGACGTCGATGGCCGCGTCGCAACGTTCCGCGGCCTGCAGCCCCTCCGCGATGCGCGCAGTCGGGAAACGCCATGAGGCGAGGCGCCCCGCATCCGAGAGGTTACCCAGGAGGAGGTGCTCGAGCCCCGCGCGGGCGAGTCCTACCGGGCCGGCAAGCCAGAGCGCATCCCCAGGCTTTGCACGGTCGCGACGCATCGGGCGCGGAGCCTCGCCGAGTACGGTCGTCGCAATGGAGAGCTCCCCCGCGCGGCTGAGGTTGCCGCCGAGCAACGCCGTGGCGCATTCGTCGCACGCTCGCCGTTGCCCGCGGGCGATGCCGTCGAACCATGCGTCGTCGAGGTCGGGCGGCACCGCGAGCGCGGCCAAGACCCCCCGCGGTCGGGCTCCCATGGCGGCGAGGTCGGACAAGGCCGCCATCGTCGCTCGGTACCCAAGGCACTCGGCGTCGAGCCACCGGCGTTCGAAATGAACGTGTTCCACCGCTTGGTCGACCGACCAAACGAGCGGACAGGCACCGGGCAGAAGCACCGCGGCGTCGTCCCCGATGCCAAGCGCCACGCCCGCGGGTGCAGGACCGAAGATCGCCTGCAACCGCGCAATTCGCTCTCGTTCGCTCATGCCTCGACCGCGCGTCGCCTCAGGGGGAACCTACCGACCGCCCGATGACCACGCAAGGCCCCCGGCCGCCGCCTCAAACGTGCGATCCTTCCACCCTACGAAGCTGTCCCCACCACGCCGCTCGGACGGCCGTCCAAAACGTGCGCGACGCCCCAACCGGGAGGCGGCCCCTTGACATTCGGGTTCCAAGGCACACAATAGAGTCATACGAACCTTTTATGGTTCATTCGCACCCGGAGACACCACCATGAACGCCAAGCTCACACCCAACGTCCATCTCCTCGTCATCGACCCCCAGAACGACTTCTGCGACCCCAATGGCTCGCTCTACGTGAAGGGCGCCGAGGACGACATGGACCGCGTCGCCTCGCTCGTCGATCGATTGCGCGACCGGTTGAGCGCCGTCCACGTGACGCTCGACAGCCATCGCAAGGTCGACATCTCGCACCCGATCTGGTTCCAGGACTCCCGCGGCAAGCACCCCGCCCCGTTCACCGTCATCACCGCGGAGGACCTCGAAAAGGGCACCTGGACGACCACGCGCCCCTCCGCCTACACGCGCACGCTCGCCTACCTGCGCGCGCTCGCCGCGGGCGGCCGCTACCCGCACGTGATCTGGCCATACCACTGCCTGATCGGCGACGGCGGCCACAACGTGTGGCCCAAGCTCTCCGCGGCGATCCATGCGTGGGAGGATCGCTTCGCGATGGCGGAGTTCGTCACCAAGGGGTCGAATCCGTGGACCGAGCACTTCTCCGCGGTGCAGGCGGAGGTTCCCGACCCTGAAGACCCGACGACGCAGGTCAACACGGCGCTCATCACGACCCTCGAGGAAGCGGACGTGATCCTGCTCGCAGGGGAGGCGCTCTCTCATTGCCTCGCCAACACCGTCCGCGACGTCGCCGATCGGTTCGCGGATCCCACCTACGTCTCGAAGCTCGTGCTCCTGACCGATGCTTCGAGCAACGTCGGCGGCTTCGACCACTACGGGACCGCGTTTTTGAAGGAGCTCGCCGCGCGGGGCATGCGCACGAGCACCACGAAGGACGTTGCCCTGAGTCTCTGAGGCGCTGCGGCCTTCGCCCCATCGCGCAGGCCCACCACTCCGCACCATGCCCTTTGGCGCGCGCGCTGCGCGCACGGGAAGGGTGCGCCCTCTCGGTCACCAAAAAAAGGAAGAAAGCTCATGAACCTCGACACCTTCAAGCTCACAGGCTCGCACTTCGGATTCTCGGCATCGCGCATCACCGACCTCGGCGCCGCGGAGTACACCCTCGTCACGATCGCGGCAGACTCGAGCCCGAGCGTGGAGCCCTTTCGGCAGGAGATCGAGCGCTGCATTCAAGCGATCGTCGGGGCATGCCGCCACTCGCCCCGCGCCGACAACCTCATGCTTCGCGTGACGGCGTTCGACACGACGGTGAGCGAGGTCCACGGGTTCAAGCCTCTCACCGAATGCCCGATTGCGGCTTACGACGGCTGTTTGCCACGGGGCGGCGGCACCGCGCTCTACGACGGTGCCGAGAACGGGGTGAACGCGCTCGTCGGCTACGGCAAGCACCTGAGCGACGCGAACTTGAGCGTCAATGGCATCCTTTTCGTGATCACCGACGGCGAGGACAATGCGTCGCGCGCCAAGGTTCTCGACCTGAAGGGATCCCTCGCGAAGGCACGGCGTGACGAGACGCTCGAATCGCTGACGAGTGTGCTCGTCGGAGTCAACGTGGACGACCCGTCGATGGCGAACTACCTCGACGCCCTTCAGAAGGAAGCCGGGTTTACGCGGTACATCGAGCTCGGCGCCGCCGACGCCAACACGCTCGCCAAGCTCGCCGATTTCGTGTGCCGCTCGGTCTATGCGACCTCGCTGTCGCTCGGCACCGGCAAGGCGCCTTCGGTGAACCTGGTCTTCTGAGGCGCGCGGGCGGTTCGAGACCAAGCTCGGGCGGCGGATCGAAGGGTCCGCCGCCCACCAGAGGAGGTGCGTCGTGAAGGTCTTCGTCCATGGTCAGGGTTCCGTGACGCTCGAACCGGGGGACTTCGTCGGGCAAGGCGGCCAAGCGTGCGTGTACGCGCGAGGCGACGTCGCCTTCAAGCTGTTCGCGGACCCAAACGCGATGGTTTCGTACGGCAAATTGCTCGAACTTCGAGCCATCTCGCACCCCGACGTGATCGTGCCCGACGCCCTCGTGAAGGACGACAAGAGCGGCCGCGCGGTCGGCTACACGATGCGGTACGTTCGGGATGCACGCCCCCTAGGGCAGCTCTTTCCGCCGGCGTTTCAGCAACGTCACCGACTCGATGGGGCCGCCGTCCTCGGGCTCGTCGAGAAACTTCGCGAGCTATTTGTCGCGGTCCACGAAGGTGGCGCGCTCGTCGTCGATGCGAACGAGCTCAATTTTCTCGTCGATGCTGATTTCAAGCGTGTCTACGCGATCGACACCGACAGCTACGCGACCCGCTCCTACCCAGCGTCCGCCATCGCCCCGACGATTCGTGATCCGAGGACGGTCCCAACCTCGGGCGGCGCGCGCACCTTCGACGAAGGCTCGGACTGGTTCGCCTTCGCAGTGCTCGCGTTTCAGCTTTGGGTCGGGATGCACCCGTACCGCGGCACCCACCCCACCGCGCGCACGCTGTCGGAACGGATGCGCGCGAACCTGTCCGCGTTCGATCCGACCGTGAAGCTTCCGCCGATGGCTGCGCCGTTCGACACCCTTCCAGGCCCGTTGCGTGAATTTCTGGAAGCGACCCTCCAACGAGGCGAGCGCTCGGCACCGCCTTCGTTCAGCGTCGCACCAGGGTCCGCCTCCCCGAAGCAGGGACGCCACGTGGCGGCACCGCTTGCGGTGGGACCCAAAGACGGCCTTCGGCTCGAGGTGCTGGCGCGCGCCCCTGGAGCGATTGTGCGGATTTTTGCTGGCGAGACGAACGAGGTGCTCCTCGACGGGGCCGAAGGCCTGACGACACTCGAGGGGCGCGCGCTGCCGGAGGTGCCTCGGGGACGTCACGCCATCGCCTTTAGCCCGAGGGTCGGGCGACCTGTCGTTGCGACCGAGACGCCCCAAGGCGTGACGCTCACCTGCCTTACGAGCGGCCTCCGCCTCGAGGCGCCGGGCAAGCTCGAAGCGATCGCGCTCGGGGGCGGACGTCTGGTCGCCCGCATGGGCGAGGCGCTCGTGGAGCTCGGCCTTCGCGAGGTTGGAACAACGGTGATCGTCACGCCGAAGGTCCTGGCAAGGGTGCTTCCACGGGCAACGCAGCTGTTCGATGGCGTCGCGGTGCAGAGCCTGCTCGGCGCCACTTACCTGTCGCTCTTCGGTGGCCCAAACGGCTGCCGCCAACTCCGCGTGCCAGAGCTCGACGGCACGAGGGTGCTCGACGCCATCTGCGATCGGAGCGTCGTTGCGTTGGTGGTGGAGGCGCGCGGGGTGTGGCAGCGTGTGCGGCTCCGCGTGAGCGCAACGGATGGGAGCTACAATGTCCACGTTACGCACGGCATCGAGCCGGAGGTGTGCGAGCTCGTCGTGTTGGAGACCGGCGTCGGGGTAATGCGAACGGGCACAACCGGGCTCGAGGTCTTCTCCGCGGCCCCGCACTCGCTCACCCGCAAGAGCTTCGACGACGTGCGGCTCGCGGACATGCGGCTCGCGCGGAGCGCCGGTAGCGTGCTGGCCTTTCGCGGCGACGTCGTGTACCGGTTGACGTCGCAGGCGTGACGAAGAAGCAGCGGCCGACCTACGCGTACGAGTACCCGCGCCCCGCGTTGACGGTGGACGTCGTGCTTTTTACCGTCGTCGACACCGACCTCAAGGTGCTGCTGATTCGCCGTGGGGAGGCGCCGTATGCGGGGGCGTGGGCGTTGCCCGGAGGCTTTGTCCGCGTCGGCGATGGGCCGGACGACCGCGGGGAAGATCTCGAAGCGGCGGCTCGCCGCGAACTCGCCGAAGAGACCGGCCTCGCGAGCGACGGCATCCACCTCGACGAGCTCGGCGCCTTTGGGGATCCCTCGCGCGATCCGCGTGGGCGCGTGGTGAGCATCGCGTACTGCGCGTTTTTGAATCCCGAGTTGCGCGGCACCGTGGCCGTACGCGGCAAGCCCGTGCTGCGGGCCGGAAGCGACGCCGCCGACGCGCGCTGGTTTTCGCTCAGTGAGGAAGCTAACCGCCTCGCGCTCGCGTTCGATCACCGCGCGATCCTGGAGCGGGCGCTCGCCCACCTTCGCAAGCAACTCGACACCACGACGATCGCCTTCGAGCTGGTGCCGCCCACCTTCACGATCGGTGAATTGCGGGAGGTGTTCGAGGCGATCCGCGGTGAACCGCTCGATCCTGCGAACTTTCGGCGCCGGTTCGAGCGGATGCTGACCGACGGCCTTCTTGCCCCCGCGCCGGGCAAGCGGCAGACGGGGACCAAGCCCGCCAAGGTCTACCGGTTCGTGCGTTGATGCGTGTTGGGCCTTGCCGTTCGGCCGACGAGCCTCTATCTCCCGGCGCATGAAGACGTCGTCGATGCTCCTTGCTCTCGGCCTCGTGGGGGCTGCCGCCTGCAACAACGGCCCTGCCGAGCCCTCCTCGAATCGAACCGCCACCGACGTGCCCGCCGCCAAGACGGCCGCGCCGCAAGAGCCGGTGGCCGAACCGGACGCAAAATTGCTCGCCCCAGAAAAGGCCAACGAGCAGGCGCCCGACTCCTACAAGGTGAAGTTCACGACGACCAAGGGTGAGTTCCTCGTCGAAGCCCACCGCGACTGGTCCCCCATCGGCGTCGATCGCTTCTACAACCTCGTGAAGATCGGCTTTTTCAACGACATTGCGTTCTTCCGAGTGGTCGATGGCTTCGTCGTGCAGTTTGGCATCCACGGCCATCCGAAGGTCGCCGGCGCATGGCGCAACGCGAACATCCAGGACGAGCCGGTCAAGGAGGGCAACAAGCGCGGACGCCTGGTGTTCGCCAAAGGCGGCCCCAACACGCGGTCCACGCAGTTCTTCATCAACTTCAAGGACAACGGAAGCCTCGACAAAATGGGGTTCCCGGCGTTCGCCGAGGTGGTGAGCGGCATGGATGTCGTCGAGGCGATCAACAAGGAGTACGGCGACGAGCCGAGCCAGCACCAAGGCGAGATCACCCGGTTCGGAAATCCTTGGTTGAAGGAGCACTACCCGAAGCTCGACTTCATCAAGTCCGCCGAGCTCGTAAAGTGATGCGACGCTCGTGGCGAGGAGGCGGATTGGGGGCCCCCACCCTGGGTGGGAGACCTACCGTTCGTCGCCACGGCGTTTCAGTAAATTTCGCAGAATTCGAAAAAAAGCACGAACTCGGCGGCGCCGCTCACTTCGCGGCCATCGGGCGCTTCTGAATCTTCGGCTGGAGCAAGAGCTGCCCCTCCGCGCCCTGCTTGCCGCCACGGTAGAGTTCCACGGGCGCGCCGCCCTGTCGCGGGAGGTAACGCCCAATGCAGGTAAATTCGGTGCTGCCGATCGGTGCGAGGTACTCGACCTGAACGCGCTGCTTGGTTCGAAGCCCGAACTGCAGGCAGCGCCATGTCGGCTGGTCCCAGTCTTCTTTGGTCGACTGGTAGGGCAGCTGCGAGAGCTTCATTGGGACGGGGAAGTCGTCACCACAGAATGGCCCCTGCGCGACCGCCGGGCTGCCGTCGTCGAACGCCATCGACTGCTTGCCGTAGACGGCCTCGACGCGTTTGACGCACGCATCGACGGCGCTCCGCGCTTCGGCTTCCGCCGGTTCGTGGTCGTACTGCTTGCGCCGCTGCTGCTTTTCAAAAAGCGCGGTGCAGCGCTGGTGTTCGGCGGGCGACAGCCCCTCGGGCGACTTCTTGACGCGCTCGAGCGCGGCCAGAAGGCCGACCGCATCCGGATCGGCGTTGCCGTCTCGGAACGCGTCGTCGAGGGCGTGCATGCCGAGAGCCTCGCCCTCGATCATGGCCGTCAGCAGCGGGTTGCAAGTTCCCGACAGCTCCGCTTTCTCGCTCGACGACAGGTCCGAGGGGGCGGGCTTGACCGGAGCGACCACCAGCTCATCGGCCAGTGCCTTCGCGCTTGGCGCGGCGGCGCTTTCCGAATCGGGCGCCTGCGGAGCCGCGCGCCCAGCACACGCCGCAAGGACGCTCACGAACGACATCGCAACGAGCGGGTTCTTCATCGTAAACGCTCGGTATCAGAACCCGCGCGTGCGCTCAATCACACGACGCTGAGCAGGAGAACGAGCACCGTATCCTTGTCGAGCGCCGGCACCCTCTTCGCGACGAGTGCGAAGGTCTGATCGTCGATGGTGATGGTCGACTGGTAGAGCCCCTCGCCCACTTTGGCGGGCAGGCCGAGCTTGCCCACCGCCTCGGCGTCGACGTCGGGGGTGACGGCGCCGCCGTAAGCCTTCTCGCCCCGAGCGAAGAAGACGTAGGCGAGTGGCGCGGGTCGCTTTTTGTCGTCGGAGGTTTCGACCAGGTTGCGTCGGAGCGCACCTTCAAGAAAATCCGCATACTTTCGGTAGGACCAGCCCGTCACGAAAGCCCCGACGGTCTTGCCGCTCGCGATGCTCACCGGCTGACCTATCACCCACTGGAGATCGCCGCCGTTCTGCACCCCGCGAAGCCCGTGCATCGAGCCGAAGACCTCGGTCATCCCGGGCTTGTCGAAGATGCGCTTGGCGTCCGGGATCTCCTTCACGAGAGAGCCTCCCGCTGCGAGATCGGGCTCGGCCTCGCTGCGCAAGACCATGCCGTCCGGTGCGACGAACACAAAAAACGTGCTCTTCGCAATGGCGAGCTCGGTGACGCCCCCGCGAGCCTTCTCGAGGTTGCGCCGCAAACCCTCGGGATCGTGTCCTGGGTCCTCATCGAGCAATTTGCCGAGCGCTTCGGCGCCCTTTGGCAACCCTTCGCGGATCTGTTTCGTGTCCCGCTCGATGAGCGGCAGCATGTACTCGAGCGCGCTCGGCGCCTTCTCGGCGGAGACTTTGCCCCGATTGTCACAGGCCACGCAGACGAGCACCGCGAACAAGAGCATCCACTTCGACATCGGGAACCTCAAAACGAACGGTTGGAGACGAACACGACCTCGAGGGTCTGCCCCTCTGCGAGGGGTCGAGAAAGTACCGGCTTCAGCAACGCGGAGATGGCGTCCGCGCCGGCCGCCGACGAGACGGAGGACGGTACGCCCCGCACGACGAGAACAATCGGCCGCAACGCCTTTTGAGCCACGGCCAGAAGGGCGTCGCGTTGAGGGGAGGTGGCCACGGCCGCCTTGGTACCCCCGTTGCCAGCGAAAAGGCGCACGACGACGCCCCGCTCGTCCCGAAGCACATCGAAGCCGCGACGCGCGAGGTCGGACTCCAACGTGGCCTCATCGGGACCACCGGCCGCGGGACCCGACGAGTTCCCATCGCCGCGCGCGGCCGCGAGCGCCGCACGGCACGCCTCCACCGCGGCGCGGGCCTCGGCGAGCACCCGTCGATCGATGTCGGAAGGCTGGATTTTATCGAGCGCCGCGAGTTTTTTTGAAGCGGCCTCCGTCACGCTTGGGCCGCCGAGAACCTCGGCCGCGGTGCAGAGAATGCGAGCCTCGAAGCGGGCCTGGGCGAGCACCCGCGCGCGTTCGTCGGCGACGTTGGGACTCGTGCCCGTCTCGAGCGTTCGGGCCTCGAGGCGTTGCTCGAGCGCCGCGATGTCGGCCGCGATGCGTTGGTTTTCGGCATCGAGCGCGGCGAGCTCTTTGGACTGGCCATCGACTGCGGCCGTTTCGCGCTGACGCTGTTCCTCTGCGCGAACGAGGCGCGCCTCCGCGACGAGCACCTCGTAGGCCGCCTTGGCCTGTTCGCCGAGCAGCTGCGCTCCCGCGAAATCGCCCTCACGCAGCGCGCGCTGCGCGTCACGGACGAGAGTGTCCGCGTGCGCGCGCGCCACCGGCGCAACCTTGCTCGCGAGGAGCACGGCCGGAGACACCGCGGTGAGCTCCGCGTCCCGGAGCACGTCGGGTGGCGGGATCGGCGCGCAGGCCACCACGCCCCCGAGAAGGGCGAACGCGAAAGCAACCTTCATGGCGTTTTCTCAGCCTTTTTTGGGCCCAAGTTGCTCGCTTTGGGTGGGCGCTTCGCCGCGGCGGAGTCCGGCTCGACGGGGGGCTTGGGGCGGGCGGCGGCGGCGTTCACCTCCGCTTCGAGTCGTCCACGGTGCCCTTGGTTCTCCTCGAGCAACGTTCTGGCGCGAACGACGGCGGAGCCGAGCTCCTTCGAGCGACGCGCGGCCACCTCGGTCGCCCGCTCCGCGAGCCGCGCTCGGACGTAACACGACGCCGCGCGAACCCACTCCTCCGCGACCTGTTCGAGGTGGCCGGCGTGCAAAACGTCGCCCGCAGCCCGCGCATTGCGCGCGCGCTCCATCGCACGGACGGCCTCGTGCACCGCAGCCTCGTAGAGTCGAGGCTCAACCGATTCCCGACGCGCCCGCTCGAGGAGCTCCGCGAGGTCGCGCTTGACCGGGCCCGCAGGCAAGCCCTCCACCGTGCCGCCAAGCGGCCGGGGGGCTCCGTGCGCAAGCACCGCAGGAGATGCCGCGAGCACCGCGACGGCGAAAAGAACGGAAACGAAGCGCATCGGCATGGAGGTCCTACCACACCTCGCAGCCCCAGCGCCGCTCCCGAGGGCACGTCATGGACGTGCTCGAGGCGCGGTGACCCCAAAAACTTTCAC
>Ga0114972_10000482_pt1 | contig 29743 bp, 31 predicted proteins | sample M_140807_EF_Meta_FD_87354 | JGI IMG/M metagenome (GOLD analysis project Ga0114972, IMG submission 87354) | Freshwater microbial communities from Lake Montjoie, Canada to study carbon cycling - M_140807_EF_MetaG | ecosystem: Environmental > Aquatic > Freshwater > Lake | place: Lake Montjoie...
CAGCTACAGACCGCACTCGGCTCTCCAGGGGCGTACGCCCCTGGAAGTCCTCCAGCAATGGAATGCGGCTTGATCACCCCACCAGCTCTCATAGGAACTGGACCACTGATGGGGGTCACGTCAGCGTGACGATCTTGATGCCGCTACCCACTCGCAAGCCTCCGGCTTGCTGGCGAACGGCCGGCTGGGGTAATCCGGTCGATGAGGCAAACCCGCTGCACCAGCTCGGCAGCCATCAAGGCTGATTCCACTTCAGCCACGTCCCAGGCCACCACATAGTGCCTCCGGCACGCTGGCCAAGGGCCAGGTAGGCGGCTCCAGACCTTCTATCAACAGGTAGAGGTATTGCCACTCACCACGGACAGTAGTGGGCAGGTCGGTGATCTGCTAGCTTAACACTTGGTTTGGGCCGTCAGCCCTCAGGAGCGGCAGCAACCGCGGTGTCCACGGTGTCAACTACTTCGACGGGTTGCGTCAATTACGTAGGCGGGTGCCCCCCTCTCTCCCCAGGGTTGATTCAAAGTCCATCACATGGTGCCTTGTCGGGGCTGTCAGGATGGTTGAGGTCGGCGGAATCGCCTTCTCCTTGTTCCCAGAAGCGCCTCTGCGCATCCGATCTCGACCTGATCAGCTACCTGAGGTCAATCCCAGATGCGCGGATGCGGCGCGGTGTTCGCTTTCCAGCCTGGTATTTGTGCTGGTAGCCGTGCTGGCAATCCTGAGCGGTTGTGCCAGAGGCTGCGGGATCTGGAGCGCTTTGCCACCCGCCACCACAGCGTTCTGACCGTTGCTCTTGGTATCGAATTGGCGCGACTACCATCGGATTTCTTGTTCCGCTACTTCTCCCACCAGGTGGACATGGCGGCGCTGTGCGCTGCGATTCGCGACTGGTCGATCGACAAGATCCCCTGTGGTGCAGTGGATCTCGATCAGCTCGTGTGTTACGATAAGTCCTTGAAGGGCTCGATTGAGCCCACGGCCGGCGGGGGTTCTGTGTTCATAGCCCAAGTCAGGCTGTATTCGGCGGACCAGGGGGTGGCGTACTGCTTCGCAGAAGCCTGACGGCTATAGCCAGGCCTGATACGCCACCGGCGAAAACCACGAGAGGGCAGGGCTCCGGCAGTTGCTCGGCGAGCTGAATCTTGAGGGTGTTCTCACCCAGGCAGACGCGCTCCACACCCAGAAAACGTTTTTCGACAGCTGCAGGAGCAGGGGGGCCGACTTCCTCCTGACGGTGAAAGCCAACCAGAAGACGTTGAACCGTCAGGTCCGCAGTCAGTTCCAGGGGAAACGCCAGATTCTTTTTGTGGCAACCCATCATGAGGTCAACCACGGCCGCGACATCAGCTGGACGCTGCGAGCGAAACAGGCGCCGGAGCACATCCAGGAGGGCTGGGTCAGTACCAGCTGGATCGTGGAGGTGGCCGTCGATGGGATCCGGGACGGTCAGCCATTTCAGACGACTCACCTGTTCCTCTCCAGCCTGCGCACAACACCAGAAGCCTTGCTGAAACTGGTGTTAGACGGCTGGATTTCAGTCGATTCGCGCCGGATTGCAGACGGTGATGCACGACATCACGGCAGTGCTGGTGTTGGCGAGGCGACGACCGGATTTGGACCCTTGATGAAACTTTCAATCAGCCCTGGAGTCCACCCCCCGGTGCATAACTTTGTTCGGTCGAAACTTGAAAATTGAAGGCATCTTTTTCGACTGAATGATGTTTTTTAAGACTTTAATTGATCAATGCTGAACTGATCCCATCATTTGCATAGAAAGGCATGAACAGCAGTCAGAACATTGAATCGCTAACGCGTTGCGCATCGGCTCTGAAATGGATTGGTTGTGATTATAGAAGCACGTTTGCGGCTAAGGTAGAGTTCCGAGAATTTTTTATAACAGCTTTACTTAGGGCTTTGCGGCAGTGGCAGGATGGTCCTCCAGCATCGGAATGGATTGGCTTTAGCCTCCTGCATGGCTGGTGGGGTAACCCACCGCCCATGAGCCGCGGGCCAAGGGCCTGGTTCTTGCTCTAACACTTAACATGCCATCAGTGCAGGTTTTCGATGTGTCGCCTCCGACGTTTCGAGACGACATTCCCATGGCCCGGCGCAGCCGGGCACCCGTTTCCCGTCGTGCGCCGCTTTGGCTAGCGTTTGTGCGCGGGGTTTTTTTACTCGGCCTCGCCTTTGCCGCCTTGATTTTCCTGCGTCAGGGAGGCTGGATGTCCTGGCTTGGGCCTGGCCCCGTGGCGGGTTTACGGGAGCGCCCCACGCCCGATGGGCGCCTTCTCGGCCATTTTCCTTACCCGGAAGCTCCCTCCGGGGTCCTTGTGGCCTTGGGGCCAGGGCTGCAGCTGAGGTCGGAGGCAGCTGCCGCCATTCATGCCATGCAGCAGGCCGCTGCCGCTGAAGGTGTGGACCTGAGGGTATTGAGTGGCTTTCGATCGATCAATCTGCAAAGAAGTCTGTTTTTCGACGTCAAAGCCGAGCGTAATCAGGACGCCCATACCCGGGCCAAGGTCAGTGCTCCACCTGGCTACTCCGAACACAGCACCGGTTATGCGGTGGATCTCGGTGATGGTGGCCAACCGTCGACCAATCTCAGTCCAAATTTTGAAAATACCCCGACCTACCAGTGGTTGTCGCGGCATGCCGGCCATTACCACTTCACGCTTTCCTTCCCCAAAGGAAATTATCAGGGGGTGAGCTACGAACCCTGGCACTGGCGTTTCGAAGGGTCTTCAGATGCCTTGCGGCTGTTTGAGCCAGCCCAGCGACTGGTCCCCTGACCCAGGCGAGGCGCAAGGTAGAATTAATTTTCGCTTCAGTAGCCTGGCGCGCCGAGAACCAAATAAGCATGCCGAAAAAGCATGCCGGTCTCCCGCAACAGCCCTGGTTTCGAATTTTCCTCCCTCCCAACCGAAAACATCATGAGCGGCGACAGCAAAGGCGCCCCAATTCGCAATATCGCGATCATTGCCCACGTTGACCACGGCAAAACCACCTTGGTGGATGCCCTGCTCGGCCAATCCGGCATCTTTCGCGCTGGCGAAGCTGTGCCCACCTGCGTGCTTGATTCCAACGATCTGGAGCGGGAGCGGGGAATTACAATTCTTTCCAAAAATACTTCTGTTCATTATAACGGCACTCGAATTAATATTGTTGATACCCCTGGCCACGCCGACTTTGGTGGCGAAGTCGAACGGGTTCTAGGTATGGTTGATGGTTGTCTTCTAATTGTCGACGCCAACGAAGGGCCCATGCCCCAGACGCGATTCGTACTGCGAAAAGCCTTGGAAAAAGGCCTAAGGCCAATTGTGTTTGTTAATAAGATTGATCGAGCCCGCGTTGACCCCGAACAAGCGGTTGACAAGGTTCTCGACCTTTTCCTGGAGTTGGGCGCGGACGACGACCAATGTGATTTTCCCTATCTTTTTGGCAGCGGCATGGCCGGCTATGCCAAACCTGATATGGCAACGGAAAGCGACACGATGAAGCCGCTTTTTGATGCCATCCTCCGCCATGTACCACCGCCGGTGGGGGATCCCAATAAACCCCTGCAGTTGCAGGTCACGACCCTGGATTACTCCGATTTTCTGGGTCGCATCATGATTGGACGCGTCCACAATGGCACCATCAGTGGTGGCCAGACCGTCGCCTTAATTCGTGAAGATGGCAGCATCAAGCGCGGGCGAATCAGCAAGCTTCTTGGTTTTGAAGGTTTGCAACGTGTCGAAATTCCTGAGGCCCGTGCCGGTGATCTCGTCGCCGTTGCTGGGTTTGATGAGGTCAACATCGGCGAAACGATTGCCTGTCCGGATCATCCTGAGGCCCTGCCCCTAATTCGGGTCGATGAGCCCACCTTGCAAATGACCTTTGTGGTCAATGACTCTCCTTTTGCCGGCAAGGAAGGCAAGTTTGTGACAAGTCGCCAACTGCGCGATCGCCTACAGAAGGAGCTCCTTACCAATGTGGCTTTACGGGTTGAAGATACTGATTCGCCCGATCGCTTTTCTGTGAGTGGTCGCGGTGAGCTGCACCTCGGCATCCTGATTGAAACCATGCGACGTGAGGGTTATGAGTTCCAGGTCAGCCAGCCCCAAGTCATCTTCCGTACCATTGATGGCAGTCTCCACGAGCCTTTCGAGACCCTGGTAATGGATGTGCCCGAGGAGGCTGTTGGCACCTGTATCGAAAAGTTGGGTATGCGTAAGGGCGAAATGCAAAACATGGAAACCAGTAGCGATGGAAGGACCCAACTGGAATTTATTGTGCCGGCCCGGGGACTAATCGGTTTCCGTGGTGATTTTGTTCGGGCCTCCCGTGGCGAAGGAATCATGAGTCATTCTTTCTTTGACTACCGGCCCATGCAGGGTAATTTTGATGCCCGTCGCAACGGTGTCTTGATTGCCTTCGAAGAAGGAACAGCTACTTTTTATGCCTTAAAAAGTGCCGAAGATCGGGGGCAGTTTTTCATTACTCCAGGCACAAAGGTTTATAAGGGCATGATCATTGGCGAGAATAATCGTCCCCAGGATCTTGAGCTAAATGTGTGTAAGGCCAAGCAGCTCACCAACATTCGCTCTGCGGGTGCTGAAGAACTTGACACTTTGCAGACTCCTTTGCAGATGACGCTGGAGAGAGCCCTTGAGTACATCGGGCCCGACGAGATGCTGGAAGTCACCCCTGAGTCAATTCGTTTGCGCAAGCTGCCAGCCCGCAAGACTGCCAAGCGTTGATTCATTGAGCCCCTCCGGATCCTTTACGGACGAGGAAGCGTTGATCCTCCAAGATCCGCGCTTCCACGCCGGTGTGGCTGCCTTTAATCGGGGTGATTGGTACGAATGTCATGATGACTTTGAGGCGGTCTGGCATGAAACCCAAGGCCGACTCCGACCGGTTCTTCAAGGCATCCTCCAGATTGCCGTGGCCCATCACCATCTTGAGAAGGGAAACCTAAGGGGTGCAACCATGCTGCTCGGCGAAGGCTTAGGCCGACTGGCCGCTGTCGGTCCACGGGAGCTTGGTCTCGACATCCATTCACTTCAGCAAACGTGCCAGCAGCGTCTCGGTGCTTTGCAGCAAGGATCTTCTTTGGATCCTTTCACCCTGCCTCGGTTGGAGCCCTGCCAGGAAGGGCCCCGGTAGATTCAGCCGTCTTCCTCTGTCATGGCCCGGTTCTTGCTTCGACCGCTTCACTTCGCCTTGATGGGCATGGTTGCGGCACCGCTGCTTCCTGTCGTCCCATGGAACCCGATGGTCCTGATGGTCCGCGGGGCTCCTGCTTCAGCACCTAGTCCTGTTCCCCCCAAGTTGCCCGCGCCGCCACTTGTCGCACCGGCCGGTCCCGTCCCCTCCGCTTCTGCCGCGCCGGGCCCTACCAATGCGGCCGTCGTTCGCGACGATGGCATGGTAAGCATCGAGTCCGATCGCCAACAGGCCGATAATCGCACTGGGATTGTGACGGCCATCGGCAATGTTCGGATCACCTATCCCCAGAAGGGCATGGTGGCCACCTCCCGACAGGCTCAATATTTCAGCAAGGAAGGCCGGCTCGTGCTCAGTGGTGACGTGGATGTCGTCGATCGTGATGGCCAACGCATCCGTGCCGAACGGCTCGTTTATTCCCTCGACAGCGAAAGGGTTGTGGCGGAACCGTCCACTGGGCGCCAGGTGTTCAGCAGGCTGCGGCTGCAAACCCGCGAGGGGGCCGCACCTTCCCCATTGTTGCCATGAGTCTGGCCTTGGATCAGGTGACAATCACCCTCGCCGGAAGGCCCTTGGTGAGTGGCATGAGTCTTGAACTCCATCCTGGAGAGGTGGTTGGACTGCTTGGACCCAACGGAGCCGGAAAAACCACCACTTTCAACCTCATCACGGGCTTGTTGCGGCCAGATGAGGGTGATGTATGTCTGGATGGAGTATTGGTGACCAAACTGGCGATGCCCCAGCGCGCCCGGCTTGGCATTGGTTACTTACCCCAAGAAGCCAGCGTCTTTCGCAATCTCAGCGTGCGCGAAAATCTGGAGCTGGCACTCCAGGAAAGTCAGACCCCAAGATCCATCCGGCAGGAACGACTGGAATCGTTGATTCACGACTTCCATTTGGTGCCCTTTCAAGCCCGCAAAGGATTTCAACTGTCGGGTGGAGAGCGGCGCCGTTGTGAGGTGGCCCGTGCCCTTGCCGTTGGCGTACAAGGACCCCGCTACTTGTTGCTGGATGAGCCTTTCGCCGGCGTTGATCCCCTTGCCGTCGCCGATCTACAGGAACTAATCGCCGGCTTGCGACGGCGGGGCATGGGGGTGCTGATCACCGATCACAACGTTCGTGAAACGTTGGCCATCACGGATCGCGCTTACATCCTCACCGACGGCCGCCTGTTGGCGTCTGGCAGCTCCGTGGCCATGGCCCACGACCCCTTAGTGCGGCGCCACTATCTCGGTGAGGGCTTCCAGCTTTGAGCCGATCCCAGAGCGCCAGATCAGGCCCTACTAATCTTCTGGCAAAGCTGCGATTGCTTTTGGGGGGCTGGAGACGCCTGTACGGATGGCGGCGTTTGCCTTTGATGGACCGCTGGTTGTTGCAGGAGCTTGTGGGTCCCCTGCTTTTTGGGATCGCGGCTTTTACGGCCGTTTCCCTATCGGTGGGTGTGGTTTTCGAGTTGGTGCGTCGGGTGGCCGAATCCGGTCTGCCGCCGCAGGTGGCGGTCCAAGTGTTGATGCTCCGCCTGCCTGGATTTCTGGTCCTGGCCTTTCCGATGGCCACCTTGATGGCCACCTTGCTTGCCTACAGCCGCCTGTCGGGCAGCAGTGAGCTGACGGCCCTGCGCAGTGTTGGCGTAGGGACCACCCGCATGGTGATCCCCGCCCTGGCCCTGGCCCTGGCCATGAGCCTGTTGACCTTTCTTTTCAACGATTTCATCGTGCCCCAGGCCAATCTTGTCGCCAGCCAGACCCTGGAGCGAGCCCTGGGTAAGGCCGTTACGAATCAAAGCGGTGACAATATCCTCTATTCACGCTTCGGTCGTGTCAAAGAAGAAGAAAATGGCGATTCAGTAAGGCAACTTACTCAGCTTTTCTATGCCCGTAAGTTTCGTAATGGAACCATGCAGGATGTCACCCTGATTGATTTTTCCAGGATGGGTCAACGTCAGATGTTGATGGCTGATAAAGGGCACTGGAATGAGGGTAAGGCCATGTGGGAGTTTAGTGATGGTCGTATTGTCAATGTTGATGAAAGAACCGGTTCAACGACTTCGGCGCGCTTTGATCGTTATCTTTATCCACTAAACCAGGATCCTATTGAGATCGCCAAATTGCCCACCGATGTCAGTACAATGACAGTGGGGCAAGCACGACGGGCAGAACGTTTGCTGACAGAGGCTAACAATCTCAAGGACGCCCGTCGCTTGCGGGTGCGGATCCAAGAGAAATTTGCCTTCCCCGCCATCTGTCTCGTCTTTGGCTTGATCGGCAGCAGTCTGGGTGTGCGGCCCCATGCCCGCACCAGTCGCAGCCAGGGCTTTGGCATCAGTGTGCTGCTGATTTTTGGCTATTACTTGATGTCCTTCATCGTCAGTTCCCTTGGTGTCACCGGCACCTTGACCCCCTTTCTCGCCGCCTGGTTACCCGTCTTGGTCGGCTTGGCCAGTGGGGGTGTCCTCCTACGCCAGGCCAGTCGCTGAGGCCTGCGGAAGGGCAGACTGGAGTCACTTCTACATCTCCCGGTGAACGATCCCGTAGTCGGTCTCGCTTTGGCCGCCTTCGCCTTGCTTCTGCTTGTGCTTCCCCTCTCCTTCTGGTCCCTCAGTGGTGGTGGCTCCAACCGTTGGGTGACCTTGTTAGTGGCGGCTGCCAATCTTTGCCTCACAGCCCAACTTGTGCTGCGCTGGTGGGATTCCGGCCATTTCCCGATTAGCAATCTCTACGAATCCCTTTGCTTTCTGGCCTGGGGCTGCACGCTCACCCAGCTCCTTGTCGAGCGCTCCTGGCCAAGCCCGTTGGTGCCGGCGGCTGCTACCCCCATGGCGCTTGGCTGTGTCGCCTTTGCCAGCTTTGCCCTCCCGGATCGGCTTCAGGAGGCTTCCCCCTTGGTGCCGGCCCTGAGATCGAGCTGGTTGGTGATGCACGTCAGCGTGATCATGCTGAGCTACGCCGCCCTTCTGGTCGGTTCCCTGCTGAGCGTCGCCGTTCTGTTCACTGATCGCCACGAGGTTCTGGAACTGCGCAGCAGCTCGATTGGCAGCGGTGGCTTTCGCCAGGCCCAGCTAAGCACTGATGGACCTGGGTCCATGAGCTTGAGCAGCAGTGATTTTCGGATCAGTGAACAGCTGGATAGCCTTAGTTATCGCACCATCACAGTTGGTTTTCTGCTCCTATCCGTGGGTCTGGTCAGCGGTGCCGTTTGGGCCAACGAAGCCTGGGGCAGTTGGTGGAGCTGGGATCCCAAGGAAACCTGGGCCTTGATTTGCTGGTTGGTTTATGCGGCCTATTTGCATACTCGCCTGATCCGGGGCTGGCAAGGCCGCCGGCCAGCCTTGGTGGCGGCTGCCGGCCTTGTAGTGATTGCCGTTTGCTACATCGGGGTCAATCTGCTTGGCATTGGCCTGCACAGTTATGGCTGGTTTTTTGGCAGCTGATGACCCCGATCGAAGCCCCTACTCGCCTGCCTTGGCAAAGCGGTTCTTGATGCGGCGGCGTAGCTGCCGGCTCCAAGCGATGCCGGCAGCGACACCCATGAAAGGCAGTGGTGCTGGCGCTGGCGCTGGTTGATAAACAGCTTGATAAATTCGCTGGGCAAAAATTTCATGCCCGGTTGTGGTGGGATGGGTGCCATCCCAATAGAACCAGTCTTGGGCCACACCACCCGTGTTGGCGACACAACTTGAGTTTGAGATGCACCTGGTTGTCACATCCGTAAAGCCGAATAGGGTTGGATTGTTGAGAATTTCTTGCTGTACGTCGTCCGTTTGAAACTGGATGATGTCCAGTTCAGGTTGCTGCGCACTCAGATGATTAAGGTTGGTTTGTAGCAAATTATTGAAGCCTGCCGAAAGCTGATTTAATAAGGGTTGCTGTGGTGTGCCAGCGAATTCGGGGGTGTCGCCGATGAAGGGACTGTTTGGTACTAAGAAGTGGCGGGCCCCGTAGGTGTTGGCCAGTTCCGTAATGGTCCCGACAATATTGCTAACGGCGTTACTTACAACAGCTGAATAGCCCGCTGGAGGCGCCAGGACAGGGCCTGGGGTTCCGGTATAGGTACCTGGCAGGCTGTTTGGGGTCGAATTATTATACCAAAATAGATCGTTTGGAAAAAACCAAACTGAAAATAGTGTAGTAGCCGGATCAAAAGCCTGGCCTTGGCTGGCGAAGCTGTTCAGTTGCCAGGAATTTCCTTTTTGACTGTAGGCGCTACTCAAGCCCGCTGCAATGGCTGACGAATTGAGCTCGAGATAGTTTTGCAGCCCTGAACTGCTGCCCCCAATTGCATAATTTGTGCCCAGGTTGCCGGGGCTGAGGGAGTTCTTGAAAGTGGTGCTGCCTGGATTAAAGGCTTGCCAGAGGTATTCAACGGCGACGGGTCCGTTGCTGAAGCGTCCGTCGTAATAGGGCGATGGTGGAAAGGTAAACCCAATGGCATTTTGGCTAACGGACTTACTATTGCCACTGTCGGAAAGACTGTCCCCAAAGACAAAGAGTTGGCTCAAGCTGCTGATTCCAGCCTTGGCCGGCGCCATTGCCAGCGGGGTGGTGACCCAAAAAGCGGTCAAGCTGAGGCTGAGGGCCAAACCCGATGGGCGTGCAGCTAAAAATTTCATTGAGGAAGGGCAATCATTTCTATTGAAATGAGTCCCAGCCCCAATAGTTGGAATCAATCTTATTTCTTTAGATTAATAGCGCTTTCTGTTGCCTGATCTCCCGATTTTCAAACCAATGCAGGTTTGGGTCGTTTGCTGTTGCGAATGCCGGTAATCGCTTCGGCATAGCTGGGTTGGTTGAAAACGCCGGAGCCACTCACGATGGCGTTGGCACCGGCTTCGAGGACTTGCCAGGCATTGCTCGCCTTGATACCCCCGTCGACTTCAATCCAAGGATCCAGTCCCCGTTCATCACAGATCCGTCGTAAATCGCGAATTTTCTGGACCTGATTCTCGATAAAGCTTTGGCCACCAAACCCAGGATTAACACTCATGATCAAGACCAGATCACAGAGTTCAAGGCAATATTCAAGAGTGTTCAATGGGGTACTCGGGTTCAGCACGGCACCTGCCATTTTTCCCAAGTCTTTGATCTGGGCAAGATTGCGGTGCAGGTGGGGACAAGCTTCTACTTGCACACTAATGATGTCGGCGCCGGCTTTGGCAAAATCGGCGACATATTTTTCGGGTTCGACAATCATCAGGTGCACATCCAGTGGTTTCGTTGTCACTGGACGCAGGGCTTCCACAATCAATGGTCCGATGGTGATGTTGGGCACGAAGCGCCCATCCATCACATCCACATGGATCCAGTCGGCGCCAGCGGCATCGACCGCCCGCACGTCCTCGCCGAGGCGGGAGAAATCGGCAGAGAGAATCGAGGGTGAAATCACCAGGGGCTTGGTACTCAAGGAGGCCACCGGGGCAAAGGGGGGAGCCAATCTTAGGGAATCGTCCCTGGGTCTCAGCTTTCTCGTTGATCAGGCCCCCTTTCTCCCGAGGCCGCCGTCTCCGCTGATACGATCAACCGGCTTCTGGAAAAGGAAGAGAGCGGTCAGGGCTGTAGTGAGATCCGTTTAGCTACGGCAATGGTTCTCCCAGGCCCATACCAACTCAATTCTTTCCTTTTCCGCCAGCCCCTATCCCCCGCCCGACCGTTGTGGATCTCACCCTCATCCAGGAAATTCTTGAGGTCGTTGAACAAGCCGCCATCGCCTCGGCCCACCTGACTGGCTTGGGCTTGAAAGACGAGGCCGACGCAGCGGCCGTTGAGGCGATGCGCGAACGGATGGGCAAAATCCAGATGCAAGGCCGCATCGTCATTGGCGAAGGAGAGCGAGACGAAGCTCCCATGCTCTACATCGGTGAGGAGGTGGGCAGTGGCACCGGACCTGGGGTTGATTTCGCCGTAGACCCCTGCGAAGGCACCAATCTCTGTGCCAATAACCAGGATGGCTCAATGGCGGTGCTGGCCGCATCCGACCGGGGTGGTCTTTTCAACGCACCAGACTTTTACATGAAAAAACTGGCGGCGCCCCCGGCCGCCAAAGGCAAGGTGGATATTCGCAAGTCTGCGACGGAAAACATCGCCATCCTCAGTCAGGCCCTCGGTCTGTCCCCTAGTGAGCTGGTCATCGTTGTCATGGACCGGGCACGGCATAAGGACTTGATTGCTGAGATCCGTGCCACCGGCGCCAGGGTTAAGCCCATCAGTGATGGTGATGTCCAGGCTGCCATAGCCTGCGGCTTTGCTGGCACAGGGACCCACTGCTTGATGGGTATCGGCGCTGCCCCCGAGGGGGTCATCTCCGCGGCAGCCCTTCGGGCCCTTGGGGGCCATTTCCAGGGGCAGCTGGTTTACGACCCTGCCGTGGCCCAGACCAAGGAATGGGAAGGGCTCACCCGGGAAGGCAATCTGGCGCGGCTAGCCGAAATGGGCATTTCCGATCCAGATAAGATCTACGAAGCCAATGAGCTGGCTTCCGGCGAGAACGTTGTTTTTGCAGGCAGTGGCATCACCGATGGGCTGCTGTTCCATGGTGTGAAGTTTGAGAAAGACTGTGTACGCACCAGCAGTCTGGTGATCAGTACCCTGGATGGAACGGCCCGCTTCACCAATACGGTGCACATCAAGCCAGGGGCCCAGAGCATCGCCCTGCGCTGAGCGGACACCGCTACTCCATGCACATTGCCGTTATCGGCCTCAGCCACCGCACCGCTCCCGTTGCAATCCGAGAGCGGCTTAGCATTCCTGAGCAAACCATGGAGCTGTCGCTTCAGACGCTTCGGGCCGACGAACAGGTGCTTGAGGCTTCCATCCTCAGCACCTGCAACCGTCTTGAGATCTATGCACTGCTTCGCCATCCCGACCAAGGGGCCCAGGCTGTAGGGACTTTTTTGAGTCAGATGTCTGGCCTACCGATCGATGATCTGTCGCCCCATCTGTTCACCTACCACCATGAAGATGCAATTTCCCACCTTTTAAGGGTGGCTGCGGGCTTAGATAGTCTAGTTCTGGGGGAAGGCCAGATTCTCTCCCAGGTTAAAAAGATGGTGCGGCTGGGCCAAGAGCATCGTTCCGTTGGTCCCATTCTGAATCGACTACTGAATCAGGCAGTGAGTACGGGCAAGAGGGTTCGTACTGAGACGAATCTTGGTACGGGAGCTGTTTCCATCAGTTCTGCAGCTGTCGAATTAGCCCAGTTGAAGTTGGGTCAGGCCAGGGGCCTTGATGAGTTGGTCCCCCTAGATCAGGAACAGGTGGCCGTGGTCGGAGCCGGTCGTATGGCACGGCTGCTTCTTCAACACCTCAATGCCAAGGGTTGTCGCGGCGCGGTGATCATTAATCGCACCGTGGCGCGAGCCGAGGCATTGGCCACCGATTTCCCTTCCCTTCCGGTTCAGTGTCGTCCCCTGGCCGATCTGGATCACTGTCTGAGTACCTGTTCGCTCGTCTTCACCAGTACGGCCGCGGAAGAACCCGTGATTACCGGATCCCGTCTGGCTGGATTGAATCGGCGTTCCAGCTTGATGTTGATTGATATCGGTGTGCCCCGAAATATTTCAGCTGATGCGGGGGAGTTGCCTGGTGTGGAATCCTTCGACGTGGATGATTTACAGGAGGTCGTGGCCCGTAATCAGGAAGCACGACGGGAAATTGCCGCAGAGGCGGAGGGGTTACTGCAAGAAGAGTCCCGCCTGTTCTTGGAATGGTGGGACGGTCTCGAGGCGGTTCCACTGGTGAATTGCCTACGAATGAAGATGGAGGAAATCCGAGAGCAAGAATTGCAAAAAGCCCTCAGTCGTATGGGTCCAGATCTTTCGGCCAGAGAACGCAAGGTGGTGGAAGCCCTCAGCAAGGGCATTATCAACAAGATTCTTCACACACCCGTGACCCGTTTGCGGTCACCCCAGGCCCGGGCGCAGCGCCACAACGCCCTCAAGGTCATGGAGGATCTTTTCGAACTCTCTGAGGATCCTGAAGATCGATGACTTTATTCAACATGGTCCTGCCCATCTTTGGCAGCTTGCATCGAAGTGCTGCCGCGGCTAGCCAAGATGGCCTCTGTTCCTCTACGTTTTTCTCTGCAGGAGTGGGAACTTGACCAGCATGAAACGGGTACTGGCGATTATCCTTGGAGGCGGAGCGGGAACCCGCCTTTATCCCCTCACCAAAATGCGTGCCAAGCCAGCGGTTCCACTGGCGGGTAAATATCGTTTGATTGACATACCCATCAGTAATTGCATCAATTCAGAGATCAATAAGATCTATGTATTAACGCAGTATAATAGTGCCTCGCTTAATCGTCACCTGACGATGAGTTATAATCTCTCGGCTGGTTTTGGTCAGGGTTTTGTTGAGGTTTTGGCAGCTCAGCAAACCCCTGATAGTCCAAGTTGGTTTGAGGGAACCGCTGATGCTGTTCGTAAATATCAATGGTTGTTTCAAGAGTGGGATGTCGATCACTATCTGATTCTTTCTGGGGATCAGCTCTATCGAATGGATTACTCTAAATTTATTCTCCATCACATTGAAACCGAAGCCCAGCTCAGTGTTGCCGCCCTACCCGTCGACGCCGCCCAGGCCGAAGATTTTGGATTGATGCGGACCGATGCCTCCGGTCGCATTCTGGAGTTCCGTGAAAAACCCAAGGGAGATGCCTTGGAAGCGATGCGTGTGGATACATCGGCTTTGGGTCTCTCGGCTGACCAAGCCAGCAAGCGCCCCTTTCTGGCTTCAATGGGTATCTATGTTTTCAGTCGTAATACCCTCTTTGATTTGCTTAATTCCCAGCCACAAGCTACGGATTTTGGCAAGGAAATTATTCCTGCTTCTCTGGCCAAGGGTGATAAACTTCAAAGTTACCTCTTTGATGATTATTGGGAAGATATTGGTACTATTGGAGCTTTTTATGAAGCCAATCTAGCCCTGACAGCACAGCCTAATCCAGCTTTTTCTTTTTACGATGAACAATTTCCAATATATACGCGTCCACGCTATCTCCCCCCAAGTAAATTACAAGACGCCCAGGTCACTGAATCGATTATCGGTGAAGGCAGCTTGCTCAAGGCCTGCACCATCCACCACTGCGTACTTGGGGTGCGTAGTCGGGTTGAAGATCAAGTCGTTCTGCAAGACACATTGGTGATGGGCGCGGACTACTTTGAGTCCATGGAAGAAAGGTTAACCCTGCGGGAGCGGGGTGGAATTCCGATCGGCGTGGGCCGAGGAACGACGGTGAGAGGGGCAATTCTTGACAAGAATGTTCGCATTGGTCGCGATGTGACCATTGTAAATAAGGATCGTGTCGAGGAGGCGGACAGGCCAGAACTTAATTTTTACATTCGAAACGGCATCGTTGTTGTGGTCAAGAATGGCAGTATCGCCGATGGCACTGTCATTTGAGCGCTGCTTCTTGGACAGCGCTTCCTGACAACAGCTTTGGATTGGACATCTGATCACCAAACGTCGCCAAACTGGACCACAATCACGTTTCAATCCAAACCAATTCCATGGGCAAGGCACATTTCGGACTGATCGGCCTTGGTGTGATGGGCGAAAACTTGGTGTTGAACGCTGAGCGCAATGGCTTCTCCAGCGTCGTCTACAACCGTACCTATGCCAAAACCGAGGACTTCCTCCAGGGTCGAGGTGCTGGTAAGGCCATCGTGGGCGCTCAAACCCTTCCCGAGTTTGTGGCTGCCCTTGAGAGACCCCGGCGAATCCTGATGATGGTCAAAGCTGGCCAACCTGTCGACGACCTGATTGCCACCCTGGCTCCGATGCTCGAGGAAGGGGATCTCCTCATTGATGGTGGCAATTCGCTTTATACAGATACTGAAAGGCGTGTTGCTGAACTGGAAAGCCGCAGCTTCGGCTTTATTGGCATGGGGGTCTCCGGCGGCGCCAAAGGCGCACTGGAAGGGCCCAGCATGATGCCGGGTGGCACCCGTTCCGCCTACGACGCCATTGAAAGCATGGTCAGCGCCATGGCGGCCCAGGTAGCCGATGGTCCTTGTGTCACTTACATCGGTCCTGGCGGTGCGGGCCATTTTGTCAAAACCGTACACAACGGCATCGAATACGGTATAGAGCAAATCCTGGCCGAGGCCTACGACCTGATGAAGCGGGGGGCCGGGCTCAACGGTGATGCCATGGCCGATGTGCTGGGAATTTGGAATCAAACGGAAGAATTATCCTCTTTCCTTGTTGAGATCACCGAGGTCTGTTTACGCACCAAGGACCCCGCTTCAGGCACTGATCTCGTTGAATTGATTGTTGATGCGGCTGGCCAAAAAGGCACAGGTCTCTGGACCGTTCAAAGTGCGCTGGAGATGGGGGTGCCCGTTCCCACGATCTATGCAGCCTTGAACGGCAGGGTCCTCAGCTCGCTTAAAAGCGAGCGGGTCGCCGCCGAAGCAATTCTGAAGGCTCCTCCGGCAAGTCCCTTCCATTTGGGTGATCCGTCTGAGGGGATGCCTGCGTTGCGGGATGCCTGCATCTTGGCTGCTGTCGCCAGCTATGCCCAGGGAATGGCCCTGTTGCAAGCGGCCTCACGCCTGCACAATTACAGCCTTGATTTCGCCGCGATCGCCCAGATCTGGAAAGGGGGCTGCATTATTCGTGCTCGTCTCTTGCAGCGCATCCAGGACGCCTTTGGCCTTCAGCCTGAACTCCCCAACCTGATGGTTGACCCTTGGTTTGCCGATCAGATCAACAGACGCTTGCCCGGTTTGCGTCAAGTGGTTGCCGAAGCGGCCCTGGCTGGAATTCCGGTTCCATGTTTGAGTAGCAGCCTCGACTATATCGATAGCTATCGCAGTGGGCGCCTACCCCAGAATCTGATACAGGCGATGCGGGATTGCTTCGGCTCCCACACCTATGAACGCACGGATCAGCCCGGTAGTTTCCATACCGAATGGTTGGATTGACCCTTCTCCTATTCCAGACCTGGCATGTCGCGTTACCACCTGATTGTTTTCGAATCCCGCGAGGAGCTGGCCCATCAGGCGGCCCAAGTCCTCGCCTCCCAGATCGACCTGGCCCTGGCCCAGCGGGATCGCGCCCAGATTGCCCTGGCCGGTGGAACCACACCGGAGGCCACCTACCGGTTACTGGGTGACGAACATCTCCCCTGGGATCGGGTTGATGTGTGGTTAGGGGATGAGCGATGGGTCGCCGCCGATGATCCGGCTAGCAATCTGGGTCTTCTCAAGGCCAGTCTGCTCTCCGGGCCGCTGGCGGCTCGGGCCTATCTGCACCCCGTGGCCACGGGTCTTGCCACCCCCGAGCTGGGTGCCTTGGCCTATGGCGAAGAGATCAGTAAATATTGTGATGGGTCACCACCGCGCCTGGATTTGGTGCTCTTGGGTCTGGGCGATGATGGCCATACGGCCTCCCTGTTTCCTGGCACCCCTGCCACCATGGTGACCGACAAGTGGGTGACCGTGAGTGAGGGCAAGGGAATGGCACGCATCACCATGACGGCCCCATTGCTTTCTGCGGCCCGTCAAGTGGTCTTCCTTGTCAGCGGTGCCGGTAAACGTGAGGCCCTGCGGCGATTGATGGATCCTGAAGAATCATCCCAACGCACCCCTGCCCGGCTTGTTCAGCCCGAAACGGAAATCATTGTTCTGGCCGATCAGGCGGCCACCGGAGCTTGAAATCCATGGTGATCGTCGAAGGTAACGGTTTTAGTGGCTGGCATGCCCTTAATGACACGGTCATGGGGGGGCGCAGCCAGGGCACAACCAGGGTTACCGCCGATGGACTCATCCTGGAGGCTGAGGTCATTGAAACAGGTGGAGGGTTCGTCAGCGTGCGATCGCCCCTGTTTTCGCCACCGCTCGACCTCTCCGCCTACGGCGGCCTTCAGTTTGATTTGCTGGGTGATGGTCGTCGTTACAAGCTAGCCGTGGCCTGCGCCGATGGCGTCGCCGGCCTAACGGAGCTGATCCCCGGTGGATTGCGTTGGGTGGCTGAATTTGGCACAGAGTCCCAAGGTTTGACCCAGGTTGTAATCCGATTCAGCAATCTGACAGCATCAATCAGGGCTAAACCTGTCAATGCCTTGCCCTTGGGTTTGCCAGTGCATTTTGACGCCTCGCGCGTCAATCGCCTGCAGATTTTGCATTCTAAATTTGGCGATGATGGGGGACTTAATCCTGGCTTTCGTCCTGGACTCCTCCAGATTCAACTGCTGGCAATTCACGCCATTGTCTAGCTCAACTTTGATGAATGTCGATCTGATTCAGTTAGTTGCAGCAGCGGCCGATCTTTGTCGAAAACCTTTGCGCCATGCCGTTTTACCCCCGATCGATTCCCCAGGGCCGGTGCTTATCCAGCATAGCTTTGACTGTTGTCTAACCCTTCAGGTGCGCAATGCCGCGGGCGAGCGAACCCCCGAGGCCGACCTGGAGTTGGAGATTTATCAGAGCGGCCATGACGTGCACATCACCCTGGCGTGGATGGCCGATGACGGGCGCCCCATCCTCTGGCAAGGCAGCCATCCCGTTTGGATGGATGGCCACACTGGCCTGCGTTGCGAGCGCCCCGAGGATGGGGCTTCGCTTGAGGCCCTGGCCAGGCGCCTGCGGGCGCTGCTGTCTGGGTCCCAGGATGGAGGTTCCTGAAGCCCATAAGCGCCATGGCCACTAACGGCGTCCGTCCTTCTGGCTTTGGGATGGCAATCCAGCTCATTGGTTTGCTTTTAGTAGCCCTGATGATGCTGTTGCCTCTGATCTGGTTACTCAGTACTTCGTTAAAAGGTCCCAATGAAAATATCTTCGCTACTCCCCCCAGCCTGTGGCCTGACCAGCCCAGTCTGCAGGCTTACCAGCGCCTCTTCGCGGCTAATCCAATGGCCACTTACCTTCTCAACAGCACCATAGTCAGTGGGCTGGCGGTGCTGGCCAATCTGTTGTTCTGTTCTTTGGCGGCCTATCCGTTGGCCCGGTTACGGTTTGTCGGTCGTGGCCTGGTCTTGGCCGTGGTGGTCGCCACCATCTTGATTCCCTTCCAGGTTGTGATGATTCCTCTGTACTTATTGATGGTACAGATTGGCTTGCGTAACAGTCTCTGGGCTTTAATTATACCCCAAGCGGCGACCGCCTTCGGAATCTTCCTGCTACGGCAGAGTTTTCTTTCCGTTCCGGTTGAACTTGAGGAGGCGGCCAGAATTGATGGTTGTAGTCCCATAGGGGAATGGTGGAATGTCATGCTGCCAGCAGCAAAAGCTGATTTGATTACTCTGGCTATGTTTGTTTTTATTGGGACCTGGGGTGACTTTTTATGGCCCATGATTATTATTGATGATCCAAGTCTTTATACATTGCCCCTGGGATTGCAGCAGCTTTCAAGCAGCTTTTCCCTTGATTGGCGTTTGGTGGCCGCGGGTGCCATCGTGTCAATTCTTCCTGTATTGTTAGTTTTCACCTTGTTGCAACGCTATATCCTTCCCAGTGCAACTGCCGATGGGGTTAAGGGTTGACAAGCTCCTGATTGCTCTAGGGAGTGGCCAGGCTGCTGCCCAGGTTGGCGGGTGGTTTTTGCAAGGTGTTGGGGGTGGTTGCTGAGGGCAGTCTCATGGGCATTTGGGGCACTGGAACCAAATAGGGCATCGGTTTCCCCGTTGGCGTCGGTGTCCCTCGGGGCGAGTTGGGTGTTGGACTCGCCTGCTGTAGCAAGCGCAACTGCCGATCCTGACTTAGACGCAACTCCACAGACTGGAGCCGATCATTTTCGGCCTCCAGGATTTGGAGTCGATTGGCCATCGCGCGCAGTTGTTCCTGCAGTTTGTGGGATTGGTCCGGCCCTCGGCTGGTTTCCAGGGCGTGGATTCGCTGATCGAGATGCTGAATGCTATGGCCGTTGTCACTGGTCTTGATTGCAAGCCAGTACCCCATCAACGCCAGCAGTCCGGTGAGGCCGATCTGCAGAAACTTGAGCCAGCCGCTGGGCGCAAGTCGCCTGCGGATCTCTCGCTCACCGTAGGGGTCGGGGTTGGGTTTGGACTGGAACATGCCGTGGGTCCGGACAAAGACAAGCTAGATGCATTCTTATTTAGCCACCCACCGGGCCGCGGGTCTTTTGATGGCGTTTGGCGCCCGCCATCAATTGGAACACTGTGGCGGTGTAGACCTCCTCGGCCTCGGCCCGGCTTCGACCGATGCAAGTCATGCCAATTTTGCCAAATTCTGAGAGGCAGCCCAGCAAGTGGAAAACGCTGCCTCGCTGACGCACGGGGTCATAGTGCAGTCCTGCCGCCGCCACGATGTCGATCAGGTCGACAGGCAGCAGTCCTTGCAGGGCAGGTTCGATCAGCGTGTCAGTGGCGTGGTAGTACAAGTTCCCGCCCGTTGGGGAGACATAGCGTCCGCTGGTTGGATCCAGTTGGCCGCCACTGATGGCATTGAGAGCCATCGTCGGATGGGTTGTGCCGCCTTGACGTAAATTGATCTCGATCGCTTTGAGCTCCCATCGATCACCTTGGCGTTGGGCTATGGCATCGACGGCAAAGCGTTCTAGGGCCCCTTCTGCGGCAAGGGCCTCACCAACTTTTCGCCCCATTTCCATCAGCTGGTGCCGATAGGCCCCACTCGCTGGGAATCGACAGCCCTCATAGGTCTGCCCCTGGGAACCGCCAAGGATCTGCTCGTGGGTGGAAAGCAGCCGAACTTCCCCTCCCGGCAGAATGGTTCCCTGCACACTGGGCGACCGCAGTTCATCCCCCCCCTCCACCCAGGCTTCGACCAGGGCCCCTTGGTTGGTGAGGAGGGTTTGCCATTCCGGGGCTGGCATGGGCAGAACCGCAAGGGCCGCCAGCAGACGTTGTCGCTGCTCCGGCGGTTGACAGCTGCCCAGCTCCAAGGAGCTCAAATCGAGACAGGCATTTCCTTCGCCGCTGAATCCCTCATTGAGTTTCACGACGACGCGATCGAGGGGCTGTTGTTCTTGCCACAGGGTTGCCGTCGCTTCCGCCAGGGCCGGCAGATCTCTTACCAGGGGACTGCCGGCAGGATGGGGGAGACCGCATCGGGCAAATAGCTGCTTGGCCCCCGCTTTGCTGCCCCACCAGCCCAGGGCCGGATCGGTGCCCAGCAAGGGTATCTGCAGGCGTTCGGATAGTTCTTTCTCCAGTTCAGTGACCACATAGCAAATCAGCACACTTCGACCCGGTCTCATTTGCTCACCAATGCGCTCAAGCAAAGCCGGACGTTCGAGCAGTTTTTCGGTGAGGGGACGATCGGATGCATCGTCGCAATCAAACAGCTGTAGGCGTCTACGAGCATGGGAAGTGGGCACACCTGGCAGTAGTTCCAACACCGCATCGACGACCAGGTCTGGCAATAATTTGCTAGTGACATAGACGGCCCTGACCCCTGGATGGCTGAGGCGGATCAGGGCGAACAGTTGCCGTTCTTCGTAGTGATGGGCCCCAGTGATTTTACTCATTTCGGCCCGATCCAACGTCAGGGAAGGAACGACACAAAGGTCGTAGCCCTCGCCATTGAACATCTGCTCAAGGCCCCACTCAGGTTGCAATTGAGCTTGAAGCTCCTTGAAGGTGAGTCTCATGTTGATGATTTCCTGGTGGATCCTGGTGAACTTGCGCTCCATCCTGCAGGATGAGGCAATGAGTTTGTTCCAGCCATGGCCCATTCCCCTGCTGTTACTACGCTTGGTTACCTGGCTGCCACGTTGACGACCCTGAGCTTTTTCCCCCAAGCGATCAAAACCTTAAGGAGTGGCGATACCACAGCGATATCACTGAGGATGTATTTACTGCTCAGTGTGGGAATTGCCTGTTGGGGCGTTTATGGCTTCATCATTAACGATGGTCCGGTGATGGTAGCCAACGCCATCACCCTTTTGCCTGCCCTCGTGGTGCTCCAGCGCAAGATCACTCAGATGCTTCACAATCGTCGGTCCAGGCGAAACCCACGAGGATGATCCTCAGTCAGGCCCTGCTTGTGGCGGCTGGAGCTGTGCCGGGGGCTTGGCTGCGCTTTTTGCTGGTGAATCATCTGGCCGACCGTTTGCCCGCCAGGGCCTGGGGCACCTTGATTGTCAATCTGCTGGCCTGTTTTGTGCTCGGTTGGATCCTTCCCGGTCTGCAGCGTCCCGATGTCCCCCCCGGGGCCAGCCTGTTGCTCGTCACGGGTTTCCTGGGCAGTCTCAGCACCTTCTCCACCCTGATGGTCGAGTTGTTGACGGTCAGGGCCCTAGGACCCCTGGTGAGGTTGGTGCTCGGTTCCCTCGTTGGCGGCTTTCTGGCGTTGATGGCGGGTCTGGCCCTGGGTCGATGAGCCGGATGCCCTCGCCGAAGTCTGGTGGGGCCACACCCCTGGGGAGACCCTTGCCGGGACCATTGCTTTCCAGTCTTTTGCTAGTGGCCCTAGGGGCCATTGCAGGCAGTTTGCTGCGCTGGCTTATGGACGATCTCGCTGTGGTGAATGGGCTCGGGGCGTTTGTGTTGGGTTGGTTGAGTGCCACGGCCGCCGGCCGCCCCCGGGCCTGGTTGTTGGTCGGGGGTGTGGGGTTTTGCGGTTCTCTGACCTCATTCAGTAGCTGGATTCTGGAGTTGCATACCCACATCCAAGGGAGGGGTTGGTGGGTAGCCCTAGCCTGGTGGTGCCTAGAATTATGGGGCGGATTGTTCATGGCGGCCCTGGGGATGGGCTTGGGACGGTGGATGCAAAGGCGTTGGCCACCGCAGACGGGGAACCGCCTCAGGCACTGAAGGCTTTGCGCGCCGGAATCGGATAGGCAATGCGCCGATGCCGCATCCGCTTCCACACCCTGACGAACGCACGGATCACCAGCTCCAGTTCGGCCCGACCGATGCCGCTCAGGGCGAGTTGGCCGTCGTTCAGACGGGCTTCGACGATGCGGCGCACCATGGCGGCGGCCTCAATTTCATTGGTTCCCGGCGGCAGGGATCTCAGGGCGGCCTCGCAGCCATCAGCCATCATCAATATTGCCGTTTCACGGCTGCGGGGAATCGGTCCGGCATAACGAAACCTGGCTTCATCCACGGTTGGGTTCTGCTCCCGTGCCTGATGTAAGAAATAGCCCATTTTTAATGTCCCCTGATGTTCCGGGATGAAATCGGAGAGGGGACGGGGTAGGTGATAGCGCCGTGCCAGTCGTAAACCTTCATCAACATGGGCCTGGAGAATGGTGGCGCTTTTGAGGGGATCGTTCAGGGTTTCATGGGGGTTGAGGCCCTCCTCCTGGTTCTCGATAAACCATTGAGGACCATGCAGTTTGCCGACATCGTGATACAAAGCGCCGGTACGAATCAGATCCACATCCGCCTGGATGGCCCTTGCGCCCTCTTCGGCCAGGCCGCAGATCATCAAGGTGTGCTCAAAGGTGCCGGGAGCTTCGGTGGAGAGGCGCCGCAGCAGGGGCCTTTCCAGATCGGCCAGTTCCATCAACCGAGCCCGTGTCAGCAGACCGAAGAAACTCTCCATCAGGGGCGCCAGCAGCAGGCCTGCCATCAACAGTCCACCGACCAGAAGGGATTCGTTGAGTAGATCGCCGTTGCGGGGAAACCGCCCCCCCTCCACTCCCGCGAAGCTGGCTAATTGCACGCAAACCCATTGCAGCATCAAAGCCCCAGCTGGCAGCAAGACCGCCAGTTGTAGCAGCTGGGCGCGATTGCGTTGTCGTCCGGCTAGGACGGCGGCCAGGGCGGCAAAAAGAACCGCGATGAGAAGCCGACCTTCCAAAATGGAGTTCAGCGGGTAAGGCCACAGCAAGCTGCCTACCGCCAGCCAGGCCAGTCCGGCCATGGTGCCGAGCCCCTGGGCCAGCAATAGGGTTGGTGGCAGCAGCAGGGCCAAGGGGCTCGCCAAGGGCCCGAGCCACAGTTTGAAGCCCTGAACCACCAGCAGCATGAAAAGGGCCAGGAGACCCTGGCGCGGTTCCAGGCTGGCGCGCCAGCGGCGCATCACTAACACCAAGGCGATCGTGGTAATCAGGGCTTCCGCAAAACGGCTGAACCAGGCCAGGGGCCTCGGCCGTCGATTGATCAGCCCGAAATAGTCGAGCACATCAAAAACCTGGGGAGTGATGCTTTCCCCCTGTCGGGTGATGAGATCTCCACGTTGGATGCTGATGGTGGGAAGTCCCTGGCGGCTGACGAGGTCCTCAATGCGCCTCTGGCTTAAGAAAGGATCGTCCTGCAAGTTGGTGCTGCCCCGCAAACTGGTGACCACCAGCCTGCTGCCAAGGCTCCGGGCCGCTGGCCTTTGGTTCTCCAGTTGCAGTCGGGCCGCCTGCAGTAGGGTCTGTTCTGCCAGGTTGGCGACCACGCCTTGACTCAGCATGCGCCGCTGCGCTTGTTGGACCGCCTGCTCCCAGGCCATCAGGGCCTCAGGCCGAAGGCCTTGGAGCCAGAGACGTTCTTCACGGCGCAAATTGAGGGAATCGAGCTTGGGTTGGCTATGGCCCATTTCATTGCGTAGTTCCTCCAGTAGCCCATTGAGTCGGCTCTCAAGAACCAGGTTCAGCCGTTCGTCGACCACCTGAACCCGCGTGCGGGGCAGCATCTGGGTGCGCCGTTCCTCCAACGCCGTGTTGTCCATGACGCGGGCATCCTTGGGGGCCAGGACCGTAAAAGGTGACGCCATGCCAACGCGGGGACTGGGCTCTACCAGCCAGGGCCAGCTGCTGATCAGGGCGACTGTCAGACAGGCGAGGAATAGGGCGGCCAGGCCACCAGCTCGCCAGCGCACCAAGGCCTGACGGGGACGCTCCAGGCGGAGCAGTTGCCGCCAATAGAGCCGGATGCGCTGCAGGCCCTTTGCCATGGAAAAAGGCTAGCCAGCTGCCGGATTGCCCTTGGCATTGCATGCTGGATTGAGACTGATCCTTCTCTATGGCCACCGTTCTGGACGGGAAACTTCTGGCCGCCTCCATTGAGCAGCGCCTGGCCGCCGTGATCAGCGCCGGCCAGGGCAGGGCCGGCCGGCCTCCTGGATTGGCGGTTCTGCGGGTTGGGGAGGATCCAGCCAGTGGCGTTTATGTGGCCAACAAAGAAAAAGCCTGTGGCCGGGTCGGCATCCGCAGCTTTGTCCACCATCTGCCGGCGGAGACCCCCCACCCCAGGTTGCTCACCACGATCGAGCAACTCAATGCTGACCCGCGGGTTGACGGCATTTTGGTGCAGTTGCCGCTTCCCAAGGGTCTCGATGAGCGGCCCCTGTTGGCTGCGATCAATCCAGATAAAGATGCTGATGGGTTGCATCCCCTCAACCTGGGGCGTTTGCTGAAAGGGGAGACTGGTCCAAGAAGCTGCACGCCCGCTGGAGTCATGGCGCTCCTAGCCACGGCCGGTGTGAATCTGGAGGGAAAGCGGGCCGTTGTCGTCGGCCGCAGCATCCTGGTCGGCCAGCCGATGGCCCTGATGCTGCAGGCGGCCAACGCGACCGTCACCGTGGCCCATTCCCGCACCCTGGATCTGGAGACCTTGACCCGTCAGGCCGAGGTGCTGGTGGCGGCAGCGGGTTGTCCCCGTCTTATCGGTGCTGAGCATGTCAGCAAAGGGGTGGTGGTGGTGGATGTGGGGATTCATCGCCTGCCCCCTGATCCGAACAAGGAACCCCAGGACAAGGGCAGCCTTTGTGGCGATGTCCGTTTTGAGGAGGTTGAGCCGTTGGCGGCGGCCATCACCCCTGTGCCAGGTGGTGTGGGTCCGATGACCGTGGCGATGCTGCTAGTCAATACCACCGTGGCCTGGTGCCATCAGTACGACCTGGGCCTTGGAACCATCGAGGATTTCTTGGTTTGACCCTGAAGGGGCTGGTTGATCCAGCCCTTGGCTCGATTTCAGTTGTGCCGATTCAGGTTCCGTTTGGACTCTGGGCTGAGAGAATCAACCCTTATTTACACCGTTCCCATGACCGTGGCCGTGAGCCCGGCGTTCGATCTCGGCGCCTATCTTGAGGCCACCAGGCCCCGGGTGGAGGCCGCCCTCGATGCCTCCTTGCCACCGGAGCACCCCGAGACCCTTAGGGAGGCCATGCGCTATTCGCTTTTGGCTGGAGGCAAGCGTCTGCGTCCCATCTTGTGCCTGGCTGCCTGCGAGCTGGCTGGGGGCGATCCTGCGGTCGCCATGTCGACGGCGGTGGCCTTGGAAATGATTCACACCATGTCGCTGATCCACGACGATCTGCCCGCCATGGACAACGACGATCTGCGTCGCGGTCGACCCACCAACCACAAGGTCTACGGGGAAGCCGTTGCCATCCTGGCCGGGGATGCTCTTCTCACCCGCGCTTTTGAAATGGTTGCCTTGCGCAGCCCGGGGGTTAGTGCCGAACGGTTAGTGGCTGTTGTCGGTGAGCTCGCCCTGGCGTCCGGGGCCCCTGGGCTGGTGGGGGGCCAGGTGGTCGATCTGCAATCCGAGGGCAAGCGGGTTGACCTGGAGACCCTTGAATACATTCACCTTCACAAAACAGGTGCCCTGCTGCGGGCCTGCGTGATCAGTGGCGCCTTGCTGGGAGGAGCCTCCCAGGATCTGCTCGCCGCCCTCAGGACCTACGCCCGGGGCATTGGTCTGGCCTTCCAGATCATTGACGACATTCTGGATGTCACCGCTTCCAGCGAGGTGCTGGGCAAAACGGCCGGCAAGGATGAGGCCGTGGACAAAACCACCTATCCAAAATTGTTGGGGCTGCAAGAATCCCAACAACGGGCCCATCAGTTGGTCGCGGAGGCCAAGGCGTCCCTGGCACCCTGGCAAGGCCAGGCCCAACCCCTGCTGGCCCTGGCCGATTTCATCACCAGTCGCGATCGATGACAGTTTCCATGACCCCCGACTCCGGCCACTGGCTCCTGATGCTGCGTGACCTTTTCGACAACTCTGTCCTGTGGTGGGGGTTGGCGGCCTGTGGGGTGGCCCAGCTTTCCAAGCTTTTTGTGGAGTACGCCGTCCATGGGCGTTGGCGCCCCGCTGTGCTCCTGGAAACCGGCGGCATGCCCTCAAGCCATGCCGCCCTGATGACAGGCACTTCGGCGGCCATCGGTTGGTACGAGGGTTTTCAGTCCCCCCTGTTCGCCTTGGCGGCGGCGGTGTCCTTTGTGGTCCTCTACGACGCCAGTGGAGTCCGTCATGCTGCTGGGCTGACGGCCGCTCGGGTCAACCAATTGCCGGCATCGCTGTGGTCTCGGGATGAAGCGACCAACCCTGAGAAGGCATCCACAGCCGGTTTCCATGGGCCGCTCAAGGAGAATCTGGGCCATACCCGTAGGGAGGTTCTGATCGGCAGCCTGATCGGACCAGCCGTTGCCCTGACCGGTCTGGCCCTCGTTGGCTCACCCCTCCATCTGATCCATCTGTTGACCCATGCCGCCGCCCCGGTTCCCCTCTCTCTCGGTTGATCGCTTCCCCGTCTCTCAGCCAGGAGCAGAAGCACGCTTTTGGGGCTTTCCGGGAGTGGCTTGAGGAGGACCTGGCCAGGGAACCCTTTGTGCTCAGCGGCTTTGCTGGTACGGGCAAGACCTTTCTGTCGATGCGTTTTTTGGCCGAGGCGGAAGCCCTTGGTTTGTGCTGGACCGTGGCAGCCCCTACCCATAAGGCGGTTGACGTCCTCAGGGAGCACCTGCAACGCGCTGGTCTCCGGGCCACCTGGTATCCCTCCACCTTGCATCGCCTGCTGCGCCTCAAACTGAGGCGTCAACACGATCTTGAGCTCTGCCAGGAAACGGCCCAGACGGCCAAGTCCCTGGAGTCCCTGGCTCTAGTGCTGATCGACGAGGCATCCATGCTCGACAGCAGCTTGCTGGAGATCACCCTGCGCTGCGCCCATTCCTTCGCCACCCGATTGATCTTTGTCGGTGATCCGGCCCAGCTTCCCCCCGTGACGGAGGAAGTGAGTCCTGTGTTCAATGGCCTTAAGGCCCGCTCGGTCGCACTCACCCAGATTTTGCGCCATAGCGGCGCTGTGTTGCGCCTGGCCAGTGGACTTCGCACGGGTGACCTTCCCTGCGAAGCCCCACCCGCCTTGGCGCCGCTCGAATCGCCAGGGGGGCGGGTCGCTTTTTTGGAAAGGACTGATTGGTTGGCCTCGGCCCAGACGGCCCTGCGCCGGTGTGCCGAGGCCCAGGATCCCAATCAGGCCAGGATTCTCTGTTACACCAATCGGTCGCTGGAACGGCTGGTGCCGATCGCCCGCCGGGCGGTGCATGGGGCGGCGGCTGACGGGAATCCGGTGCTTCCGGGGGAGGTGTTGATCACGAGGGGAGCCGTGATGGGTGCCGCCTGCCGTGAGCCCTCTGAAGCGGCAGGCGATGGGGAATTGGTGTTGGGATCGAACCGTGAATTGAAGGTGCTTGAGGTTGAGCCCGAGCTGTGTGATCTGGGTGCCTTCGGCAGCGGTTCGCCATTAGCCTTGATCGAGACCTTCAACCTGCGGGTTCATACCGGTGAGGGGGAATGGCGCTTGAGGCTGATGCCTCCCATCGGATCCAAGGCGAGGGGGGAATTGCAGGCAGCCCTGAGGAGCCTGCGATCCCAGGCACTTGCCGCAGATCAGGGGCAGGCCCGCTGGTTCTGGCGTCATTATTTTCAGGTGCGTGATGCCTTTGCGCCCCTCGGTCCGGCATCAGTTCTGACGGTGCATCGCAGCCAGGGGAGCACGTTTGGCGAAGTTTTTGTGGATGGAGATGTCTTTACGCCTGCCGATCCCCTCCTTCGGCGCCGTCTCATGTATGTGGCCGTGAGCCGTGCCAGTAGGGCCGTGGCCCTGATGGCCCAGCCGGGACCTCCGGGTCGTGAGGCGCTTTGGCTGCCTTGGCTGAATGGGGAGAACTGAGATCGTTAGACAGGCTTAAAACAGTATAAAACCTAGAAATAGTATAAAATCTTAAAACCTAGTCCAGTCCGAATACTGAGAATATTCAGTGTTTTCGTTGACTCTGGTGTTGGCTGATTAATGTTCGACAACGATGAAACCTATGTAAGCCATGAAGATCGCACCAATCGGGATCAGTAATAGCCAGCCTTCCGGCCCAATTCCTATGGGTGTTATTCCGCTTCCATGGCGCCAGGTTCATTCAGTTCCTTTGGCCATGACGGGTCAAGCGCCCCGGGTAGCGACTGCACCTGTCTTCTCCCCAATCGCTAACCCTGAGATGCCCTTGATGGTCGCCCTTACTTTGGCAGGGGTTTCCTGTCTTGTGGTGCTGCCAATGGCCCTATCCTTCTTGGGTGAGTTGATGACTAAATGGAATAATCGAACGCCGATGACAGGCCCGATGGTGATGAATCATTGTCGCATTCACGACCCATCTTATTTGATAAATTTGTTGGAGGGTGAACAGGTCGGTTTGGGTTTTTCTAGCCAAGAAGTTAGTCGTCTTTAACTCCTGCTTACTCCCTTATCCCATCGATTGCCAAGCGATCCAGCCCTGCCAGCCGAGATAGCCGGCCAAGCCCAAACTTAGGATCGCCCCAAATTCAGCACCGTGGTGTACCAATCCTTGGTGGAAGGGCTCAAAGAAAGCACCTGTTCGCATCGCACCCATGGCCCCATACAGAACCAGGGGCAAGATCATCAAACTGCTGCTGATCAACCAGAGAAATATTATGGCGCCGAAATGTTCTATGCCCTCAATATCGGCTTGTTTCAACTGGATCAAGGCTCTGGCATAGAGCAACCCATCTTCAGGACCCAGGAGCTGACAGCCGCAGCTCAGGGCCAGCATCAGGGGGAAGGGGAGTTCTTGTAGGCGCTGTTGGAGTCCCCCCTCAGCCCGTGCAGGCTTGCCGTGGCGCTTCAGCAGGGCAATTCCAGCGACGCTGACCAGAGCAACGGCAGCGAGACCATCCCAAAGGGCAGACATCATCCCCGGGGATGCTTCGGGGAAAATCCACAACGGCGCCATCGCACCTTGCATCGCCATGGTGAGAACCCCGATCGTCAAGGCGGAGGTGGCCAGCCAACTGGCCACCAACAGTGACGCTCGCACCAGGCCATGGGGACCCGGCATCAGCCAGAACAGGAGTCCAACATGGGGAGGGCTGATGGCGATAGTTAGGCCCAGGGCCCCCAACTCCAGCCAAGCCCATGGGCCCAGGTGGCCGTTCAGGGTCGGATCTCGAACCAATCGGATCCGGTGGCCGGGATCAGGGCATTGGCCACGTGGCTCACCTGGGCATGGCGGGGCCCCTTCTCACACCACAGTCGCAGTTCGGTAAGAGCCAGGAGGGGTCCCTCTGCCTCCACTTCCACCGTGCCGTCGGGCATGTTCCGCACCCAACCGCTGAGGCCAAGATCATTGGCGCGACGCAGGCAGCTAGCCCGATAGCCGACTCCCTGCACATTGCCTCTCACCGTCATGCGCCAACGTTCGCGGGCCGCAGGAGAGCGGGGTTCAGGGGGAGTCAGGAACCTGTTGCTTTCACTGTCGGTGCGGCGTGCCCTGTTGAAGCCGCCAGGCGCCATGGAATCGCCGGGCATCCAGCCCAGTGGATGTGGAGCCAGCTTGCGTGAACGGTCCGTGAAGTCCAACCTTCGGGTCTCCTTGGTGAACCC
>Ga0114972_10000484_pt1 | contig 29688 bp, 27 predicted proteins | sample M_140807_EF_Meta_FD_87354 | JGI IMG/M metagenome (GOLD analysis project Ga0114972, IMG submission 87354) | Freshwater microbial communities from Lake Montjoie, Canada to study carbon cycling - M_140807_EF_MetaG | ecosystem: Environmental > Aquatic > Freshwater > Lake | place: Lake Montjoie...
GAAGTCGTCGTGCTGCGTCTGGGCGGAGTATCGGTGGAGGCACTGGCCGATGTGCTCGGGTTCCGACCGCGTGTCGAGCAGGCCCGCGCTGCGGTTGGCGAAGCGGTGGCTCCCGGGATGCTGGCTGCCCACTATGCACCGGCGGCGAAGGTCATCCTCTGCAGCTCCGACGAGGTGGTTGCGGTCGCAGTGGAACTCCTCAGTCACGACGCCGAAGTCGAGGCCGATGCTCCCTCAGACGGTTCGGCCCGAGTCGTGGGTGTGCTCGCGCCGCACTCCCTGGAGGGTCTGCCATTCGAAGTCATCGAACTCGAACCGGCCGGCGAGGGCGTCGACTACGCCCATGCGCTCTACGCCCGACTCCGCCAGGCCGATCGTCTGGGAATCACGGACCTGTTGTGCATCCCGCCCCTTCCGGCGGGTATGGGCGCTGCGGTACTGGATCGCTTGGAACGCGCCGCGGCTGCGGGCTGACGACGCAGCACACTCAGCCTCGAACAGTGACTTGGCGCGTGTGATGTCCGGTGGCACCATCGGGTTCCACCGGCGCCACATCGGCGGTTTGCACCCGACCTGTGGCATCGGTGGCCCGCACCCGCAGCGAGTGCCTGCCAGCGGTTGCGTTCCACGGAAGCATCCACTGACGCCAGGTGGCGTCGGTGAGTGCGGGACCGAGCTCAGCCGTTTGCCATTCGCCATTGTCGATCTGAACCTCGACGCGGGAGATCCCGATACCCGGAGCCCAGGCCACGCCAGCTATTGCGCTCATCCCGGCGGTCACGGTTTCGCCGGAGCGCGGCACGTCGATGCGTGATTGCAGCTTGACCGGGCCTTCCTTCGACCAACCGAGCGGCACCCAGTAACCGTTGACGGTGTTCCAATCGGCGAGCTCGATGGCGCGCAACCACTTGGTGGCTGAGACGTAGCCGTAGAGACCCTCGACGATGAGTCGGGCGGGGAACCCATGCTTGAGGGGCAGTGGTTCACCATTCATGCCGAGCGCCAGCAATGCAGTTCGTCCGTCATCCGCGGCGGCAGTGGGGAACCCGGCACTGAACCCGTCGATCGATCGTCCGACGATCTGCGTTCCCCCCGGCTGCACACCGGCAGCGTCGAGCAACGTGGTGAGAGGAATTCCCTGCCAGTACGCAGTACCGACGAGCTCGCCACCCACGTTGTTGGAGACGCACGCGATTGTGACGGGAATGTTCACCTGCGGCATGGCCACGAGTTCGTCGTAGCTGAATTCCAGCGGACGATCCACGAGGCCGCTGATACGCAGCCGCCATGATGCGAGATCGACCTTGGGGTACGTGAATGCAGTATCGATCCGGTAGAACTCTGCTGTGGGCGTGATGAGCGGGCTGATGCCGTCAACAGCCAAGCCCGCTGGCGCCGATGGAACGCCCGGCACATTCGGCAGCGGTGGCGGGGGAGTAGCTGAACCACCAGTGGTGAGACCGGTGGAACGGTTGCTCAGGGCTCGTCCCCCAGCAGCGAGCGCCACCGCTCCGACACCCACGGCCCCGCTGAGCGCGAGGAACGAGCGTCGACTTCCGGTGCCCGCTCCCGGCACGGTGATCGGAGTAGCGCGAGGTTCGGACTCAGCGGCTTCGGTGCGTGTCTCGGATCCATCGACCGGGATCCGCTGCAGCAGGAGTCGCAGGGTTGTAGTTCCGGCGACGGCAGCGCCGAGGGCGGCGAGCACCACGACCCACCGACTGGTGAGCGGATCATGCAGTCCGGCGCCGATGCCGAGCAGTGCAGCCGCTCCGAACACGGGCGCGATCACTCGTTGATGGCGTCGGCCGAGCACGCCCATCAAGGCGCCAAGCGCGAGGCAGACCACCACGATGATCGTGAGCAGCACGGGCTTGTCGTTCGTACCGAGGGCTTCGATCGCCGAATGGATGATGGGACCGGGAGTGCGGTCGACTACCTCGCCGGCCACGGAACCCACGAGCGACTGACCCGGTGTTCCGAGGGCCGAGAGCAGTTCGCCAACGCCGAGGGCCACGGCGGCACTCACTGTTCCGGCGAGCGCTGCGAGCAGTGGATTTTGCTTCACGGAAATCAGCCTACCGACCGGTCGGTCGGTGGGTTCATCCGGTACGGTGACGCCACCTTCTCCCCCGAAAGCGCCGAGCGTGTCACTGTCGTCAGATCCCGATCCATCCGCCGCAGGAGACACCGTTCTGCTCGACCGGGAGAGGTTCACCAGAGCCCCCGATGAGAAGGTCAACTGGGTGACATCGATCCCGTTCCTGGCCTTCCACGTCATCGCCTTCGTGGGCCCCTTCATCAGCGGTGTCACGATGAAGTCGTTCCTGCTGTTCCTCGTGATGGTCTTCGGCCGACTGTGGTTCATCACCGCCGGTTACCACCGCTATTTCGCCCATCGGTCGTATCGCACCAGTCGGGCGTTCCAGTTGGTGCTGGCACTGGGCGGGGTGAGCTGCGTGCAGAAGGGGCCGCTGTGGTGGGCCGGGCATCACCGCAATCATCATCGCTATAGCGACACCGAACTCGATGTGCATTCACCCAAGCGCGGCTTCTGGTGGAGCCATGTCGGGTGGATCCTGTGTGACAAGTTCGCCGATGCTCCGACCGAACGCATCCGCGATTTCGCCAAATATCCCGAACTGCGGTTCATCGAGAAGTACAACGGCGTGTTCCCCTGGCTCACAGGCCTCGCCTGCTACCTGATCGCTGGTTGGTCCGGTCTGTTCGTCGGCTTCTTCCTCAGCACCGTGGTGCTCTGGCATGACACGTTCCTGGTGAACTCACTGGCCCACGTCATGGGTCGCCGCCGCTACGCCACCACCGATACCAGCCGGAACTCGGCGCTCATCGCCGTGGCCACGCTCGGCGAGGGTTGGCATAACAACCACCATCATCATCAGGCCTCGGCCCGCAACGGCTTCTTCTGGTGGGAGATCGACGTGACCTTCTATGTGCTCAAGGTGCTGAGCTGGATGCAACTCGTGCACGACCTGAAGGTTCCCTCGGCCGAACTTCTAGCGGCGCAGCGCGAGACCAAGTCTGCGGCCGGCTGAGCGTCGGGAGCGAACCTCCCGGGCGCTCAGACCCCAACCAGATCAGGCACCGGCGAGATCAGATGGTCTCAGCGACCTTGTCGGCACGGTGGCGGGCGTTCATGAGCCGCACTGTGCCCGAGCGTGACCGCATCACGAGCGACTGCGTAGTGACGAACTCGCGCCCGAAGTGCACGCCTTTGACCAGCTCGCCGTCGGTGATGCCGGTGGCCGCGAAGAAGCAGTTGTCGCCAGCGACGAGATCGTCACTACCGAGCACCTTGTCGAGGTCGTAGCCCAACGCCAGTGCGGCGGCACGCTCCTCGTCGTTGCGGGGCCAGAGGCGCCCGATGAGTTCGCCACCCATGCTCTTGAGAGCGGCTGCGGCGATGACGCCCTCTGGGGTGCCACCGATGCCGAACAGGATGTCGGCGCCGGAGTCAGGCCAGGCGGTGGAGATTGCTCCGGCCACGTCGCCATCGGCGATGAGGCGGATGCGCGCGCCGGCCTGACGGACCTCGCCGATGAGGTCATCGTGACGATCGCGCTCAAGGATCACTGCGGTGACATCGGTGATGTCGATTCCCTTCGCCTTCGCGACGGCCCTGAGATTGTCGGTGGGTGAGGCCGAGATATCGCACAGGCCGACCAACTCTGGTCCGACGGCGATCTTCTCCATGTAGACGCACGGACCCGGGTCGAACATGGTGCCCTTCGGGGAAAGTGCGATGACGGCGAGCGCATTGCCGCGGCCCTTCGAGGTGAGGGTGGTTCCGTCGATGGGATCGACAGCGATGTCCACCTCGGGCGGCGTGCCGTCGCCGATGCGCTCACCGTTGTAGAGCATGGGGGCTTCATCCTTCTCGCCCTCGCCGATGATGACCACGCCATCCATCGGCACGGTTCCGAGCGCAAGGCGCATGGCGTCGACGGCGGCACCGTCTGCTCCCTCCTTATCGCCACGGCCCATCCAGCGACTGGCCGCCATGGCGGCAGCTTCAGTGACCCGGACCAGATCGAGGGCAAGATTGCGATCAAGAGGAGGATTCGGCATCCACGTAACTTAGTTCGGGGCGCGAGTCTCGACCGAAGTCCCCGCGATCCGGCTGATTCACCCGCTCGGTCCGCCGCCTGGTCCTCTGGCTGATCCTCGGTCTGATCCATCGGTTGACTGACCGTTGGACGGGGAGCACCACTACCCTCGGGGACGTGGTGGTGCTGGCCGAACTCGAGATCTACTGCTCACGGCCCCATGCGCCGACCCGCCGTGTGGCGCTCGGGGAGAGCGAACTTCCCTGCGATCCCGCGCCCGGATTCGGAGGCATCCTCCTCGGCGGTGTCGTGGCTCATCACGTGGGTGCGATCGACCCGGAGATGCTTCCTGATCTGCGACATCTCACCCGCGAACTCGAAGATGGTCGGCGGATCGCGCAACCCCGTCTGCGTCACCGCCTGCAGGTGGACACGATTGGTCTTTCGGCCTCGACCCACCGACTGGTGGGTGAGGGTGAAGTGCTCGCTTTCGAGTTCGATGCCAAGGGGGCGCCCGAACAACAGGTGCTCGGCGCGGTCTACGCAGCCGGTGCTCTCGATGATGCTCCTCGCCGCGCAGTGATGACCACATTGCGCCGGGCGATGGACTGGGTCGGCCCCATCGGCGCCGATCTCATTGCATCGCTCAGCGGTATGCGGGCCGGTTCCCTGCTCAGTCGCACCGCGCTGGAGAACCCCACCGCATGGGCCCTCGATCGGCTGGGGTTCGCGGGAACGGGGGCCAGCGCCCTCGTGCCCGGCTCGACCCCGCCCGCCAAGGAGGTGCAGCGTCGCTATCGGGAGATGCTGCGGGCGGTCCACCCTGATCACGGGGCGAACGCGGACGACGCGGCGCAGCGCATCGCCGAGATCACCGAAGCCCGGAGGATCCTGACGGGTCGGTGAATCCAGCATCACCCGGGTTCAGTTCTTCGAGCCGTCGGTTGGCGGTCTCGGGGTACAGCGTGAGCACGATCACGATCAGGATCGCCGGGCCAACGGCCAGTAGTGCGATGGCCGGACCCAGCCCCCCGAGGTGATCGGCCAACCAACCGGCGCTGATCAGGCCGGTGCTGCTTCCGGCAACGCTGACCACCTGCAAGCGACCGTTGGCCCGGGCGCGTTGATGGGTGGGGAACAGTTCGGGTCCGTAGACGGAGAGCGCAGGGATGGCGATGGCCCCGACCAACGAAGCCACCACCGAAGCGGCCCAGAGCGGCCAGCCCCACGACAGATACGACACGACGGTGAAGGTGACGCCCCCGGCGATTCCGATGGCCCCGACCAGTCTTCGTCCCCGACGGTCGGCGAGGCGCCCACCGAGCACAATCCCGATCACGCCCGGGGTGTTGGTGGCGAGCACGAACACGGCGATCCCCACACCGGAGAATCCCCGCTCCGTGCGAAGGAACTCATTGAGGAACTGGGCCGCCGGAGCGAGGAACAGCGACCACAAGAAGCCCGATACGGCGAGAAGCGCGAATCGGCGTCGATCGATTCGTCGATCGTCGCCTCGATTGGAATGCTGATCGATCGGGGACTGCCTCGTCGTTGCTTGTGATTCCCGGGCCGCGAGTTCGGTTGCACGGTCGGCGTCACGTCGTTTTGTGAACCTGAGCGTTTCGGGAAGTTCGCGCAGTAGTCGCGAGCAGGGAAGAACAAACGCCAACGGCACCAGAAATGCGACCCTCCACGCCCAAATCGCAACATCGACGTAGACGAGGTTGAGGACACAGAGTCCGGCGCCGAGACCGGCGGCCATGGTGAGCACCGAGACAGCGAATGCCCTGGCGCCCGAGGGCATCTCCTCCACGGCGATGATGGCAACAAGAAGGCCGATGACGGTGGCGAATGCCCGGGCGAAGGTCTGGGAGGCGCCGAGCCAGAGCATGCTCGGGGCGAATGCTCCGAGAGCGGTGAAGCCACACGCGCAGAACAACGCAACAGCGAGGACCGAGCGTCGGCCACGCCGGTCAGCGGTGGCGACGATGAGCATCGACAGCAGGACGCCGACGCGCACACCGGCCAGCAGTGTCCCCTGGTCTCCGGTGGTCGCGTCGAACTCTCCGGCGGCATAGGTCAGCGTCTGGGTGATCAGGGTGCCGAGGTAACCCGCCACCAGGGCGAAGACGCAGAGCAAAGACAGCACGGTCGCCCCGCGTGGACTGAGGACATCGGGCGGTGCCCACCATGGCGTTCGCCGTTGTGGGTCAGGAGGCCGTTGCAGTTCCCTGCGCAACGGCAGCAGGAACAGGGCTCGCCAGACCGGCACAGCAAGGCGATGGGTGATCACTTCCTTCACGTCGACGAGGCCGGGGCCGGTGGCCGACGCAGTGACGGTCACCACTCGCTGCCAGTGGGTGAACGGCCCGTCCGCCAGTTCGAACCGGTGTGAAGATCGGTCCACGATCGGGGGGTTCTCGACGACGAGATCGTTGCGGGGGATCAGCCACCCCTGTGCCGAAGCGTGATCGACACGTGCATGGTTCGTGACAACGGAGTAGCGCACTCAGGGAACGCTCTCGTCGTCGCCATCGTCATCGTCGCCGCCCTGCTCTGGAACCTGCTCAGGTTCGGCTCGTCCCGTCTGCAGTCGCGTGGCCTGCACCTGCTTCGCCCGGCGATCGGCCACACGCAGCACGGCGATGAACAGTCCGATCGGGACGAGCACCATGAGGGCTTCGTCCCAACCGCCCTGATGAGCAAGGATCAGCGACTGCACGAAAGCAGTCTTCCATGCTCATGCTGGACCACCCCCGCCGACCACCCGATCGGTCGTGCCACGACTTCAGCGAATGCCGGTGGTGGGTGGTGAGGTGCACGTCCCTAGACTGAGTCATGTGCGAGCCCATGTCGAACAGGTCATCGAAGTCATCCGCCCAGCTATTCAAGCCGATAATGGCGATGTCGTGCTGCACGATGTCGATGAGGTCACCGGCATTGTCACGGTGGAACTGATCGGCGCCTGTGTGTCATGCCCGGCATCCACAGTCACCCTCAAGGCGGGCCTCGAGCGAATTCTCAAGGATCGCGTTCCGGGTGTCACCGAGGTCATCAACTCAGGTGAGACTGCGAACGCCATCGGCGAGACACCGGTTTCGCTCTGAGCACCTGACCATCATCGAGATCCCGGGTCGGTTCGCCGAGTGGGCGCGATGCCGTCCTAGGGTTGCTCCGTGTCCGAGACCTCAGCACTGTTCGATGCTGCCCGCACCGGCGATCGCACGGCACTCGCCCGCCTGCTGTCGCTGATCGAGCGCGGAGGCTCCGAGGCACGTGTGGTCGGCCGACTCTCGTTCTCGATGGCCGGTCCGGCATCGACCGTGGGGATCACCGGAGCGCCGGGAGCGGGAAAGTCCACGCTGACCTCTGCGCTGGTGTCACGGGTCCGGGCGGCCGGTTCTGAGGTTGCGGTGCTTGCGGTCGACCCTTCATCGCCGTTCACCGGCGGGGCCATTCTCGGCGACCGGGTCCGGATGAGCGATCACTCGCTCGACCGTGGCGTGTTCATCCGGTCGATGGCCACCCGGGGGCACCTCGGAGGACTCTCGTTGGCGGTGCCCGAAGCGGTGCGGCTGCTCGATGCGGCTGGGTTTCCGCTCGTCATCATCGAAACCGTTGGCGTGGGTCAGGTCGAGGTCGAGATCGCCGGCGAGGCCGACACCACCGTCGTTGTCGTGAACCCGGGCTGGGGCGACGCCGTGCAGGCCAACAAGGCCGGGCTCATGGAGATCGCCGATGTGTTCGTCGTGAACAAGGCGGATCGGGCAGGTCTGCGCGACACCCTCACTGATATTGAACGGATGTTGTCGTTGCGCTCCGCCGATGGATGGCGGCCACCGATCGTTGCGACCACTGCAACCACCGGCGATGGGCTCGACGAACTCATGGCCGCGATCGAGGCCCATCAGCAATGGTCCATCGGCAGCGGTGATCGGGCGACACGACGGGCAAAGCGCACTGAGGTCGAACTCGATCGGATCCTGACAACGCAACTGCTGGCGAGGGTTACCGCTCTCCATGACGGCGATGCTTGGGAGGGCGTGGTCGAGGATGTCCGATCACAGCGCATCGACCCGTGGAGTGCCGCCGAAGATCTTCTGCGCTGATCGGTGACGCATCGAGGGCCGAATGACCCTTGAGGACGCGGATCGTGATTCGTAGGTTCGGCACCCACATGTGAGGAGGCCGTCATGGTGTCGAGGATCCAGCCGGAGACCCAGCGGAACGATCAGCGGAGCCGGTCCACGGCGCCACCGCAACGAGAGCGAACGCATCGGAGAGCTCGCAGGTTGCTCGTCGTTGCTGTCGGTCTGGTCTCCGCCCTCGCGTTCGTCGCCACAGCGATGGCATCGACACTGTCGGCACCGGCAGCTGCAGCCGCCTCTCCAGCCCGGAATTCCGCGATCGCCTCGGCTCGATTCGATTCCACACCGGTCACCGCCCAGACCTCGGCGGCGGTGGGTGGCTCGGTGAGCAATGGCTCGCCGGAGGCCGTGGTCATCGTCGGATCCTCCGGCACCATTGCCTCATGGTGGGGTGGTTCCGGTCCGCGTTGGACCTGCGGTTACTACCTGATCGAGGCGCCGTTCGTGAACAGCAGTCCCGAATCACGATCTCCGTTCGGTGTGGATCCGATCGCGGGCATGGCCTATCTCCTGAACTGCGAGGATCGGCCCGGGCATCTGGTGGTGAGTCGTTTCGTGGTCTACGAGCCGGGCGATCCGTTCGGCGGTGTGGCGGTGGTCGAGCGGGCGGTGGCCGAGGCTCGTCGTCGCATTGAATTGGCGCCGCCGGTTCCGAGGACCAATCCGGGACAGGTGCAGCTCGTTGGGCTGAGCACCTGGCTCTGGGTGGAGAACCCGTGGTTCGAACAGCGAGCCACCGCAGCGATCGGTGATGTTTCGGCAACCGTTCATGCGGTGCCGGTCGGGGTGGACTGGGACACCGGCGACGGGGGACACGAACTGTGTGATCGCGGTGTCGCCTACGACCTCGGCCGACCGGCCCGGGCGCAGAGCAGCGGATGCAGGCATGTGTTCCAGCGATCCTCCGCTGCTGAACCCGGTGGCGTGCGGCGGATCATCGCCACCCAACGCTGGGTGGCATGGTGGAGTTCATCCACCGGTGAGGGGGGCGCGTTGGGGATCCTCTCCCGGAGCGCCGAGACGTGGTTGCGGGTGGTCGAGGTGCAGGCCCTCGTCCACTGACCAGTGTCCGTCACGCCGGTAGGGTCGGAGCATGACCGACACTCTCGTTGAACTCGAACGCGGCGCTGATGGCGTTGCTGTCATCACACTGCGCAATGGCAAGGTGAACTCGCTGTCGAAAGCAGTGCTGACCCAGTTGCTCGCCGTCGCCGAGCAACTCACGATCGATCCGCCCGGTGCGGTCATCGTCACCGGTAGCGATCGCATCTTCGCCGCCGGGGCCGACATCTCAGAGTTCGCTGGCCCCGACGAGGCCCGACAGATCGGTGCATTGTTCGTCGCCGCCCTCAACGCTGTTGCCGCCATCCCGAGAATGGTCATCGCTGCTGTCGCCGGACCAGCGCTCGGTGGCGGCTGCGAATTGGCTCTTGCGTGCGACATGCGTGTCGCCGGCGATTCGGCGCGTTTCGGTCAGCCGGAGATCCTTCTCGGGATCATCCCGGGCGGTGGTGGCACCCAGCGGCTGCCCCGCCTCGTCGGTCCTGCCCGGGCGAAGGACATGATCCTCACCGGGCGTCAGGTGGCGGCGGACGAGGCATTGTCTATCGGTCTGGTCGATGAGGTCGTGCCCCGGGATTCGCTCATGACCCGTGCCCGCGAGCTGGCCGCCGAACTCGCCCGCGGCCCGGTGCTGGCCCATGCGCTCGCGAAGGCGGCAATCGACGATGGTCTGCAGGTCACACTTGCCGAGGGACTCGCCCTCGAACAAGCTGTGTTCGTCGAGGTGTTCGGCACCGAGGACGCCCGTGTCGGCGTCGCCTCGTTCCTCGAACACGGACCCGGCAAGGCCGCATTCACGGGCCGGTAGCCGACCCCGTTCACCGCTTCACTAGGGTCGCGACGTGTCGATGCCCATGACCACCTGCTACCGCCACTCCGACCGTTCGGCCGGAGTCTCCTGTCAGCGCTGCAGTCGGCCGATCTGTCCCTCGTGCATGACCCAGGCTTCGGTCGGATTCCAGTGTCCTGAATGCGTACGGTCCGGACGCAGAAGCTCTCCGGTGATGCGACTGCGTGATCTCAGCGGGGGTCGTGCGGTGGTCACCGAGGTGCTCATCGGCCTCAATGTATTGGCGCTCATCGCGTGTCTGGCCACTGGTGGCTCGCTCGGGGGTGGTGGCGGTTCATTGTCGAAGAAGGGATTTCTTCTCGGCTACGGCGTCGACTACTCGCAGATCGCCCCGAACCGGATCCAGGTGCAGGAGCTCGGCGTAGCAGTCGGACAGTGGTACCGGATCTTCACCGGTGGCTTCCTGCACTCCGGGTTGGTGCATCTCGCCATGAACATGCTGCTGCTCTACCTGATCGGTTCGCAGCTCGAGTCGCTTCTCGGCCGGGTCCGGTACCTTTCGCTCTACATCGCCTGTCTCGTCGCTGGTTCGTTCGGCGTTCTTCTCGTCTCACCCACGACACCCACCGTCGGCGCCTCTGGTGCGGTTTTCGGGCTCATGGGGGCGGCGGTGATCGCCCAGCGTCGAGCAGGGATCGACGTGTGGCGCAATGGCATCGGTGGTCTCGTGCTCATCAATGTGCTGCTCACGTTCGCCACACCGGGAATCTCGAAGGGCGCACACATGGCCGGCCTCGTCGGAGGCGTAGCCATCGGGGCACTGGTGCTCGCACTCGATCGAGCAGTGAGGCTCCCGTGGGTGGGCACGTTGGTGTGTGTGGCGATCACAGTCACGATGGTGGCCGGATGCATCTGGGCCGCGAACAGCTACGCCAGCCCGATCCTCAGTTTCTGAGCGCCGACCTTGCGTCCGGTGGGAACCTCGCCGCGGATGTTTCGTTGGGGATATTCCGTCGGTCTGGCTCTGTCGGCTTCGTTCAGTTCGCGGCTCGGGAGCGCGACTCGACGATGGCCTTCAGGCCTCGGAGATTGCGCTTCCAGATGAGTTTGAGGAACACACCGCCGACGGTGGCACCGATCGGGCCGCCCATCCACCACGGGAACGTGAGCTTCTCGCGCCAGATGAACTCCGTGCGGCCGGGCGGAGTAGGAACGAGGGTGAACTCTCCGGTGCCGGTGACCATGCCGACATGACGCACACCCATCACTCGTGCGTCTTCCCAGCGGGTGATCTCCATCTTGTCCGTGAGGCGGAACGGGCCCACTTTGGTATCGCAGTCGAACGTGGTGCCCACGCCCGATGTGTTTGCTGAGGTGAACCTGATGGCCACCGCATCGTGCATCCAGTCGACGTGGTCGCCAACGATTCGTACGACCTCCCAGACCTGCTCGGGTGTTGCGTCGATGGTTGTGCCTACGGTGATTCCTGCCATTGGCTCAGCCTACGGAGCTGTCTCTGCGATTCCCTGATCGGAGCATGGATCGTGTGTTCACGTCCGGGCGTAGACCGTGATGTGCGTGAGGCTGTCACCGTCGAAGGGTTCACGCTGCCATGAGCTCCACCGTTCGATCGGCGCGAGGCCGGCCCGACTGGCGAGCTCATCGAATTGTTCGGGACGCAGATATCGGGCGGTCCAGGGTCGGCGACGTGTGCCGAGGGATGTGGGCTCGAGATGTTCGCCCCGGATGATCTGGGAGTCGACATCGGTTGAGGTGCGCACAGTGACCCCCTGACCGACTGAAGATTCATCGACCGATTCCGTCACGATCTCATCGGGTTCCGCCGGTACCACGCTCTCGACGACGAACACGCCGCCGTTGCTGAGCAGTGAAGCGACCTGATTCATGCAGCGCTGCTGGGCCTCCTCGCTGGCGAGATTGAGGAAGGTGTTGAACGCGCACACGATCAGGCTGAACTGGTAGTGCCGCATGTTGTTCCCATTGCTGGCATGCCCAGCAAGGACCTCTGCCACTGATGACATATCGCCGAGCACCGCCGAGAATGATTCGGGTGGCTCCTTCGCCGCCAGCCGTTCGAGCATGGCCGTCGACGCATCGATGCCAACTACCGCTATCCCGCCTTGGGCGAGCGGGATAGCTAGTCGGCCCGTGCCGACCCCGAGTTCACAGATCGGGCCGGAACCAGCGAGTTCGAGCAGGGCCTGCACGGCGCCCTCGGTGTCGAACATGTCGCCGTACCAGTCGTCGTAGACATCGGCGAATGAGTCCCCGTAGAGCGCAGCATCGTCAGTCACTCGTCCAGTCTGCCGTGATCATCGGACGGTCCGTGGACAGCGACCGGCTCCGCACCGGAAGATGTGCACGGCCACCGGTACCCTTGGAAAGGTGAGTGCTTACCTCGACCATGCGGCCACTGGGCCGATGCGACCCGAAGCGGTCGAGGCGATGATGCCATTCCTCACCGATCGCTTCGCCAATCCATCGGGCGCGCATCGATGGGCCCGCGATGCCCGGCGGGCTGTTGATGAGGCTCGCGACGAACTCGCGGAACTCCTCGGCGCTGATCCCGGCGACGTCATCTACACGAGCGGTGGCACCGAGGCTGACAATCTTGCGGTGTTCGGCGCGACGCGAGCCGCCACGCGTGAACCCGGTCGTGGTCAACCCGGAATTGCGGTTTGTAGCGCGTTCGAGCACCACGCAGTTCTCGATCCCGTCGAGCATCTCGGCGGTCGTCTGATCGGTGTCGATCATCTCGGGCGGATCGATCTGGATGAGCTCGCCGATGTGCTCCGAGCTGAGACCGAACGAGCCAACGCCAGCGAAGGCCCGGGAGTCCGCCTTGTTTCAGTGATGACCATCAACAACGAGATCGGCACGCTCCAGCCCATCGACCGGATCGCCAAGCTCGTGCGACGCCATGCTCCCGAAGCGCTCGTGCACACCGATGCGGTGCAGGCATTCTGCTGGACCGATATCGCGCACATCACCCGCAACGCCGATCTGCTGAGCATCAGCGCCCACAAGTTCGGCGGCCCGAAGGGTGTCGGTGCGCTCGTGGCGCGCCCCACGGCCACTGTGCACGCCGTGCAGCTCGGTGGCGGTCAGGAGCGAGACCGTCGATCAGGGACGCAGAACGTCGCCGGCATCGTTGCGATGACCACTGCCGCCCGACTCGCCGCTGCTGAGCGAGAGGCCAACATCGAACGACTCGGGGCATTGCGCGATCGACTCCTCGATGGCCTGCTCGCCACCGTGCCCGACATCTTCGAGACTGCTGCGGTCTACGTTGATGGTGTGTCCGATCGAACGCAGCGCGCCGCCGGCATCGCACACGTGTGTATCGCCGGTGTCGAGAGTGAAGCCTTGTTGTTCCTGCTCGAGCGGGCCGAAGTGTTCGCATCCGCAGCCTCGTCCTGTGCCAGCGGAGCGATGGAGCCATCCCATGTGCTCGCAGCCATCGGTGTCGAACCCGAGCTCGCCAAGGGTTCGCTGCGCCTCTCGCTGGGGTGGAGCACCACCACCGCCGAGATCGATCACGCACTCGCAGCTATCCCCGGGGCTGTCGCCCAGTTGCGCCGGTTCAATGTCTGATCGCATGCAGGTTCTCGTCGCCATGTCGGGTGGAGTGGACTCCTCGGTGGCTGCAGCAATGCTGCGTGACGAGGGCCATGAGGTCGTCGGGGTCACGCTCAAACTCTGGGGCGGTGAATCCGATTCGGGCTGTTGCTCGGTGAGCGATGTCGACGACGCCCGCCGTGTCGCCCAGCAGCTCGATATCGAACATCTGGTCTTCAACTTCGGCGATGACTTCATGGCCGATGTCGTCGGTCCATACGTCGCCGATCATGCCGCCGGTCTCACGCCGAACCCGTGCATCGAATGCAATCGTCATCTCAAGTTCGACCGACTGCTGGTTCGCGCCGAAGCCCTCGGCTTCGATGCGGTGGCCACTGGTCATCATGCGCGCATCACACCTACATCGTCGGGCGCTCCCCGCGTCACCCGCGGTGTCGATCCGGCCAAGGATCAGAGCTATGTGCTGCACATGCTCACCGCCGCCCAACTCGCCCGGGTGCTGCTGCCCATCGGCGGGCTCACCAAAGCAGAGGTGCGGGTGCGGGCCGAACAACTTTCGCTGCGCACCGCGGGGAAGCCCGACAGTCAGGACGTGTGTTTCATCTCGCACGCGGGTGGCGGTCGCAGTCGTTTCCTCGGCGATCGCATAGAACTGCGACCGGGTCGACTCGTCTCATTGGCGGGCGACGAGGTCGGGACCGTTGAGTCCGTTCAGTTGGTCACCATCGGACAGCGTCGCGGTCTTGGTCTCGCCGGCGATGGCTCACCGAGATACGCGCTCGACGTCGATGTTGCGGCGGGAACCGTCACGGTCGGTCATGCCGATGAACTTCTCGTCGACGGCGAGTCGATCGGAGCCTTCACCTGGGTGGATGCGAACGCGCTCGAGCAGGTTCGTGCGGGCGGTTCGGTGACGGCACAGGTAAGCGCGCACGGTGAGCCACTCGAGGTGACGGCCGTGCAGGTGAGCGATCACGAAGGATCAACGGTGTCGGTGCAGTGGGCCGAGCGCCAGCGGCGGATCGCTCCGGGTCAGAGCATCGTGTTGTTCGACGGCGAGCAGGTGCTCGGCGGCGGGATTGTGTTCAGGCGATGAGGCGACGGCTACGGGCCTCGGCCAGTGCCCAGCCCGGACGGCTCGGAACCACCAGAACAGCGCTCACCTCATAGGGCTCGATGGGTTCCGACCGTCGTAGTCGTGAGGCGGCCGGGACGATCAGTTCGGGCGTCGAGAGTGAGATGCGCAGGCGGGGCCCGAGGGCACCAGCTGTCAGATCCGTGTCGGTGTGCGTGTCGGTATCGGCAATCGAGTGCGCGATGGCGGCGGGTTGGACAATTTCAATGGCCGCAACCCGCTGACGCTGCACCAGCAGTGCGTCGGTGAGCACCATGCGGTCAACCACGACAACTCCTGCGGGCACGAAGACGAGCCATCGCTGGGAGAGGCCATGCAGGGCCCGCGCACCGATCGCGGCTGCGGGCCAGCCGGCGATGAGAAGTACGGCACCGATGATCCAGAGCTGTGCGGCGAGCAGGAGCGGACCGGCACAGATTCCGGCGACGACGACGACCCACGTGAGTTCGATGGGGCCGAGCAGAAGGGACCCCGGTGATCGCAGCGGCATTCGGCGCTCGTCGCCGTAGGAGGAGCCGTTGACGAATCGATCGCCGACGAATGCGGAGAGGGCCACTACTGCCGCGAGGGAGGTGGCGGCGAGGGCGAGCGATGCTGTGGTGTCGGAGCGTCCCGGTGCTGCGAGAACCGCCCAGCAGGTCGCGGCCAGTGAGGCCGGGGCCAGGATCCGCACCGCGGTGAGCGACACGGTGCTCGGTACGAGTGCTGCCACCAACCCTCCAGCCCAGAACGCCCAGAGTCCGATAGTGGTGGTGTGCTGGAACGCGGGGCTGCGCGGGTCGAGTGCGGTGGCATACACAGGTCCGGCCAGCAGGGGAAGAGTGAGCCAGATGATGGCTGTGGCCCACCGGCCGAAGTTCCTGCTTGCAGAAGTCATTCCGGTGAGATTTGCGCACTTCCGGCTCGGCTCGCTAGTTATGTGACCTGCGGCACATCATGTGACGCAGCGGGGGGATCGATGTGAGCAGCGCGAGGTGGCCGATCCATGCAGCGGCGATGGTGACTCGATGAGCCTGCGCGCGCCGGGCGAGATCCTTCCGGCGGGACTTTCCACCGGAATCGGGCATCTTCCGCACTACGACCCGGGCGACGCAGTTGAGTTCGTTCTCCGGCACTCGCCGAAGCTTCCGAGCGCGCCGGCGCTTCCTGCCCGCTCCCGTCGTGAGGGAATGATCGCCCAAGCCGCCGCCGGAATCGCCGGGGTCACCGTCGACGATCTCGGGATGCTCCACATCGACCACGCTGCCCTCGACCCCGATGCTCCGTTGGTGGACACCGAATTCCGCGGCGATGCCTTCGTCGGTCTGCGCGCGTTTCTCACCGCGGTGGCAGATCGCGTCGGACCGCTCAAGGTCTCGACGACGGGACCAGTCACGCTCGGACTCGCGCTGCACCAGGCGGGCATCGATCGTGAACTGGCATTCCGCATCGCCGGAACCGTCGTCCGGCGGCGCAGCGAGGCGCTCATGGCCCATGTGCTGCGGCGCGTGCCGCAGGCGCAGTTGGTGCTGTTCCTCGACGAACCGGCCATGGGGTCGCTCTCGGAGCCGGGATTCCCGATCGCCCCGTCCGACGGCGTCGACCTGGTCTCCGGTGCGCTCGCCGTGGTGGAGGCCATCGCCGTCACCGGATTGCACTGCTGCACCACGGCCGACTACCGCCTCCTGATGAGTGTTGGTCCTCGCATCCTGTCGGTTCCGGTGCGTGCCGAGGTCTCCGCCCATGCAGGGTTATTCGGTGATTTTCTCGAGCGCGGCGGCTGGATGGCATGGGGAGCAGTTCCCACCGATGGCCCAGTCGGCACAACGGTCGATCGACTCTGGCGTCGTCTTGCCGTGCTCGGACGCGGCCTCGTCGAGGATGGTCTCGACCCGCGGTTGCTCCTTGCCCACTCGATCATCACCCCGACCTGTGGGCTCGCGCAGCATGGTGTCACCCAAGCCGAATTGGTCATGGAGTTGACCTCTGCGGTGGCTGATCGGCTCCAGCAGCAGGCGGCCGGATTCCCCTTCTCGGTAGGTGCTTGAGCAGCGTTCCCGCCGGTCTGTTCGGGGCATTCACCGTCGAGTCGACTGTCTCAGTCGATGGGTAGTGTTCGACCGTGGATGCGTCGACCGAGGACTCGAACCCAGATGCTGCGACCTTTGATCATGCGGTGATCGCCGCCTCGCAGCGTGTCGATGAACTGCGTGCGGCGATCCGCTTTCACTCACAGCTGTATTACGAATCGGATGCGCCGGAGATCCCCGACGCCGAGTTCGACGCATTGCTGGTCGAACTGCGTGATCTCGAGTCCGAGTTCCCGGAACTCCTCACCGCGGAGTCGCCCACGCAGGTCGTGGGTGGGGCAGCGTCGGCCACGTTCTCCCCGGTCGAGCACAGCGTGGCCATGATGAGTCTCGACAATGTGTTCTCCCCCGAGGAACTGCAGGCCTGGGGTGAGCGCCTCGATCGTCGGCTCGCCGAGCTCGGTGACTCAGCGGCCGGGGCCGCGTTGGTCGCCGAACTCAAGATCGACGGCCTCGCCGTCTCCATCCGCTACGAGAACGGCCGTCTGGTGCAGGCCGCCACCCGGGGCGATGGTCGTGTTGGCGAGGATGTCACTGCCAACGTTCGCACCATTGCCTCGGTGCCCCACGAGCTGCCGGCCGGTGCGCCCGAGGTGCTCGAGGTCCGGGGTGAGATCTACATGCCGATCGCCACCTTCGCTGCACTCAACAAGGCGCAGGCAGCAGCAGGGGAGCGGTTGTACGTGAACCCCCGCAACACGGCTGCTGGCTCGTTACGGCAGAAGGATTCCGCAGTCACCGCATCGCGTGAGCTGGCGTTCTGGAGCTATCAGCTCGGCGAGGTGGTCGGTGGCCCCGAACTGCAGTCACATCACGACACGTTCACCCTGCTCGCATCGCTCGGGTTCCCCGTCAATCCCGAAGCCACCGTGATCGAAGGGCTCGAGGCGGCCATGGCGCACTGTCGCCACTGGCAGGAGCATCGCCACGACCTCGACTACGAGATCGACGGCATCGTGATCAAGGTCGACAATCTCGCACTGCAGCGCGAACTCGGCGCCACCGCCAAGGCTCCCCGCTGGGCCATCGCCTACAAGTTCCCCCCTGAGGAACGCACGACACGGCTCATCGACATCGGAGTCTCCATCGGTCGCACCGGTCGGGCCACGCCCTATGCACAGCTCGAGCCGGTGTTCGTCGGTGGCTCCACGGTCGCCATGGCCACACTGCACAACCAGAATCAGGTGGCGTTCAAAGATGTCCGCCCCGGGGATCTCGTCATTGTGCGCAAAGCTGGCGATGTCATCCCCGAGGTCGTGGGGCCGGTGCTGTCGGAGCGACCCGAGGGGCTGGCGGCGTGGGTGTTCCCCACGAACTGTCCGGTCTGCGGACATGGTCTCCACCGTCCCGAGGGCGAGTCCGATCACCGTTGTCCCAATCTGCGCTGTCCCGCCCGGGTCGCGGGGGCCATCGAGCACTTCGCATCACGGGGTGCGATGGACATCGAAGGGCTCGGCGAACAGCGGGTGCAACAGTTCTGCGAACTCGGTCTGCTGGCCGACGTCGGCGACGTCTACTCGCTCACCGAGGCGGCCCTGCTTGAGATCGACAAGTTCCAGGACAAGAGCGTGGCCAAGCTGCTCGCCGCCATCGACGGATCGCGAACCCAGCCACTAGCCCGCCTGCTGGTCGGGCTCAACATCCGGCATCTCGCCGGCGCTGGTAGCCAATTGCTCGCCGCACACTTCGGTCACCTCGACGCCATTGCCGCTGCCACGGTCGAGGAACTCGCCGCGGTCGAGGGAGTGGGCATCATCATCGCCACCTCAGTGGCTGATTGGTTCGGTGATCCCACCAATCAGGCCGTGGTGGCCAAACTGCGGGCCGCCGGGGTCAACTTCGAAGGACCCGCACCCTCTGAACTTCCCCAGACCCTCACCGGGCTCACTGTCGTGGTCACCGGCACGCTCCCGGGGTTCACCCGCGACCAGGCCGAGGCGGCGATCAAGGGGCGTGGTGGTAAGTCACCCAGCAGTGTCTCCAAGAAGACCAGCGCGCTCATCGTGGGCGATGAACCCGGTGCATCCAAGGTCACGAAGGCAACCGAACTCGGCGTGCCGGTGCTCGACCTCGCAGGCTTTATGGTTCTCCTCGACACCGGCACCGTGCCGACACCATCTGGGGGAGCATCATGACCATCGAGGCAGTCATCTTCGATTTCGGCGGCGTCTTCACATCCTCGCCGTTCACTGGACTGCACCAGTGGCATGTCGACAAGGGTCTCGATCCCGTCAAGGGCCTTCGCATCGTGTTCGGTCCCTACGACCAGGACACTGATCATCCGTGGCATCGGGTCGAGCGCGGTGAGATCGCCCTCGAGGCGGCTGCCGAACAGATCAAGGCACTCGCCGCCGAGTCAGGCATGGACCTTGACCTCCGTGAGATGTTCGGCGCGCTCGGTGGTGCCGACGGCGCTCGACAAGACGTCGTCGAGATCGCCCTCGACCTGCGCCGTCGCGGGTATCGCACGGCGCTCATCACCAACAACATCGCCGAGTTCTCCGACGGCTGGCGGGCCATGATCCCGGTCGACGAGATCTTCGAGGTCGTGGTCGACTCCTCGGCCATCGGCATCCGTAAGCCAAACCTTCGTATCTACGAACTCACGCTCGAGCAGCTCGGCGTGGCGCCCGAGGTGTCGGTGTTTCTCGACGATGCCGCTGGCAACATCGAAGCGGCCCGCGCCGCTGGCATGCACGCAATCCTCGTTGGCGACGACCACACCATCGCCTTCGCCGAACTCGCGGAGCTGCTCGCTACAGCACCGTGAAGCACCAGCTGCGGCTGGTCGACTGCTCCGGGCCATCAAGGATGGTCCAGTACGTGACTGTGGCGCAGTGGTTCCCGGTGGGCAACGACTCGTACTCGGTACCTACCAGCGGGTTCAGGGTGTACTGCCCGAGCTGAGCGATCACCGTGAGCTGACTCGCCGGGATCGGCACGCCGTCGAGAGCGAGTGATGCTTCGTAGCCCGGGGCGAGATCCACGCCGATGGCATCCTGCTTCAGGATCTTGAGCCCCGGGGCCGGGATGAGCCGCTCGACGATGCCACCGTCGAGACTTATTGCGTTCTGCTGACTCTGTCGCACGAGGACGTAGATGCTGCCGATCACCACGCACAGCAGCACGGCGATCACCAGATGTCTCGGCTGCAGTCGACGCGGTGCTCGGGTTGCGGGTTCGGAAGTCACGACGACAGTCTGCCCGCTCATGGTGGGTGTCCCGCAGTCGGGCTGGGCTGGTGGGCTGGCCTGAGCTGGTGGGCCGGGTAGGGCTCGGTTCGGACGGGCTGGGTTGGGCGGGGGTGTGATGCGTCGGGTTGGGTTGGTGGTTCGGGGGTGACCGAAACGGCGGAACCCAACAACTACCCTCGGACCGTGGCCAACCCCCGCATGCCTGATCGGATCGGGCAGGTGCTCGGAGGGCGGTACCGGCTGCTGGCCCCCATCGGCACCGGAGCTTCCGCGACCGTGTACCTGTCTGACGATGTCGTCCTCCGTCGCCGTGTGGCGGTGAAGGTCCTCCATGACGCGCTCGCCGACGACCCTTCGTTCCTCAAACGCTTCCGGGCCGAGGCCCAGAGCGCGGCAGCCCTCAACCACCCCAATGTCATGGCAGTCCACGACTGGGGTCAGGGCGATGTGCCCTATCTGGTCACCGAACTTCTCAGCGGCGGCTCCCTGCGGGGCCTCCTCGATACCGGGGCCCTGCTCGATCAGGCCCAGACGCAGGCCGTTGGTCTCGAAGCGGCCCGGGCGCTTGACTATGCCCATCGTCAGGGGTTCGTGCACCGCGACATCAAGCCCGCCAATCTGTTGTTCGACGAGGAGGGTCGCCTGCGCATCGCTGATTTCGGATTAGCCCGGGCACTCGCCGAAGCGGCCTGGACCGAACCGGCCGGAGCAGTGCTGGGGACGGCTCGTTACGCTTCGCCTGAGCAGGCCCAGGGGGCCACCCTCGACGGTCGTAGCGATGTCTATTCACTGGCGCTGGTGCTCATCGAGGCCCATACCGGCACGCTGCCGTTCGCCGCCGACACCACGCTCGGCACGCTCATGGCCAGGGTGGATCGACCCATCCCGGTGCCGCCGGAGATGGGTCCGTTGGTGCCGGCACTGCAGGCCGCCGGTGCTGCCGATCCTGCGGACCGACCTGATTCCGGAACGTTTGCGGCAATGCTTGCCGCCGCCGGTTCGCCCGCATCCGTCGCCCCGCTGCCGCTGGCCGGTGTGGCGACACTGGAGCGGGCGCAGCTCGATCCGATCGAACCCACCACGCTCTTCCGTCCCGAGGACGATGTGCTCGGGACCGTTTTCGCTGATCCCGATTCCACCATTGCCGGCGCCTCGATGGCCGGCTCGTCGATGGCTGGGTTGCCGATCGCCGGTGCATCGCTCGCGGGTGCACAGACGGTCGATGCCACCGGTGTGCTCGTTCTTGGTGAAACCATCGGTCAACCCGCCACCCGAACCATCGAACGCCCTGGTGGAACAGGTGGCGAACCTCCCGCATCTCGACGCGGCGGTCGTCGCCGTCGCCGGATGCCGCGGTCGGTGCGCAGCGGGCTCATCGCGCTGCTGGTGGTTGCGGCTGCCGTTGGCGCCTTCTTCGCCCTCTATCGGCCCACCCATACGATCGGCGACTACGCCTCGATGCCGGTGGCTGAGGTTCGCGAGCTGCTGTCGAGCAACGGTTACAGCGTCACCGAGAACGGCGAGTACTCCGAAACCATCGAACTCGACACGATCATCTCGCAGGACCCTGTCGCCGGTACCTCATTGAAAGAGGGACGTACGGTCACGCTCACGGTGTCGCTCGGCCCGCCGCCGGTTCCGGTGCCCGCCGATCTCGCCGGTCGTACCGTCGACCAAGCCTCTGCGGCACTGGTCGCCGCCAGCCTTCGTCTCGGCACCCTCATCGACGGCTACGACGAGACCGTCGCAAAGGGCATCGTTCTGTCTCTGGCCGATGGCACGCCGGCTCAGCTTCCGAAGGGATCGCCCGTTGATCTCGTGGTGAGTGCCGGCCCGAAGCCCCGCACCGTCCCCGATGGGCTCGTGGGTCAATCAGCCGATGCGGTCACCGCACAACTCACGGCGCTCGGTCTTGTTGTGGCCCGTAACGATGCCTATTCCGACACGGTCGCTGAGGGCACGGTGTTGTCGGTCGCGCCGCCATCGGGCAGTGCGGTGGCCAAGGGAGGCACCGTCACCGTGTCGGCATCGAAGGGTCGGCGACCCATCGCCATTCCCGCCGACATCGTGGGCAAGAGCGTCACTGCCGCCACTGAGGAACTGCAGGCGCTCGGGTTGGTCGTGAGCGGGGTGCAGGGTTCGCCGACCGGAAAGGTCAGCGGTTCGAACCCAGCGGTCGGCTCGCTCGTGAAGCTCGGCTCCTCGGTGCTGCTGCTCACCCGCTGACCGATACGCTCGGCCCCCGTGGCGACCACCGATCAAGAGGCACAGGGAGCCGAGCCCGAGGGTGCATCACGCCTCGACCCGATGCCGTTCGACGAACTCGAAATAGCGCTCGAACCCGGCGGCGATGAGGGTGTGGTTCTCCCCTGGAGTCTCATGCTGCGTCGTGGTGTGGCCAGACGGGTCGAGCGAAGCCCACGTCGGTCATGGATCATCCTTGCCGCCGCTCTTTCCGGCGTGTTCACCGCCAGCTTCACCATCACGGTGCTCACCGTGTCGCTGGCCGACATCGCCCGGAACCTCGGGTCGAGCGCCGATGTGCTCACATGGGCGGTCACCGGACCGAGCTTGGCCATGGCGGTCCTGGGTCCCATCGGTGGGAAGTTGGCCGATCGCTTCGGGGCCCGGCAGGTGTATCTCCTGAGCCTCACTGGGGTCACGGTGTTCGCGGCGGCGGCGATCTTCGCCTGGAACGCCCCCTCGCTCATCGCCTTCCGCTTTCTCGGTGCGGCGCTCGGTGCGGCCACCGGTCCCTCAGCGCTGTCGATGATCAACAGAAATTTCGCCCCGGAACGACGGGCGCAGGCGATGGGCTACTGGTCGATGGTCGGGTCAGGTGCACCGGTGTTCGGCGTCGTCATCGGTGGCCCCCTCGTGGACGCTTTCGGTTGGCGCTGGATCTTCATCCTGCAGACCCCGATCGCGCTCGCCAGTCTCGTCATCGGTTTTCTCGTGCTGCCCCAGACGCGCCGCGGAGAACGTCAACCGTTCGACATCGCCGGATCGACTGCGCTTGCCTTCGGTGTCGGCTTCCTGCTCATCGCTCTGAACCGTGGACCGGTGCTGGGATGGACCAGTCCGTTGGTACTGGGCGGGTTCATCGGCGGCCCGTTGCTGCTCGCCCAGTTCGTGCGGATCGAGAACCGCACGCCGCATCCACTGCTGCCCATGCGGTACTTCCGGCGACGCAACTTCACGTTCCCGATCGTCAACCAGTTCCTCGCCAACTTCACCTACATGGGTGGCTTCATCCTCACCCCACTGTTGCTGCATGACCTGCTCGGCTTCAGCACCACCAAGGTGGGCCTCATGTCGATCGCCCGCCCGCTCACGTTCGCCATCGCCGGACCGATCGCCGGCTATCTGGTTCTTCGGTTCGGCGAACGGGTGATCGGGATGTTCGGATCGCTGATGTTGGCGCTTTCGATGATGGTGCTCGCCATGATCGGTGTCGGCAGTGGGTTCTGGTTGATCGAGGGAGCGTTGATGCTCAGCGGGATCGGGATGGGAGCCTGCGCCCCAGCCATGATCGCCAGCCTGGCTAACGCTGTCGACATCCGCGACCTCGGCGTGGCGAGTGCGGCCTCACAAACGATGAGTCAGATCGGCGTGGTCGCGGGCATGCAGATCCTGCTCACGGTGCAGTTGGGCACCGCTGCCGGCTCCGGCAGTGGCTCGTATTCGATCGCGTATCACGTCGGTGCGGTGGCGGCCGTCGGTGCGCTCGTGGCCGCATGGTTCGTGCGGCGCACGCGACATGAAACGGCCGAGGTCGTGGTCACGGTCTGACAGGTTGACCGGTCATGCGGCGTGGCTGTGTGACTCGTTCCGGTTTCTCGAGCCTGCAATCCGATCCTGCAACCCGACTCTGCAACCGGACCCTGCAACCCGACTCTGCAACTCGAATCGACGAGACGAGTCGGCTATTCGATCGTGATCGCGCGCACAGCCTCGGCGATGGCGACCGCTTCAGGGTCGGGCGTGCTGCCCGGGGCCTGCATCGTCATCAACTTGGTGATGTCGCCCTGGACGTTGATGCGGCCGCCCATGAATGCCTGCATGGCCGCGGCGAAGTCGAGATTGACGAAGATGGCCCGGGCGGTGGCGAAGTCCACCGTGACCGTGAGATCGGGACCATCGATATGGCCGTCCTCGATCACGATCTCGCCGTCGGTGGTGTCGATATGACCATGAACATCAGCAGCGAACGGCGTCTCGGTGACGATGAGATTCATCTTCATGAGCCCGGCTGCCGGCACATCGGGATGCGGCATCTCGTCGCGGATCGCCTTGGCGGCGACCATCCACTCGGGGCTGAGGAACTCGAACTTCTCTGCCACTGGTCCTCCATCGGGGGTGATTGCGCAACGGACTCTACCGGTGACCGGGCGGGCTCGGCCCGGTCGGCGCCTACGATGACCCCCTATGTCCGAACGACTGTCACAGGATGACGTGTCGAAAGTGGCGCTGTTGGCTCGTCTCGAGCTCACCGATGCCGAACTCGACACCTACACCGACCAACTCGCCGCCATCATCGATCACGCCGCTGATGTGGCGGCCCTCGATCTCGCCGATGTGCCGCCCACGGCCCATCCGCTCCCCATCGAGAACGTGCTGCGACCCGATGTGGTCGCCCCCTCGCTCGATCGTGACGAGGTGCTGTCGCAGGCCCCCTCGGTCGAGGATCGCCGTTTCCGGGTTCCCGCGATCCTCGGGGAGCAACCGTGAGCGATTCTGTGCTGCCCACCACCGCAGTCGAGATCTCCCGTGCTGTTCGAGCCGGTGAACTCTCGGCCCGTGCGGTGCTCGAAGTGCATCTGAGTGCCATCGACGCCCGTGAGGATGAGATCAACGCATTTAATCTGGTGCTGGCCGATGAAGCCCGCGCCGCGGCCGACGCCGTCGATCGCATCGTCGCTGACGGAGGCGATCCCGGTCTGCTCGCCGGTGTGCCGCTCGCGGTCAAGGACAACTTGTGCACCCGCGGGATCCCCACCACCTGTTCCAGTCGCATCCTCGAGGGATGGCGTCCGCCCTATGACGCCACCGTTGTTTCCCGCGTCGCCGCCGCCGGGGCCATCTCGGTGGGCAAGACCAACCTCGACGAGTTCGCGATGGGTTCCTCCACCGAGAACTCGGCATTCGGGCCAACCCGCAACCCCCGTGACACCTCACGTGTCCCGGGTGGCTCCTCCGGTGGATCTGCCGCAGCCGTCGCCGCCGGGTTCGCTCCGATTTCGTTGGGATCCGACACCGGTGGTTCGATCCGTCAACCCGCCGCTCTGTGCGGTGTGGTCGGGGTCAAGCCCACCTATGGCCTCGTGAGCCGCTACGGACTCATCGCGTTTGCCTCCTCGCTCGATCAGGTGGGTCCGTTCTCGACCACCGTCGCCGATTCCGCGCTGCTCCTCGAAGCCATCGCTGGCCACGATCCGCTCGACTCCACCTCGATTCCCGATGCGGACACTGGTGCTGCCCGGTCGTTGCTGTCGGTGCTCGATGATGGAGTGGCTGGTCTGCGTGTCGGCCTCGTCACCGAATTGATGGGTGAGGGCATCGCTCCTGATGTCGCCGCTCGTGTTCGTCAGGCCGCCGAGGCGCTCGCCGCTGCCGGCGCCGAGGTCGGCGAAGTTTCCATCCCGGCGCTCAGCTATGGCCTGTCGGCGTACTACCTCATCGCTCCGGCTGAGGCCTCGAGCAATCTCGCTCGCTACGACGGCGTTCGCTACGGCGTGCGCGTCGACGCCGACACCACTGCCGAGATGAACACCGCCACCCGCACCGCCGGCTTCGGTGCCGAGGTGAAACGTCGGATCATGCTCGGCACCTACGCGCTGTCGGCCGGGTACTACGACGCCTATTACGGCAAGGCCCTCAAGGTCCGCACACTGATCTGCCGCGACTTCGCCGCCGCCTATCAGAACTTCGACGTGCTGCTCACCCCGACCTCGCCCACCACGGCGTTCCGGTTCGGTGAGAAGACAGCCGATCCGTTGTCGATGTACCTCAATGACATCTGCACCATCCCCACCAATCTGGCCGGGCACCCCGCCATGAGCCTTCCGTTCGGCGCTGGTGCTGATGGCATGCCGGTCGGTGTGCAATTGATGGCCCCCGCGCTCGCTGAGGCCACCATGTTCCGTGCCGCTGCGGTCCTCGAAGCAGCGGCCCCTGATCTCTCGGAGGCGCTGCGATGAGTCCCAACCTCACTCATGAGCCCATCGAGGGTGAGCACTACCTGATCACCAGCGACCTCACCGGCGATGTCTGGGAGATCGTGGTCGGTCTCGAGGTGCATTGTGAACTGGCCACAGTCACCAAGCTTTTCTGCGGCTGTCCCAACATGTTCGGTGATGAGCCCAACACCAATGTGTGCCCGGTGTGCCTGGGTCTTCCCGGATCGTTGCCGGTTCTGAACCACCAGGTCGTGGAGCTGGCCATGCGTCTCGGACGGGCGCTGCACTGCAGTGTCGAACCCTCAGTGTTCGCCCGCAAGAACTACTTCTACCCGGACATGCCGAAGGACTATCAGGTCAGCCAGTTCGATCGTCCGATCAATGTCGACGGGTGGCTGGATCTTCCCGACGGCACGCGTGTCGGTATCGAACGCGCCCACATCGAAGAGGACACCGGCAAGAACACCCACGCCGGTGGCAGCGGTCGCATCCATGGTGCCGACTATTCACTCGTCGACTACAACCGGGCCGGCGTGCCGCTGGTCGAGATCGTCGGCCGACCGCATATCCGCCATCCCGAGCAGGCCAAGGTCTACATCGATGAGCTCCGGGCCATTCTCCTGGCCACCGAAGCCTCCGACGCCAAGATGGAAGAGGGCTCACTACGCGTCGATGCCAACGTTTCGGTCCGTCGGGTGGGCGACCCTGCACTCGGTCGCCGCTGCGAGGTCAAGAACCTCAATTCACTGCGTTCGCTCGGTCGAGCGATCGAGTACGAGTCCCGTCGTCAGGTCGATCTCCTCGAATCGGGCGAGACCATCAAGCAGGAGACCCGACACTGGGACGAAGGTGCCGGACGCACCCGCGCCGGTCGTTCCAAGGAGGAGGCGGAGGACTACCGCTACTTCCAGGAACCCGATCTCGTACCGCTGGCCCCAGGTGCCGAATGGATCGCCGCTATCGATGCTGCGCTTCCGGTGCTGCCAGCCCAGCGCCGTGTCGATCTGGCCGCCGCCTCGGGGGTGGGCATCACCGAAACCGGCGTGGTGATCACCGTGCAACGTGATCTCGACACCCTTGCGTTGGCCGCGATCGCTGCGGGTGGCGATGGCCGACGCGTGCTCACCCATGTCGAACACAACCTCTCCGGCGAAGGGGCGGTCGATCTCGATCCGTCGCTGCTGGCCAATCTGGTGCAGCTCGAACTGGCCGGACAGATCACCGCCACCCAGGCCAAAACCGTGCTCGCCGACATGGTGGTCACCGGTCGGACTCCTGAGGTCATCGCCGCCGAACTCGGCTTCGAAGCCATGGACACCTCCGAGCTCGAGGGCATCGTCGACGGGATCATCGCGGACAGCCCCGACGAATGGGAGGGCTACTGCTCGGGTGACGACAAGCGCCGGGGCAAGCTCCAAGGATTCTTCGTGGGTGCGGTCATGAAAGCCACCAAGGGTCAGGCCGATGGGAAGGCAGTCAACGCCATCCTCGATGCCCGCCGCAGCGCTGTCTCGTAATTGACGGTTCGTTCCCGCGGGTCGTGGTCACTGCGTCGTAAGCGCGGGGTTGTACTCGCGGGTCGTAGTCACGGGGTTGTAGTCACTGCGTCGTAGTCACTTCTTGCTAGTCCCGGGTTCGCCAGGCCCCACCTCGGCAGCTGTTCGGATGAGGGTCTCGCGACTCTTGGCGGCGGCCCGTCCCGCCGGCACCCTGCGGCGATGGTGAATCGCAGAACGATCCTCATGCTCGTCGGGTATCTCGTGGCCTGTGCTGCCTTCGTTGTCGCGGCGGGGTTCATGCTCCGGGCCTGCAGGAACATGAACCTCGGGGAGTTCGACGGTCCGTCGCATCGGAACGGGCAGTCGACCACAACGACCACGAACCACATCGAGCGAGCGTTGAGCTGTGAAGAAGCGCAGCAGCTGCTGATCGATGCGGCGAACCGTTTGGAACTGAAGGTCGGTGGCGATCCGCTGATCACGGGTGCGTCTTCGGTGGCTGACCTCGAATCGCGCCTCGAAGCTGCGGTGGGCGCGCAACGTTATCGTCGGGAGGGGATCGAGGTCAGCCCCGACTGCGGCTGAATTCCAGTGCCCGCGGGAGGATCGCTGGGACTGCGGCTGAATCCCGGCATCCGAGTACCCGCATCCCAGCACCGCATCCCAGCACCGGAGCTCACCACCGGATCGCACCACCGGATCGCACCACGGGCGGGCGGAGTTGCCTGCCGTACAGGCCCGCTGGCAGACTGACTCTCTTATGAGCAAGCCGGTCCTCACCTCAAACTCGCTCGTAGTAGTACTCCGCTAGCACACGCCGGCTCCTGCTCGCGTGTGCTGAATCGACCTCCCTCGGGGAGGTCGTTTGCTTTCTCCCCACCGATCAGCAGTCGTACAGCGCCCGGATCCTCCATCCACTCCGCACCGATCAGCACCGAGGAACACCATGAAGACAAACGGCGGCGCCGCCCTCATCAAATCGCTGGAACTCGAAGGAGTCGAGGTCATCTTCGGCCTGCCCGGAGGGGCCATCCTCCCGGTCTACGACCCGATCATCGACTCGCCGATCCGCCACATCCTCGTGCGTCATGAGCAGGGCGCCGGCCATATGGCCGAGGGCTATGCCCATGCCACCGGTCGTCCCGGCGTGGCCATGGTCACCAGTGGGCCCGCCGCCACCAACATCGTGACTCCTCTCGCTGATGCCTATATGGATTCCGTTCCGCTTGTGGTCATCACTGGTCAGGTCGGCACCGCCGGTATCGGCACCGACGCTTTCCAGGAAGTCGACACGGTCGGTATGACCCGGTCGATCACCAAGCACAACGAACTGGTCACCAGGGCCGAGGACATCCCTCGGGTCATCCGCGAGGCGTTCCACATTGCCACCACCGGTCGTCCCGGTCCCGTTCTCGTCGACATCCCGAAAGACATCGTCGATCCCACGAATCCCAATTCGGCGATGGATTGGTATTGGCCCGATTCGGTCGACCTCCCCGGTTACAACCCGCAGATGGACGGCGATCCTGCCCTCATCGAAGCGGCGGCCCGCCTCATCCTCGCCAGCGAGCGCCCGGTGCTCTACGCCGGTGGTGGCATCCTCAAGGCCCGAGCGGCAGAGGCTCTCACCGCGCTGGCCGAACTTCTCGACATCCCGGTGGTCACCACGCTCATGGGGCGTGGCGGCATCCCCGACGATCATCCGCTGTGCCTTGGAATGCCCGGCATGCATGGCAATTACACGGCCGTCATGTCGATGCAGGAGTCCGATCTGCTCATTGCGCTGGGCTCACGGTTCGATGATCGCGTCACCGGCAAGCTTGCCGAGTTCGCCCCGCACGCCAAGATCATCCATGTCGACATCGACCCGGCCGAACTGGGCAAGGTCCGCCGTCCCGACGTCGGCATCACCGGCGACTGCCGACTTGTCATCGAAGAACTGATC
>Ga0114972_10000485_pt1 | contig 29685 bp, 21 predicted proteins | sample M_140807_EF_Meta_FD_87354 | JGI IMG/M metagenome (GOLD analysis project Ga0114972, IMG submission 87354) | Freshwater microbial communities from Lake Montjoie, Canada to study carbon cycling - M_140807_EF_MetaG | ecosystem: Environmental > Aquatic > Freshwater > Lake | place: Lake Montjoie...
GCGGAGCCGGGTCGGGCCCGCGATTGCGGGCCGTGATTCGGATCACGATGTCCTCCGGATCGGCCTTCGCATACTCGATGTCGATGTCGAAATAGCGGTCGTCGTCAAAGATGCCGGTGTCGATCAGCTCGTACTCTGCCCCCTGTCCCTGACGGCCCTGGTTCTCCGCCACGAGATCCGCGTAGGGGAAGGCCCGCTGCGGATACTTGTAGAGAAGATGCATGGAGGAGTGCGTCGGCGTGTTGTCGACATGAAAGAAGTAATCCTTCAGATCCTCGCCGTGGTTCCCCTCCAGCGGGTTGACGCCGAAAAATCGCTCCTTGAGGTGGTCGTCGACGCCGTTCCAGAACGCGGGGGCGAAGCAGAGGATCTGGTAGCGGTCGCAGATGCCGGCGATGCCATCCTCGCCCCAGCGGTAGGCCCGGCGACGGGCCATGTCGTAGGTCAGAGAGGTCCAAGCGTTGCCATCGGGTGAGTAATCCTCCCGTACTGTTCCCCAGGAACGGTCGGAGAGATACGGCCCCCAGCGCCGCCACGCGCTCAAGTCGTCGCGGATCTCGGCAATCCGCTCCACCTCCGGGTTGCCGCCGATCCCGGTCGAGCCCCACCGCTGTTGAATGCTCGGGCCGGTCGAGGGGGATCGATCCACGGGAAGACTCCGGTATGGGGAAAGCCGGCAAATCGTACCCACCAGCGCGGGCGGCTGCAGGAAGCCCAACGCGATTCAAACAATCCGCACCGCGCGTGCCCGTGCGGGCAACGTTCATTCCTCGCGCCCGCCGAGCCGTCCTGCGGCGATCCGGCGAAACTCCGCCGCGACGGCGGGGAAGTCGTTGACGATCCGACGAAACTCGTCGCCATCGAGCACGAGGAGATCGCACGGCGTCGTCGCCCGCACCGTCGCCGACCGCGGCTGATTGAAGAGCACCGCCATCTCCCCGAAAAACTCCCCCTCGCCGAGACGTCCGATTCTCTGCCCGTCGGCCCCGCAAGCCTCGAGCTCGCCACGACAGACGAAATACATCTCGTCGTCGTGCGCTCCCGCCTCGACGATCGTCTCTCCCACCGCCACCGCCAGCGGCCGGAACGCCGGGAGCAGGTTGTTGAGCACGAGCGCCGGTGCCTCGGCGAAGAACGCCGTCCGCGCGAGCACGTCACGATTGAGGATCTCATGCCAGTGGCGGCCGTCGCGGGCCAGCATGTCGCCTGCCGCGTGCGGCCCCCAACTGCCGGCGGCATAGTCGGGATAATCGGCGGCGGCCGTCGCGGCCCAGCTGTCGAGCACCGGCTGGACGATCTCCCAGGCGGTCTCCACGAAGTCGGTCCGCGAGAAGAGCGTCGGATCGGCATTCAAGGCACTGTAGAGGAGCACCTCGTAGCCGGTGCCCCGCGCCGCATCGAAGGCATCGGCGTAGTCGAACCGCATCCCGGTGCGCTGGAGCGAGAACCCCGGCCCGGGCCGCTTCGCCTGCATGCGGATCTCGACCCCCTGGAAGGGCTGGATGTGGAACACGAGCAGATTCCCCTCGGCCGGCACGCCGGTCGGATCGATGCCGCCCATGGCCGTGGCGTCGTGGCGAAACTGGACAACGATCTCGGTGCCGCGTTTCCACAGCGATTTCCCGGAGCGGAGATAGACCGGCATCCCGCGCCAGCGATCGTTGTCGAGATGGAGTCGGATCGCTGCGAACGTCTCGGTGTTTGACTGCGGGTCGACCGCCGGCTCGGCCCGGTAGGCGATTGCTGCGGAGCCGTCAGCCTTCTTCCCGGCGCCGTACTGACCACGGACGCACGCGTCTGCGACGTCGTCGGCGGCAATCATCCGCACGCTCGACAGGAGCCTCGACTTCGCATCGCGCACGTCCGCCGGATCGAGCGATGCCGGCGGCTCCATGCAGACATAGGCCATCATCTGCATGAGGTGGTTCTGGATCATGTCGCGGACGACGCCGGTGCGGTCGTAATAACCACCGCGTGTCTCCACGCCGACGGTCTCCGTGGTGGAGATCTGGATGTGGTCGATATGCCGTCCGTTCCACAGCGGGGCGAACATCCCGTTGGCCAGCCGGAACGCGAGCAGATTCTGGACCGTCTCCTTCCCGAGGTAGTGGTCGATGCGGTAGATCTCCTCCTCGGGCCAATGTGCGAGGAGCGAACGGTTGAGCGCCCGGGCCGAGTCGAGGTCACGGCCGAACGGCTTCTCGACGATGATCCGCCGCGCTCCTTCCATCCGCGTGAAACCGGCCGTGTCGAGTTGCTGGTTGACGAGCGCGAAGAAGTCGGGGGAGATGGCCAGATAGAGGAGGGTGTTCCCCACGGCGCCGATCGCCGCCGCGGTCTCGTCGACGAGGCGCCTGAGCCTCGCGAAGGCATCCGGATCGTCGAACTCACCCCCCATGTAGTGAAGGCGGGATTCGAGCCAGCCCCACCGTTCCTCATCGACGGTGCCACGCGTGCAGAACTTCTGGATGTCCCCGCGCTGCCGCTCGCGGAACTCCTCCGACGTCATCCCGTCGCGCCCCATCCCGACGACGGCAAATCCCTCGGGGAGGAGCCGGTCGCAGGCGAGGTTGAGAAGTGCCGGCATGAGCAAGCGCTTCGTGAGATCGCCGGAGGCGCCGAGAATCACGAGCACGCCGGGGGCAGCGGGTTGAGCGGTCGACAGGGACTGGGAAGCAGGCATCGTTGAGGGTCCGGCTGGTCGGGGAGGCAAGGTGGAGGAGCGCTCGAAGGAGACGACGTCTCATTCCACATAGATCGGATTGGCAAGCACCCAAGGGAGCGGCCGGCCAGCGACGTCGAGCCACAGCTCGACGCGGTGGTTCCCCACCGCCGTCGGCGCGAACGAGAACGTCTCGCCGTCGGCTTCGTGGACGATCTCCCCACGGTTGAACACCTTCCAGTGGCCAGGGAGCGGCGCCTTGCCGACGAGCACCGGCTTCCCGGCCAGCCTCACATGGCTCCCCATTTCGTGCCGGTCGTTGCCCTCCTCGGCATGGAAATCGAAGCCCCGGGCGTCGGCGATCCAGTCGAAGGCGACAAACGCCCGTCCCTTGACGAGGCCCTCCTGAATGGCTTCGCGCGAGAGCTCCGTGGCGAGGACATGCGTCCCGACATGCCGGAGGCTCTGCTCGTAGGGGTCGAGCTGGAGCTTGAAGACGAGATCGCCCGGCTTGGCGTCAGCGGGGATCGGTGTAAACACCCCCACGACGGCCCGGTCGAGGACGGTCAGCTCCTCGTCGAGGGCATCGGCAATGCGTACCTTGTCCCCCTCGAGAAGCGTGATCCGCAGGCCGACATTCTCGTGGGCGTCGTTGCCCGAGACGCCGGTGTGGGGGTAGATCGCGCAGAGCTCGTCGAAGCGCCGCAGGTAGTCGACCGGCGGATCAAAGATCGCGGCGAGCGCCTCTTGCGGATAGGCATCAAGAACCTTTTTCGCCTGCACGAGCCAGAGCGGGTTTTTCATCATCTGGTAGAGGCGAGTCTCCTCCTTGGCGTCGGCGTGGGTGTTGTAGATCTCGCAGCCGGTGAGGCTGTCGAGGCTCCAGTCCATCCGTTCCTCGAGATGGCAAAGAAACATCATCCCGTCACCCGCCCGCACGCGCCGGACGAGATCCTGCGGCTCCAGCGCGTCGTGCTCCGGCACCGTGCTGCGAGGGTAGACGAGCATCCCCTTCGTCTCGGCCCCCGGCACGAGGAGCACGCCGTCGACGATACCGCTGTGGCCATCGGCGACAAAGTCATAGTGGGCCGCCGGATGCTCGGTGAACAGGAGCGCGTCGGTGCCAGCCCGCTTGGCGGCGGCGATGATGTCGCCGATCTTCCCCCGGCTGTCGTGGGAGAAGGCCGAATGGACGTGGAGATTGCAGCGGTATTCGTGGAGATCGCCGCCCCGCTCCAACGGCTTGCGCGCTGCGGCAAACGCCTCGACCGCCTCGTGGACCTTTGCCACACGTTCGGGCGCCAGCCGGTCGATCGCATCCTCGGCTCCGACCGAGCCCGCGACGATCGCCACCGCCACCGCCACGATTGCCCCCCAGCCGACTCGACTGCCTGCCATTGAAGCGACTCCTTGGCTGTCGCGGATCAACCTCATTGCGCCTCCGCCGCGGCGATCGCCGCATCATAGAAGGCCCGGGCCTCGTCGTAAGCGGCCGCGGCCGCCCCGCGCTCCGCCTCGCGGATCTGCCCCACCTTTGCCTTCCAGCAGACATCGACCGCCTCCCGGCACCACTGGGCGCTTCTGCGGCTGGCGCGGACCGGCTTGTCGGCCACCTCCACCCACACCGGGTTTGTGTGAACGCTCGGGAAGATCCGGATCGCCACCCAACTCGACCGCTCGATCGCGACGCGGAAGCCGAGCCCCTCGACATGGCCGTCGGCTTCGATCATCCGCGTGACCACCGGCTCGCCGTTGACGATCACTTCCACCGGCACCTGCCGCGAGGCGCCGACCCGGGCGCGCTCCAGATGCCAGTAGGGCTTGTCGTCGAGGCGCCGGGAGCGGATTGCCTCCGTCGCCGGCGTCGGCACCGGATCGGCCAGGAGGGCCGCGACGTCGCAGGCCACCGTCACCGTGCCGGGCTTGTCGAGAACGCGCGTGCTCAGCTTGCCGCCATCCCCCGGCTCCCCCACCGCCACGTGATCGACGCCGAACTCGAGGACGTGCGAGAGCCCGTCGCCACAGTAGCTGCGGCCATCCTTGACCCCCTTCACCCAGGCATCGAAATCGAGCGGCTGACCCTCGTCGAGCTTGACGTAGATCCGCCCCAGCCCCACCCGGTCGCCGTAGATGCAGGGGAAGTCGGTCTCGCCGCTGATCCTGGGCGTGAGGCCGCAGTTGAGGGTGTGGTACCAGACATTCAGCTCCCACACCGCCGGCGTGTCGACCGCCGAGAGGAAGTCGCACACGCCGGTCGCCGCCGTGACGACATATTCATTGGCGCCGATCCCGTCGAACCGGGGCATGGCGAAATCGGGGAGCTTCGCTGCGGCCTTTCCTGGCCAGTCGCCCGCCGGCCGCTGGCCGCGGAACTCGCGGCCGCCCCCCGGCAGCACGTCGGGAAGCTCGAGCCCCCAGCCGGAATGGCTGTAGCCGACGACGCCCCCCTGCTCCCGCCCCCAGGCGAGGACCGGCTGCGTCCAGCTCGGCCACTCCTCGATCAGCGTCGTGCCGGGGTAGTCGTCCTCGGTAAGCCGCAGGAGGCAGAGGTGGCCGGCGTGCGACGACGGGAACCCGCTCACCTCGACGTCGTAGCGCATCAGCGACTCCGGCGTCGAGAGGGCCGACGGCTTCCCCTCGAAGTGCTGCTTTTGGACGTACCAGCACGGGCCCCAGGAGAGGATGCAGCCGACGTCGAGATTCTCGCCGACGATGTGCCGCATCATGTCGGCCGGGCCGACCCCTGCGGTGGGATTGTCATAGTGGGCGCAGCCGGCGGCGTGGACATGGTGGTCGCCGGAGAACCAGCGACGCTTCGACGGCTGGATCCAGCGCTGGAGCCGGAAGTCCTCGTGATGGGTCGCGGCGCCTGCGGGGATCGTGATCGTCGTCCGCGTCACCCGGTATTCGGGGCCGCGGGAGAGCTCGACGGAATACTCGCCGGGGGGAAGGGAGATTGTCTCGCCGTCGGCCCGGTAGACCTGATCGTGGAAAAAGAAGTCGGGGGCGAGACGGCGGGCGGGATTGGGATGGACACGGCCGAGCCGGTCGCGGAACACGAACGACGCGGTCGTCGGCGCGCCGTCGTGGTCACGGACGCCAACGGTCACCGCCACCGCAGGAAGACACTCAAAGAGGATCGGGACGGTGGCCCGGAAGCCGAGATCCTGCGTTCCCTGGCCGACATTGAAGCCGAGCGACGCCTCGCGCTTCCCGGCATCGCGGGCATGGAGCTGGAGGATGCGGTACTCGAGCGCCAGCCCCGACAGCTCCGGCTCGAGCGGCTGCGCCGTGAAGAACGTGGCATCGAGCCAGCGGTCGGCGGCGTCCTCGGGCGAGAGCTCGATCCGCGGATCGGGGCTGCCGCTGCTCCGCTTCACCATCGGCTTCAACTGCGGCCCCTCGACCCGCATCTGCGCCGTGATCCCGGCGAGGTTGTGAACCTTGACGAGGAACGTCCGCCAGCCCTGCTCGACGAGCTCCTTCGCGGCCGGCCCCTCGACGACCGACACCCGGCTCTCGGCATTGATCGTCACTCCCGTCACGCAGAGCGGATCGAGGATCGCCTGGATCGCGGCGGTCGCGCGGCCGGCATCTCCTCCCTGCCCCGCGGCCAGCAGCGCCTCCTTCGTCGACTCTGGCAACGGGCTGCCGACGACGTCGAGGGCCTCGACGAGCCGCGTCGTCGCCGCCAGGAGGGGCTGGAGCTCGACCCGGTCGACCCGGGGCAGCTCCGCGGCCGACACGGCACCGGCCGCCCACAGTCCCGCCAGGATCGAGAGTCTCCCCCCCCACCGATCGAACCGTTGCCTCTGCCGCATGACAAAGCTCCCCCCACGCGTGACATCCTGCCGGGCCCGCGGTCGCGGCAGCCCTGACGGGGAGCGATTCTAACGCTCCTGGAAAAAACACCCCCGGGGCCTCACGGCGTTGAGGATTTCGTTTATCCTGTCGCCGGGAGCGGGTATGGGGATCCTCGGAGGGAGTTCACCGGTGTTCAGATCAGGGCCGCTTTTTTGCTCGGTGGCGGTGCCGTTGGCTGCGGTGGCCCTGACCCTCGTCGCGGTGGCCCGGCCCGGAGTCGGCGCCGAGCCGGTCCTCGAGGCCCCCGTCGCCGCCCCCCCCGAGGCGGCCGGCATGACGGTACTGTTCAACGGCCAGGACCTCGACGGCTGGTCGGGGGACCCGCGGCTGTGGAGCGTGCGCGACGGCGTGATCCACGGGGAGACCACCGCCGCGACGCCGGCCGACGGCAACACCTTCCTCCTGTGGACAGGGGGCGTGACGAAGGATTTCGAGCTCCGGCTCTCCTTCCGCTGCACCGCCGAGAACAACTCCGGGATCCAGTACCGCTCGCGGCACGTCACCGAGCCCACGGTGCGGAATCCGTGGGTCGTGCGCGGCTACCAGCACGAGCTGCGTAACGAATCGACCCTCCCCAACGTCGCCGGCTTCATCTACGACGAGGGGGGGAAACGGGGGAGGATCTGCCTCGTTGGCGAGCGCGCCCGGTGGACCGGCGACGGGAAGGTCGTCGACGCGACTCTCGTCGATCAGGCCGACTATGAAAAACTCTTCCGCGTCGACGACTGGAACGACGTCGTCATCCGCGCCGAGGGCAACCGGATCCGTCACTTCACCAACGACCGGCTGACGCTCGACTTCACCGACGAGGATCCCGCGCTCGCGCTCCGCAGCGGGATCCTCGCCCTCCAGCTCCACGCCGGCAAACCGATGTGGGCGGAGTTCCGCAACCTCCGCATCCGGGAGTTGCCCTAGCATGGTTCCAAAGCCTGAGCGGTGCTGGTCGTCGACGGCATGGCGGAGCCGCGTTTCCGCGGCCGTGAGCCTGTTGATCCTGGTATCGATTCCGGCTTCGGCCGGCGCCCAGCCCCCCGGGCCCCCTCCGGGCGCGGCGCGGGCTTCGTCCCCCGAGGCCCCGACCCCGACCCGTCCCCCGCCCCCCCCGCCGGCCCTCGAGATCACGACGAGCTCCCTCCTCCAGCACCGGCTCGGGGAGTGGTCGGCGCTCGATATCCGGGCGACGAACCCGACGGCCGAGCCGAAGGAAGCGGTCGTCTCGATCCTCTTCGAAGGGGGGCAGCGGCAATACGCCCGGCGGCTGTGGGTGCCGGCCAACGGCGACCGCACCACCTGGCTGCCGATCAAGGTGCCGGCCGAGGCGAAATCGGAAGGGGGGCTCGAATACACGGCCCTGATCCTCGAGGCCGGCTCGGACCGCGAGCTCCTGACGCGGCGCGAGGGAGAGGGGCTGACCTCGGGCGCCGTCCTGCGGATCAGCACCGATCCTGTCCGCTCCGCGCTCATGATGCCCCGGCCGACGCTCAATCCGACCCTCGCCTGGGAGAGCCTGCGGCGGGAATGGCCGCAGGTTCTGGCCGCGGCGCGGACGAGCCGGAGTCTGAATCCGACCTCGCCGCTGCTCGTCCCCGACTTCCTCCCGCCGTGGCCGATGGCCAGCCGCGGCCTCGATGTCCTCCTCCTCGCCACCGACCGGCTCGAGAACGACACTGCCGGGATAGCGATGCTACGCGGCTGGGTCCGCGATGGAGGCCGGCTGTGGATCGCCCTCGATGCAGTGGCTCCGGAAACGGTCGAGGCGATCCTCGGCCACGACAGCGGGATCGAGGTGGTTGATCGGGTCGAGATCGACCGTTTCACCGTCCAGACCCGCGACCGGGAGAACGACATGGAGCGGACCGACGAGATCGATCTCGAGGTCCCCGTCGACATGGTCCGCGTCGTCACGTCGCACGCCGATGTCCCCTCGCGCGTCGAGGGCTGGCCGGCGGCGATTTGGGTGCCGTGTGGCCAGGGGGACGTCCTGATCACGACGATCGGCCCGCGGGCCCTCGTCCAGCCCGACGGCATCACCGCCACCGGCGCGACGGCCACGCTCGCCACGCGCCTCCTCGCGGGTCGCCCCGATCGGCTCGATGTCAGCCGGCTTCAGGGGGGGCTGGAAAAGCAGATCGGGTATGCGACCCCGTCGCGCGGGGTCGCCGCCACGATCCTCGGGCTGTTTTGTGGCGCCCTCCTCCTCGTCGGCTGGCGATGGGGGGCCCGGCACCATCTCGATCGGCTCGCCTGGTTCGTCCCGGCGGCAAGCGTCGCGGCCGCCGCCCTCCTCGGACTCGTCGGCGCGGCGAGCTCGCGGAGCGTGGCACCGACGATCGCTTCCGCCACGCTCCTGCGGCTCGCCCCATCGACCGACGAGGCCCTTCTCGACGGCGCCGCAGCCGTCTTCGATCGCGAGTCGCGGGCCACGGCCTGGACCGGCCGGGAGCGGACGTGGGTCTTCCCCGACGCCTCCCAGGGAACCAACGGCGAGCGCGTCACCTGGCTCGACGACGACCGGGAGACGACCCAGAACACCACGACGCATGCCGGCAGCGTCGACAAACTCGCGTTGCGGGGCGCCCCTCCGCTCGTCGCCGGGGGGATGGTGCGGGCCCGCTTCGGCCCGGAAGGACTCGAGGGGCGAATCGATCCCGGCGGGCTTGCCAACCTCCGTGACCCCGCCATTGTCGGCATGCCGGGCCCAGCGCAGGCCGTGACCCTCGGCGCGGACGGCCGTTTCGTCGCCGGCGTCGACGGGGTGATGGCCGCCGGACAGTACAACCCCGCCTCGATCCTCTCTGCCGACGCCCGCTGGCGGCAGGAGGCGACGCGCCGGCTCCTCCAGACCCCGGAGGAGTACCTCAGCGAGTCGGCGCGACCGAAGGCTCAAGCCCCCTCCGGCATCGCTGGCGCCCTTGCCCTTCGGCGCCGGCCGTGGATGCTCTTCTGGTGCGATCCGGAGCTCGGGCTGACGTGGGATCCCCCCGCCGGTTACGTCGAGCGCCATGCGACGCTGGCGCTGGCCCCGCTCGACATCGAAAAGACCCCCTCCGGCACCCCGTTCCGGATTCCGCCCCCCTTCCTCCCGGCGCGCTCCGGCCTGGGCGTGCAGGGGAGGTCGAACGCCTTCGACAGCCGGCGCGGGGAATGGGTCAAGGGGCTGACCACCGCCACCGACACCGTTCTGCGGTTCCAGATCCCCGACGCGGTCCTCCCCTGCACGCTCCAGCGCGGCCGGCTGGCGATCCGGATCAACGCTCCGTCGCGCGACGTCACGGTGGGGGCGTTCCGCGACGGCGAGCCGGTCGTCCTCGAGCGGATGTCGGAGCCCAACGGTGTCTTCGACATCAACCTCGGCCCCGAGCACCTCGCCATCGACGGCGGCGCCGTGCCGATCTCGATCGCCATCAGCCGGACGGTGGCGGAGCGGGCCGAGGATGCCCAGGGCGACGCGCCCGCCCTCGACAAGAAACAGTACGAGCAACAGATCGACACGGCGGTGAGCAGCACCTGGGACATCGACTATGTCCGCCTCTCCGTCGACGGCCGCACCAACTGAAGACCAGCCATGAACGCCCCCGCAGACCCGGTCCTCGACATCCGCAATCTCACGAAGAAGTTCGGGGAGTTCACCGCCCTCGACCATCTCACCCTTTCGCTCCGCCGCGGTCAGATCCTCGGCTTCATCGGCCCCAACGGCGCCGGCAAGACGACGACCATCAAGATCCTCGTCGGAGCGATGCGGCCGACGTCGGGCGCGGCGACGATCGCCGGCGCCGACTGTGTCCGCGACGCGCGGCGGATCAAACGGCTCGTCGGCTTCATGCCCGACTCGTTCGGGGCCTACGACAACATGCGCGTCCGCGAATACCTCGACTTTTTCGGCGCCGCCTTCGGCATCCCGCGCGGAGCGCGGGCGAAGCGGATCGACGAGGTGCTGGAGACGACCGGTTCGGGGTGGATGCAGGACCGTTACGTCGAGGCCCTCTCCCACGGGATGAAGCAGCGGATCGGTGTCGCCCGCACCCTCCTCCACGATCCGGAGATGCTGATTCTCGACGAGCCGGCCAACGGCCTCGATCCGCAGGCGCGCATCGAGATGCGCGATCTCCTCCTCAAGCTCGCCGGGATGGGGAAGACGCTCATCGTCACCAGCCACATCCTCCCGGAACTGTCGCGGATCTGTGACGTCGTGGCGATCATCACGCAGGGGAAGCTGCGGGCCTTCGGCACGCTCGACCAGATCATGCGCGACCTGCGGCAGAAGCGGACGTTCGAGGTCCAGCTGTGCGGCCCGGCCCAGGTGGAGACGGCGGCGGCCGCCGTCCGCGAGGCACTCGAACCGGGCGAGCGGGAGGGGGTATCGGCCCACGCCACCGAGAGCCTCGTCCGCTTCGACACCGCCCGGAGCGATACCGAACTGGCGGCGATCCTCGCGGCGCTCGTCGGCCGGCGGATCGACGTCAGCCAGTTCCGGGAGATCCCCAAGGATCTCGAGGATGCCTTCCTCTCCGTCACCCGCCGGGAGGCGCCCGCCGCATGATCCCCGTTCTCTCTCGAGAGTTCCTCGGCATTCTCCGGTCGCCCCGGGCCCTCGCCGCACTCCTGGCGGCGGCGGTGGCGTTTTCGCTCCTCGTCCTCGCTCGCTGGCCGGCCGGGGGGATTGTCGACCTCTCCGGGGCCGGCTCGCGCGGGGCGTTCCTCGTCTTCGCCGCGGCGATCCTCGGCGGCGTGCTCCTCCTCGTTCCCGCCTTCCCGGCCTCGAGCATCGTCCGGGAGCGCAACCAGGGGACACTCCTCCTCCTCTTCAATTCCCCGATCTCTGCCGTCGGGATCTATGCGGGGAAGTTCCTCGGCGTCCTCGCCTTCGCCGGCCTCGTTCTCTGCACGACGCTCCCCGCCGCCGCGGCCGTCTACGCGATGGGAGGGGTCGATCCCTGGCAGCAGATCGGTCTGCTCTACGCCGTGCTCGTCGTCGTGGCAATCCTCTCGATCGCCATCGGCCTCCTCGTCAGCACGCGCGCCACCTCCCCCGATGCGGCCGTCCGCGTCACCTACGGACTGGTCTTCGCCGTCGCCTTTCTGACCCTCGCCCCACACGCCCTGACGCGCGGCACCACCGGCCTCTCCGCCACGATCGCCGAATGGCTCCGCCGGCTCTCGCCGCTCCCGGTCGTCATGCACCTCGTCGGCCAGGGGGGCGCGGTCGGAGGGGGCCTGCTCGAGAAGGATGCGGGTGTGTGGCAATTCATCGTCGGTGGGCTCGGCCTGGCCGCCGTGCTTGCCGTGGCGACGATCCTCCAGCTCGATCACCGGCTCTTCGACCGCTCCCGCGACGCCGGCACGATCACCGACGACCAATCCCTGTGGGTGCGGATCGTCCGCCGATTGGTGTTTCTCGTCGATCCGCAGCGGCGCAAGGCGGGGATCCCGGTATTCCTCAATCCGATCATGGTGAAGGAATTTCGCACGCGGCGCTTCGGCCGCTTCCATTGGCTGCTGCGGCTGGCGGCGGGGTGCGCGGTCGTGTCGCTCCTGATGACGCTCGCCGCCACCAACGGCACGATGGACTGGGGCGTCGAAACGATCGGCGGGCTGCTGGTCATCCTCCAGATCGGGCTGGTCGTCCTCCTCACCCCCAGCCTGGCCGCTGGCCTCATCGCCTCGGAGCGGGAGCGGGGGGGATGGACCCTGCTGCAGTCGACAACGCTCTCCGGCTGGCGGATCGCCAGCGGCAAGCTGGCGAGCGTCGCCTGGACGATGCTCCTCGTTCTCGCCGCCACGCTCCCGGGCTATCTCGTGATGACGACGATCAAGCCGACGATGTGGAATCAGGTCATGCTGGCGCTGGTGTCGGTGCTCCTGGCGGTGGCGATGACGCTCGCCCTGTCGGCGGCGATCGGCGCCTTCCACACGCGGACGGCTGCCGCCACCGTCACCGTCTACGTCGTCCTCATGATCCTCTACCTCGGTCCGCTGGTCGTATGGGCCTTCCGCGGTGATCCCTTCGGCGAGCAGGTCGTCCGCGGGGCGCTCTCGATCACCCCGCTGGGGGCCGCCTTGAGCGTGATCGGGATGCCGGGGTTCGCGCAATATGAATTGATCCCGATCGCCTGGAGGATCTCAGGCACGATCTGCGTGGCCTCCCTCATCGTCTACGCCCTCCAGGTGTGGCGGCTCCTCCGCCCCGAATGAACCGCACGGTCGCCATGCCCATTCACTGCCCGCCGCCGCCGACGTTTCGCACGCCCTCCAGAAGGCGGGCCGCTGGCGTTGCACTCGTGTGCCCTGTCTGCCTTGTCTGCCTTGTCTGCCTTGTCATGGCCTCCGTTGCGTCGCCGTCGGCCGCGATCGAACTGGCCGTCGACCAAGCCCAGCAACTCGATCCCCTCGTCACGATCCCACGGGAGACGGCGACGTTCTCGAAGAAGCTCCTGCCGCTCTGGGAGCAGGCCCTCGACCGGCCCGATGCCGAGCCGCGCCGGCTGGCGATCGACACGATCCGGCTGGCTCGCGGGCGGGGGATGGAGGGGCTCGAGGTGACCGTTCCACGGCTGACCAGGGCCCTCGCCGAGGAGACCGATCCGCAACTGCGGCGCGCCGCGGCGGCAGCCCTTGTGGCCCTCGACGCCTCCTCCGTCGCCGCGGAACTGGCGACGGCCGCCGAGCGCGACGGCCTCCTCGTCGCCAGGCTCGTCGAGCCGGCCTTGGCTCGATGGGACCATCTCCCCAGCCATGACGGCTGGCTCGCCCGGATCGAGGATCCCGCCCTCCCCGTCGGCCTGCGCTTGCTCGCCATTGACGCCCTCGGCACCGTCCGCGAGCCGCGCGCCGCGGCGGCACTCGGCCGGCTCGTCGCCGACCGTGAGCTTCCCCCGGAAGTCCGGCTCGCGGCAGCGCGGGCGCTGGGGAGCGTGAGCGAGTCGGGCCTGGTCGACGCGGCCGAAAGTCTGGCGGCGACTTCCGCCGGCGCTTCTCCCCCCATCGGCCCGGCGGCGCTCGGGCGGATCCTCGCCGTGGCGCTGCTCGAGCGCCAGTCGGGCGCCGCCACGACCACGCTCCTCCGCGGCCTCGCCACCGATCCCGAGCCCGCGGTGGCCACTCTGGCACTCGAGCGACTCGATGCCCTCGATCCCGCGGCGGCGCTCGCGATCGCTCATGACTCCCTCACCGTCCCCGATGCCGGCCTGCGGTACCTCGCCGCCCGGCTCACCGCCCGCCCCGGGAATGCTGATTCCATCGGCCGCCTCGGGCCCCTCCTCGGGGATCGCAATCCCTCCCTGCGGCGCTTTGTGGCCGGGACACTCGCCGATCTCGGCGCCGACGCCTCCCTCCGGCAGCCGGTCATCGATCAGGGGGTCAGCGCCCTCGGTGGAGACCAATGGCGGGCGCTCGAGCAGGGCGCGCTCCTCCTTGGCCACCTCGATCACGAGCCAGCTGCCGAGCGCTTCATGGCGCTGCTCGATCACGACCGCGACGAGGTGGCCGTGAGCGCCGCCTGGGGGCTGCGGAAGCTCGGAATCGCCGAGACGCTCCCCCCCCTGCTCGCCTACGCGACGAAGCTCCGGGAGCAGCTCCAGGGGCAGGCGTCGCCGGAGACCCTGGCCAAGCTCGGCCGGCAGGCCCAGCAGCTCCACCAGCTCTTCGGCATCCTCCGCTACCGGGAGGCCGATCCGCTCCTGCGGGAGTATGTCCCCAAGGCGCAGATCGACAACCGGGCCCGCTCAGCGGCCTTCTGGGCGCTGGGGCTGATCCACGAGAACGAGCCAGATTGCGACCTAGCGCCGGCGTTCGCCGAACGGCTCGCCGATGTCACGAGCCTGCCGCCGGAATCGGGCGTCGTCCGGTGGATGGCGGCCGTAGGTCTGGGACGGTTCAAGGCCGAGTCGCAGCTCGAGACGCTCCGCGCCTTCGCCAAGCGCGACACGATGTTCGTCGAGAGCGGCATCGCCTCGTACTGGGCGATCTGGCAGATCACCGGCGAGGCCATGCCGCCGGAGGCGGTCGACGCCATGCGGATCGGTGGCTGGTTCCTCGAGCCCCCATGACTCATGCCCCATGACTCATGGCCCATGCCCCTCCCCTTCGGCCGCTCTGCTGCCCGGGGACACCGCCGAAGACTGCTGTCCCCGGTTCGGGGGTGAGTGTGCTACGCTCCCCCTCCCGCGGCCAGTGGCTCGGGATTCCCCCTGCCTTCTGGATCCGCTCCCGCCATGGCCAGCCCCGCTCCCGCCGATTTCACCGCAATCCTCGCCCGGATGATCGCGCTGATCGACACGAAGCTCTCCCCGGTGCAGCGGGAGAAGCTCGCCACGGCGATGCCGAGCATTCAGTGGGAGTTCCCCGACGTCGACACGAGGCTCTGCCTGGCGGCGTCGAAGGATGCCCTTTGCGTCGCCGCGCCGGTCGATCATGCGCCGTTTGTCGTCCGCATGGCCCGCTCGACGCTCGAGGACGCCGCCTTCGGTCGTCGCTCGCTCGGCGCGGCGTTCCTCGCCGGGAGGATCCATGTCCGCGGGATGAACCCGCTGCGGCTGCGGGAGTTCATCATGCTCGTCGATCCATTGCTCGAGAGTTACCGCGAGGCTTACCTTGAATCCGCCAGCCCCCCATCCGCGCCTGTTTCGTGACCGCGACGCCGATCCCTCCATCCTCCGTGGAAAGACGATCGCGATCCTCGGCTACGGCCTCCTCGGCCAGCCGCTGGGGCTGAACCTGCGCGACGCCGTCGGCACCGGCACCACCCCTGCCACCGTGATCGTCGGCAGTGACGACGAGCCCTCGTCAGCGCGGGCCCGCGCCGATGGTTTCGAGGTCCTGCCGCTGGTCGCAGCCGCCGCCCGGGCCGATCTGGCCCTCATGCTCCTCCCCGACGAGGTCCAGCCGGAGGCTATGCCGGCCATCGGCGCCCGTCTGCGGCCCGGCTCAGCGCTCGTCTTCGCCTCTGGCTACGCCCTCGCCTATGGCCTCGTCACGCCCCCGCCGGGCGTCGACGTCCTCCTCTTCGCGCCCCGGATGGGGGGAGAGGCGATCCGGCAGCGCACGGTCGACGGCCGTGGTTACATGGCCTATCTGGGGGTCGAGCACGACGCCACGGGCAAGGCGCGCGAGCTCGTCCTCGCCCTCGCCGCTGCCGGCGGCTGCCTGAAGTTCGGCGCGCTCGAGATGACGGCCAAGCAGGAGGTCGTCCTCGATCTGTTCGTTGAACAGGCCTTCGGCCCCTGGATGGGGGCGGCGCTCCTGTCGGCATTCCACGTCGGCACCGAAGCGGGGCTGCCACCACTCGGCCTCCTCATGGAGCTCTACCTGTCGGGGGAGATGTCGGAGACCTTCGCCCAGATGGCCCGCGACGGCTTCCTCCCCTCGACGCTCTCCCACGGCTTCGCCGCTTCCTTCGGCGGCATGACGCGGGCCCTGTCGATCGACCGGGAGCAGATGGGGGAGCAGATGCGGGCGATCCTCGGGGAGATCGACTCCGGCGCCTTCGCCGAGGCGCTCCAGGACGAATACAACAACGGCTACCCCTGCCGGCCGTTCCTCGACAAGGTCGTGGGCGACGACGACATCATCAGCCGCACCGAACGCGAGTTCCGCGCGATGTGATCGGGCCCAGGCCCGGCCGGCGACGGTCAGCTCTCCCGGGCGATCGGCGGAAGCCCTGAGCGGTGCCGCGCCTCGTCGACGATGGCGGCGGTTCGTGAGGCGCCACAGCGATCGGCCCCCAGCGCACGGAACTTCAACAGTGCTTCGAGGTCGCGGATCCCGCCGGCCGCCTTCACGCCGCACCCGGCGGGGGCGTGGCGGCGCATCAGAACGACGTCGGCCTCGGTCGCGCCGCCGGGTCCGAATCCGGTCGAGGTCTTCACCCAATCGGCCCCGGTCTCCCCGCAGATCGTGCACAGGCGGATCTTCTCGGCGTCGTCGAGACAGCCATTCTCAAAGATCACCTTGAGCTTTCCCCCGCCGTCGTGCGTGGCGGCGGCGATCGCCCCGATCTCATCACCGACGGCCTGCCAAGCGCCGTCGCGAACCCAGGCGAGATTGACCACCATGTCGAGCTCGGTGGCGCCGTCGGCAAGGGCCCGGCGCGCCTCGGCGAGCTTCGTCGCCGTCGCGTTGGCACCGTGCGGAAAGCCGATGGTGGTGCTCGTTCGCACCTCCGAGCCGGCGAGGATCGCGGCACACAGCGGCACGGCCCACGGCACGATGCAGACGCTCGCCACGCCATAATCCCGGGCAAGGCGGCAGCCGGCCTCGAGCCCGGCCCGCCCCAGGATCGGATCGAGAAGGGCATGGTCGATCATCGCGGCCACCCCCCTGCACTGCTCTGCCGTGAGCAACGGCTGCCGATGGCTCATGCCTCGCCTCCGTCGAGCGGCGCCCGCCGGGCGAGGAGCGTGCGGAGGAAGTCATGCGATTGCCGGAGCGCCGCGCGGCGGCCGGCAAGCGAATCCTCGTAAGCCCGATCCTCTACCTCAACGCACACCGGCCCGCGGTAGCCAACCTCCCCCAGAACGGCGAAGAACCTTCCCCAGGGGACGTCGCCGAGGCCCGGCAGCTTCGGAATGTGATATTCCAAAGGCGTGGCGAGGATACCGACGTCGTCGAGGGCCTGGCGGTTGATGCGGGCGTCCTTGGCGTGGACATGGACGAGGCGATCGGCGAACTCGACAAGCGGGTGGACCGGATCCATCTGCTGCCAAACCAGATGGGAAGGATCGTAGTTGAGGCCGAAGGCGGGGCTGGGGATGTCGGAGAACATCCGCCGCCAGATCTTCGGGCTCGTGGCGAGATTCTTTCCCCCCGGCCATTCGTCGCGCGTGAACGACATCGGGCAATTCTCGATCCCGATCCGCACGCCGCAATCCTCGGCGAGCTTGACCAGTGGCCGCCAGGTCTCGAGGAACCGGGGCCAGTTGTCGTCGACCGACTTCGTCCAATCGCGGCCGACGAACGTGTTCATCCGCCCAATGCCGAGCCGGCCGGCGGCCCGGATCACCTTGGCAACATGCTCGGTCGCGGCAAGCGCCTCGGCCTCGTTCGGTGCGAGTGGGTTGGGGTAGTAGCCCAAGCCGCTGATCTCGATCCCGGCCTCGGCCGCCAGAGCGCTGACCTGTTCGGCATCGGCCGCCGAGAAGCCGTCGACCGCGACGTGCGTCACGCCGGCATAGCGGCGCTCGGCCGCCGACGGCGGCCAGCACATCAGCTCGACGCACTCGTAGCCGGTTTGGGCCGCGGTGCGGAAGATCTCCTCGAGGGAGAGCTCGGGAAGAATGGCGCTGACGAAGCCGAGTTGCATGGGAGCCACCTGGGCAGGAACACGAGCGGCGGAGCGTTCGCCCCACACGTCCGGGCGTTATAGCCGCTGGCGGTGGGCAGGTCAGGCCCGGCGGGGATCACCCGCGGAGCGGGCCATCTCTCGCATCTCCCCCAGCTTCTACCGGCGCGGCCCCTCCGTCGACCCGTTTCGGCAGCCACCCGACCCATCCCGATCCAGCCGCGTATTATTGACCGGGCGAGAAGCTCGCCCAGACTCGATCGGCCGCGACTGTCATGGAGGACCTTCGTCATGGATCCGCATTTCAACGAATATCTCGCCGCCATCGCCGGCATGCACGATGTCTACGGTGAGAAGCCCGAAGACCACCCCACCGAGTTCCACGAAGTGTCCGAGACCGAGGGGGGATTGGTGACACTCGCCGCCCCGCTCCACCGGGCCCATCAGGACTGCGACCCGACGGAGGAGTTTGCCGGTTCCGGTACCTCGATCTGATGCGGTATCCTGGAACGCGTGCGTAGCCCCCCGTCGAGTCGTCGACGACTCTCGGGGGGGCGGCGCTGGCTCCGTCGCTCCGGGAACCTCCGATGCCGCTCCGGCCCGCTGTCTTCCGTCTGGCCATCGCGTTTCATTCGCTCGCCTGCCTGCTGCTCCTCACCCTGACCGGTGCCGAGGCGGGCACCTTCAACCCCGACCGGGCGATCGGTGACGTCGTTCCCCCCTGGACAAGGCTCGTCGGCACCGATGGCCGCGAGCATGGCTGGGAAGAGCTTGCCGACCACGAGGCCGTGGTCGTCGTCTTCACCTGCAACGGCTGCCCGTACGCAGTCGATCACGAGGACCGGATCAACGACCTCGCCACGCACTACGCCGCCGCCGGGGGGGGCGTTGCCGTCGTCGCGATCAACGCCAACCAGATCGACGAGGACTCGCTCGAGGCGATGGAGACCAGGGCCAGCGAGAAGAACTTCCACTTCCCCTACCTGTCGGATCCGGCGCAGGAGGTGGCGATGTCGTTCGGAGCGGCGCGGACCCCGGAATGCTTCGTCCTCGATGCGAAGCGGCAGATCGCCTACATGGGGGCTTTTGACGATTCCCCCGACGGCTCGGGCGTGGGGAAGCGGTATGTCGAGGAGGCGGTCGCGGCGGTGCTCGCCGGAAAGCTCCCGGAAACCACCGAAACCGCTCCGGTCGGATGTCTGATCCGCTCGGCCCGCCGGCGGGGAAAGCGTTAGCCGGGCCCGACGGAGGAGGTCAGCCCCGCGGCCGGGAGGAGCTCGCGGCGGACCTCCGCGACCGATTCGATCCGCCCGTCGCGGAGCCGGACGATCCGACGGGCGCGCTGGGCGATGTCGTTCTCGTGGGTCACCATCACGATCGTCCGCCCTGCCTTGTTGAGGGCGTCGAGGAGATCCATGATCTCGTGGCTCGTCGCCGTATCGAGGTTGCCGGTCGGCTCGTCGGCGAGGATCACATGCGGGTTGTTGACCAGCGCCCGCGCGATGGCGACGCGCTGCTGTTGGCCACCGGAGAGCTCCGTCGGGCGGTGGCCGAGGCGCTTCGAGAGGCCGACAAGCTCGGCGAGCTTGAGGCAGCGTTCCCGTCCCCCGGGCATCGGTGGCCGCTGATAGGAGAGGGGAACCTCGATGTTCTCCACGACGCTCAACTGCTGGATGAGGTTGTACGACTGGAAGATGAAACCGAGGTAGCGGCCGCGGATCCGCGACAGCGTCTCGTCGTCCATCACCGCCACGTCCTGGCCGGCGAGGTAGTACTGGCCGATCGTCGGCCGGTCGAGGCAGCCGAGAACATTCAGAAGCGTGCTCTTGCCGGAGCCGCTCGAGCCCATGATCGCGACGTAATCCCCCTGCCGGAAATCGATCGAGACGTTGTCGAGCGCCTTCACCTCATGGCCGCCGAGGGAATAGACCTTCGACACGCCACGGATCGCGGCGACGACATCGCGGGGGGGCGGGCCGGCGCTCGGCGTCAGTGCTTGCTGCAGGGGCATCCGGACCTCACTCGTGACGGAGCGCCTCGATCGGATCCATGTTCGCCGCCCGACGGGCGGGATAGATCCCGAACACGATCCCCACGCCGACGGAGATCGCAAACGCGGCAATGATCGACCAGGGTGCGAGGCGCGGCTCGAGATTGCGGATGTTCGGCGGCAGTGCCGCCCAAACCTCCGGCAGCGACGTCCGGACCGCGAAGCGGACGGCGTTCACCGTCGGGCCGCAAAGAAAACCGAACAGCACCCCGAGCAGGCCGCCGGTCCCGGAGAGGACGACCGTCTCCCAGAGGAACTGCTGGACAATCTCCCCCTTCGTCGCCCCCAGGGCGCGGCGGATGCCGATCTCGCGGGTGCGCTCGGTGACGGTCGCGAGCATGATGTTCATGATCCCGATGCCGCCGACGAGGAGCGAGATCCCCGCGATCAGCAGGAGGAGGACGTTGAACATCGCCCGCATCGTCTCCGCCTGCTCGAGGAGCTCCTTCGGCACGACGATGGCATAATCGACCACCTTGTGATAGCGCTGGAGAAGGACGCGGATGATGTCGGCCGTGGAATCGACTTCCTTCATGTCGTCGACGATGGCCGTGATCTGCGTGAGCTCGACGGTCTCCAATTGGAACGACCCGGCCCGCGAGGTGAAGACGCGGTCGCCGATCCGGACCCGGAACGTCGTCAGGGGGATGTAGACGTCACGGTCGTATTGCCTGGCGTCGAGGCTCCCGCCGATCGCAGCCGCCGCCGAGCGTTCCGCGGCGACCCCGACGATGACGTAGAACTCCTGACCGATCTGCACGGCGCGCCCGAGCGGATCCTCGATCGGAAACAGCTTCACGGCCGCCTCGTGGGCGAGGACGACGACATTGGCATACGACGTCATATCGACGGCAGAGATCGCCCGGCCGCGGGCGATCTTGAGCCGGTTCATCCCGAAGTATTCGGGGGTGCAGGCGATCACCATGCCATCGATGAACTGCTCGCGGTGCCGGACCTCGCGGCTGATCTCGCGCATCGGCACGGCCCGGCCGATCGTCGGCACGTTCGTGATGATCCGCTCGAAGTCCTCCCGGAGGAGGCCGTAGGAAATCCCCATCCGGGCGTTGCTGTCGCTGCGGCTCGACTCCTCCGCCGGCTTGATGCTGCGGACGATGATGCTCGTGGCCCCGAGATCCTTGATCTGCTGCTGGGCCTGGTAGCTGACGCCCTCCCCCATCGCCACCAGCCAGATCACGGCCGTGACCCCGATGAGGATGCCGAGGACAGCCAGCGCCGAACGGAGCTTGTGCAGCATGAGGCTGCGGAAGCCGAGGCGGAGTTGCTGGAGGAACTTCAAAGGTGTCTTCCCCGGAGGAGATCATCCCCCGCGCATTCGGCAGGCCGCAGGGCTTCCGTCTTCCATCCCCGATCCACCGGCTCGTTACGGCTGCTTCGGCGCTCCGCCGGGGGACCCGGGCCGTTCCCCCTTGCCTGCACCGGCCGGGGGCGCACCGGGCCCGCCTGCGGCAGTTCCTGGGCCTCCCGCCGCCGGACCACCAGCGCTAGCCCCACCAGGAGCACTCGCCCCACCAGGAGCACCCGGCCCGCCAGGAGCTCCCGGGCCACGCCCCGCCCCCCCTGGCATCCCGCCAGAGGCGCTACCGGGGCCACCCGGACCACCCGCCCCCGGGGGCCCGCCCGGCCCCTTGGGACCACGTTTGCCATCACCAGGGCCGGTCTCCTCGACCGCATCCTCGCCGAGGGCCTTGCGGGGATTGAGGATCAGGGCGTCGCCATCCTCGAGTCCCTCGGTGATGTTGACGAGCTTGTCGTTGCCGAGGCCGAGCTTGACGACCCGCCGTTCGATCGAATCCCCCTTGCGCACGGCGCAGAGGTACTGGCCGCGCTTCTCCATCACCGCCGCGACCGGGACGGCGATCACGTCCTTGAGATCGGCGACGATGATCTCGACCTCGGCGGTCACGCCCGGCCGCACCTCCTGCGGCTCGCCGTCGATCCGCACCTGAACGACATACTTCTTCGCCGTTGACATCCAGTTCGACTGCGGCCGGTTGGCAACGGAAGTCACCGTCCCGTCAAACTCGCGCCCCTGCAGCTTGACGCGGGCCGCCATTCCGGTGCGGATCTTGTCGACCTTTGCCTCGTGGACCTCGACGTCGGCACGCATCCGCGAGAGATTGGGGAGGCGGATGATCGTCGTCCCCTCGTTGACCTTCGCGCCATTCTTGATCTCCGTCTCGGCCTGGCGGTTGCGTTCGTTGGCATAGATCACGAGGCCGTCTTTGGGGGCTTTCAGCGTGCACTTGGAGAGCTGCGAGGTGAGCCGATCGAGCTTCGCCTTCTCTAGCTCCAGCGATGCCCGTTCGCTGTCGCGCTTCGCCTCCATCGCATCGCGCTTGCTGGTCAGCTCCGTGATCATCTTCGGCTTCGCGAACCGCTCGAGGACGTCGAGCGAAATCTCGGCGGTGCCGAGGTCGAGATCGGCCCGCTCCACGGCCGCCTTCTGAGCGTCGAGCTGCTGCGGGGTGATGTAGCCCTTGCGGAACATCCGCTCGCCATGCTCGAGCTGGTTGCGGGTCGACTGGAGCCGCTCCTTCGCCGCCGACACGTCCGACTCGGCCTTCCGCAGCTCCTTCTTGTAGATCCCCTCGGTGTACTCCTCGACGGCGATCGTCGCCGCGGCGAAATCCTTCTCCGCCTGGATATTGGCCGCGCGCGCCTTCTCGAAGGCGATTTTCTGCGCCGAGACGTCCTCGGAGAGCTTCGAGCTGTCGAGGCGGACAAGCTCCGTCCCTTCGGTGACTCGCGACCCGTCGTCGATCAGCCAGATGATCGTGGCGCCGCCGGCGACGCCACAGACGACGTCGACGTTCTCGTCGCTCACCATGCTGCCGTCCTCGGTGACCGAGATCGTCAGATCGCCATGCTCGACAGTGTGGGCCGGGAGCGCGGCGAGGGGATTGGCATTGCTCCCCCGGCCGATGTGGGCGAGCACCCAGGGGGCGCCGGCGGCACCCCCCCCGAGCACGGCCAGCGTGATCAGTGTCCGCCACGGGATCCGCCAGCCCCGGCGGGGGGCCACCGGGGCGACGTTGTCGGCGATCGGATCGCCGAGGATCCCGGCGATGGCGCTCAAGTCAGCGCCCCCCGATGGGGCGATCGAGGGGGGCGCTACCGCAGCCGCGCGATCCTGAATGCTCGTGCTCATGGTTCTGCCAACCCTCCTCGAGACCGTGCCAAACCACACCACCGGGGCGCGAGGGCCCCGCGACCGCCTTATTCTATCCGCTTCGGCGCCAACTCGGCCTTCCGAGCCCGCCAGCCATCCGCCATCCGGGCCGCCGCCGACGTCGCTCGGCCCCCGGCCGCTGCGGGAATCCTCAACACTCCGGGGGGTGTGGCCGGAGCCGGCGCGGGCCCCTTCGGGGGCGCAGCCTCTCCGTCGGCCGGGGCGGGAATCGGCTCCGCCTCGACATTGGGCCGCGGCGCCGGGGGAGCGGGCAACTCCTCAGGCAAGCCGGGGGCACCGGCGGCCCGGGCCATGGCCTTGGCGGGAACGGCCGGCGGGGCGTCCATCTCCTCGAGATGCTTGAGCCACTCCTCCGGCACGGCCGGCGGCAGCGGGAGCTCGTCCTCCGTGGCGCGCTCGGCAGAGGCAAACGGCGCGTCGACCCACATCCCCTCGTCGGTCAGCTGGAGGACGCCGAGCTGCTGCGCGAGCGAGGCCCGCGTGGCGTAATAGTTGATCCAGATGCTCGTGAAGGCGTCCTGGGTGCTCCGCAGATCGTTGAAGGCGAAGATCAGGTTGAGCGTCGCGGTGGGGCCGAGCTGGCCGGCCGAAACGTCGACAATCCCGGTCGGGCCCGGGGCCGGCGGCGGTGGGGCCGGCTGGGCCAACGACAGCCGGGTCTGGTCGACGCGGCGGATGGCGATGATCAGAGCGCGGCGCTGGGTCTCGAGGTTGCGCTTGTCGAGATCGAGCTGCCGGAGCGACTGCCGCAGCGCCAGCTTGATCCGATCCTCGTACTGGATCTGCTGCCGGCGGACCTGCTGGTAGTCGAGGATCGCCTGACGGAAGTTGTTGCGCTCGGTGAGCCGGGTAAACGGGGCATCGAACTGGACGCCGGCCGCCATCGAGCCGGTCGGCGTGCGGAACTTGGCGGGGTTGTTGCCGACGGTGTTCACGCCGCCGTCGACGACGACATCGAGCCCGGCGAGGAGCGACATGGCATTGAACTGGATGAGCCGCCACTGATCGACGAGCGCCGCCCGGTTGTTCATCCAATCGAGGCGGTTGGCGCGGGCGATCTCGAAGGCGACATCGGGATCGAGCGGCTCGATCTCCATCGTCACCGCCTCGATGCGGGCCCGGGCCTGGATGAGCGACATCTCGTCGACCGCCCCGGAGACGTCGGTGACGAGCTTGACGAACTTGTCGGAGGTCTCCCGGAGGTTTTCCGGCGTGATCCGGTCGCGGAGCCGCTCCATCTCCGCTTCCGCGCGCCGAGCCCGGTCGACGAGTTTGGCGAGATCGTCCTCCAGAAGCTTCATCTCGCGGACGAACGTGTCGCGCTCGTTCGGCCGCATCCCAGCGAGCCGACCGGCAGCGTTGCTCCGCGCCAGGGCGAGGTCAGCGCTGACAGCCTTCGCCTGCTCCTCGACCCGTTCCCGCAGCCCGCCGAGCCGGGCGACGCTCTCGGCGACGAGCTTCTCGTCGAACTGATCCTCCTCCGCCTCGGTCTCGGCGTCGGCCTTGCCGGCGCCGTCTTTGTCCTCTTTCACGTCTGCCTTCGCGACGGATTCCTGTGCCGGTTCATCGTCAAGCCCGATCGCCCGGTCGCCCGGATCGCCGTCGTCGGCTGCCACCCTCTTGGCAGCAGGGGCCGGGATCTCCTCGGCCCCGCGGAGTGCCTCCTCGATGCGCGGGTCGTCGGTCTCCTTCAGGTTCTCCTCGTCGCCGAACGACCAGGTGGCGAGGAAGTCGCCGAAATCGTTCTGGAGCTTCTGGAGATCGGGGCTGATGAACTGGAACGGCTTGATGAACGACTCGTCGAGGGCCACCGCCGTGTCGGAGGGAAGGCAGAGGACGTTGACCTTGAAGGTCTCGATCTGGTTGGTGAGCGACGTCTTCGCCTGGAGGAGCCCCGCCCGGCCGGTCTCGACGCTCTGGCGGAGCTGGTCGACCTGGTCGAGGCCGACGAGGCCCGCTTCGAGGTTGGCGTCGAGGAGAGCCAGGGCCCGTTCCTGGGCGAAGAGATTCTGCTCGGCGTTGCGGATCTGTTGGCGGGCCTGGAGGAGGCCGTAGAAGCCGCCGACGTTGCCGGCACCGCCGCCGGCGAACCCCGCGCCGCCGGTGCCACCGCCGCCGACCTGGAGGCCGACACCGTTGCCGCCGAAGAACACGCCGCCGATGTTGCCGAAGCCACCGACGCCCGTGCCGGTGAACCCGGTGAAGCCGGTGCCGCCGAAGAAGCCGCCGCGGCGCTGGAGCTGCTGCGGCGTGCCGGCCCCGAAGGCGACCTGGAGGAAGAAGCCCTGCCGGTAGAACTGGAGCGTGCGCAGGTTCGCCAGGAGCGCTCGCTCGACGATCGTCAAAGGCTCGAGCGCCACCGACCGGCCGGCACGCTGGAGGATGGGCTGGACGAAGTTGAAGTTGACGAGCGAGACGTTGGTGTATTTGTCCGGCCCGGCAAACTGCCACATGATCGAATTGACGACGCCGACGACCATCGTCCCGGCACTGGCGAAGTAGCGCCGGGCCCGGAGATTCGTGGCCGTCGCCCACGTCGTCGAGGCCCCGGCGGCATTGAGCGACCCCCGGTTGGCGTAGCCGGTGTCGTTTCCACCGAAGATCTGGACATCGAACCGGAAGCGCTCCGTGCTCACGTCGAGGGCCGAGAGGTAGAGCGTCTCGAGCTGATCCTGCCAATCGAGTGAGTTCAGATAGGCCAGGCGGATCGCCGACTCGAGCGTGAGCTTGATCGCCCCGCCATCGGTGATCTCCACCACCTCGGCGATCCGCGCCCGCCACTCGGGGTTGTCGAGCGTCGTCCGATCACCGTTGTTGTGCCACTGCTGCCAGCCCTTCTTCCCGTCGACGCAATGCATGTAACGGTGCGACGTCGGGTCGTCGGGGGGCATCGGCGGAAAGATCTGGTTGTAGACGTCGTAGAACCGGCTCCGCTCGTCTTGGCGGACGTTGAAGTTGACCGGCACGGCCCAGCGCGGGTCGCACGACTTCTCCGCCAAGAGCGTGCTCACCTCCCGGTCGGCCTGCGTGTAATAGCGGCCGCGCGTGCAGCCTGCGGCCCCGACGGCGAGGATCGCCAGTGCGAGAGCGAAGCGGAGAACCGGAACGTTTGCTGGGCTGTTCGCCATGACCGGTGGATCCAGGCCCCCCTGGTTCGCGGCCGTCAACGGCATCCGGGGGGCAGCCGAACCACTCCCCGGGGCATCGGGTGGATCATCGACCCCGCCGGCCATCCGACTTGAGCGGTTCTGCCGGCTGGTGAACCTGGGGCGACTTTGCCACTTGGGGCGGAAGTTCGCTCATTCGGCAGAGGCACCCCGACCGATACCGTTTCCCGGGGAGCATCGTGCCCCCCCTGGCCCGACATCGTCACGTCATCCCACTGACTGCCCGGTGGATCGTGGGTGGAATCCGAGGCGGTATGAGCCAAGCCAAAGGTCCGCGAAACACCCCCGCCATCGGGCGCCTCGCCGCCTGGGCTCTCCTGGCGCTCCTCGCGTGCCCCACCCTGGCGGCCCAGCCCCAGGCCCCGCCGGCCACGATCGGGCAAGCGCCCGAGGGCGCAGCTTCGGCAGCCGCGGAGGCCTCGAAGGCCCCGGCGGCGCCCTTGGAAGCCGCTGCGAAGCAGGCCCCCAAGGCCGCTTCCAAATCGGCGCCCAAATCGGCTTCAAAGCCGGCCTCCCCAAGCCCTGCCGCCACACCGACTCCGGCTCGGTCGGCCACGGGAGACTCCCCCCCCATGCCCGGCGAGCGGCTCACCGACGAGGGGGCCGCGCCACAGCGCCAACCGGAGGCGCGCAATCCGATGGGATACCCGGATTCGATCGGCGACGGCCCGTCGGTCCTTCCGGCCTTCCCGCGCCGCGTCGACGACCTCCAGCAGGTGCCCGGCGGCCTCGACCCGAACCGGGTGCCAGTGCATGCCGAGGATCCCGACGGGCTGCTCGCCTGGTTCCAGGAGCCGTTCCCCGCCTCCCCCTGCGACCGCAATCTTCTCGATCCAGCCTGGATGGGCCCCGGCGAATACGCCTACCACAAGTCGGGTCGCCGCTGCTGGTGCTCGCGCGACCACACGCGCATGTTCCGCATGAACTACATGGGGCGGCTGTGGCTGGCGCCGGAGCTGCTCCTCTGGTCGACCGCGGGGAACTCGCTGCCGGCGCTCGTGACGTCGAGCCCCGCCGGTACCCCGGCCGCCCAAGCGGGCGTCATCGGCCAGCCCGGCACGACGATCCTCTCCGGCAACGACTGGGCTCCCGGCACCTTCCGGCCGGGTGGAAGGATCACCGTCGGCTACTGGCTCGATCCGACTCAGCACGACGGGATCGACGCCCAGTACTTCCAACTCGCCGACGCCACGTCGACCGGCACCTTTACCAACCAGGGCGGAGCGGTGCTCCTCGGCCGCCCCTACGTCGACGCCACGACCGGCCAGCAGGCCGCGGTGCTCCTCCCGCCGCCGAACGCCCTCCCGGCCGACCCCGCCCTCCTTTCCCGGGCGATCACGGCGACGCAGGACACGTCGTGGCAGGGCTTCGATCTCCTCTACCGCCGCTCCCTCTCCTGCGATCTCCTCCACCGCCGCTGGCTCGTCGGCGGTTACCGCTTCCTCCAGCTCAACGACAATCTCTCGGTCATCGACCAGTCGACCGTCTCGACCGGGGCCGTCGGCGGGTTTCCGTCGACGTCGATCCTCGCCACCGATCTGTTCAGCGCGCGGACGCAATTCCACGGCGGCGAGCTCGGGCTGATCGAGAAGTGGTGGTACGAGCGCTGGGGCTTCCAGCTTCTCGGGAAGATGGCCCTCGGCGGGAGCTTCTACGACACCGACATCGGCGGAATGACGACGACGACGGTCACTCCTTCGGCCGGCGGAACACCATCGGCCGCGTCGACGGCCGGCAGCGTCTTCTCCCAGCCGACGAACATCGGCAGCTACGGCTCGTCGTCGTTCGCGGCCGTCGGCGAGCTTGGCGCCACGGTCGACTGGGCGATCTGGTCGCAGTGCCGTCTGTCGGTCGGGTACACGTTCCTGTGGTGGTCGCAGGTGGCCCGCGCCGCCGCGCAGGTCGATCCGTCGGTCAATGCGACCCAGTTCCCGCCGGGCACGCTCTCCGGCCCGGCAGCCCCCGCTTACCACCTGCGGACCACCGACTTCTGGGGGCAGGGGCTGAATCTGGGATTCGAATACCAGTTTTGACGCCGGGGCCGATCCGCTACTGGGCGCGGACCCAGTTCATCGTCTTGGAGAAGACGCCACTTCCGGCAACCATGTCGAACCCGGCCGGGGTCATGCGGATCGTCATCGGCATGAACTTCCCCTGCTTGATGGCAAACACCTCGCCGTGCCAGACGCCCATCGACGGATCGAAAACGAGGCCGCGGATCAATTCCCGGTTGATCATCTGCGGATCGGGCGCCTTGACGATCGCGCCGAGAAACTGGCCATTGTTGGCGAAGATCCTCACCGTCAGGTCCTGATCGTTCGGCCGCCAATCACCGACGACCGCTTCGCCGGCCCCCTGCTGCAGCGGCGGGGCCGCCACGGCCGGCCTGGCGACGAGTCCACCGGCGCCGAGCAACCCGGCGGCGATCCCGACCGAAGCGATGATCCTGACGAAACTCGAGCGCTGCATGGGCTGGGTCCTTGGCCGGAGCGGGGGGATGGCGGCAAGAGAAGTAGGGAAGTTCCCGGCACGGCGGCAACACCACTTTTTTCCGCCCCCCCGTCAGCCCGGCCGGCGCGTCTCGAGCGCCGCCAGGAGCGCGGGGGCCGCCGCGAGCAGGGGCGATCCTGCCAGGTAGGCCCTGGCCCGGTCGACCTTGCCGCGGGCCCGGAGGGTCGCCCAGACATGCAACTCGAAGTGGAGCCGGAGCCGCTCGGCGGCGGCGGTCTCCCCGAGTATTCCCAGGATCGCCCCACAGGCCTCGGCAGTCGCAAGTTGCCCCGGCGCGGGAGCCGCGCGGATCCAGAAGCGCCCCGGCGCGCCCTCGGGCAGGCGGACGACGCGGAGCGGTGCGTTCCCCTCCCGGCTGGCCGCGCCCGCCGCTGCGTTGATGAGCCGCAGCATTTCGCCCGCCTCGCGCCAGTTGCCATCGAGGAAGACCACCTGCCTCGGCTGTGCGGTGGGAGCGGGGGGGCATTCGTCGGAGATCTTGTCCCCTTGGGGATGGAGCACCCAGCAGACGTGGGCCGGCCGCAGCAGCGCTGCCGGGAGCGCGGGGGCCTCACGGCAGCGCGGATCAGGGCGGTGGACATGGAGCCTCGCGCCACGGATCGAGCGGGCCAAAAGCGCGCCGGTGCTCGACGGCCGCCACTGCTCGCGGCGGTGGATGAGAATGTCGACGGCGACTGCCGTGTCGACCGGTGCGAGGGCACCACACAGGCACCAGCGCGGCGGCAGTCGGCATCCCTCGCAACGCACTGCCCCGGCGAAGACGACGCTCCGTGCCATGCCGGCTCCTCGATCCTTCGCAGGGGGCGTCGATCGGGGAAGAGAAAAAAACGGCGGCCGACGGCACACCAGACACTCCGATTGTCAGGGCGGAATGGAGCCGGATGTGCCGCCGACCGGCGTGGATCGGCAGAAGTGAGAAGTTGGCAGGAGGGTAGAGAGGTGGGA
>Ga0114972_10000489_pt1 | contig 29560 bp, 28 predicted proteins | sample M_140807_EF_Meta_FD_87354 | JGI IMG/M metagenome (GOLD analysis project Ga0114972, IMG submission 87354) | Freshwater microbial communities from Lake Montjoie, Canada to study carbon cycling - M_140807_EF_MetaG | ecosystem: Environmental > Aquatic > Freshwater > Lake | place: Lake Montjoie...
CGTGAATCAGCGATTGTCGGGCGAACGCACGACAACCCGAATCTTCGAATCATAAAAGCTCACGGCACCACATCTGGCTACACTCTTATCGAGATAGTAGTCGTTTTCGCCATACTCGGTGGGTTGCTACTCCTTGTTGGTCGTGCATCAGGATCTTTTCAGTTTTGGCGTGACGAGGCTTTTCTTCGGACGTTGCGGGAGCGACTTGAATTCTTGCACTATCGCGCGGTCTCGGATCAGCTCTCTTATCAGATGGAGATATCGCTCCAATCTCAGAGCTACCGAATAGGTGTGTTGCGCGACGATCAGACGGTGAACACGAACGTTCAGGTAAACTCCAATCAATCATTGGGTGAATTAAGCCTAGAGCTGGCCGATTTTCTTAACCCAGCAACGGGCTCGGGAGCCACGATGATACCCCCGCCCTCATTCCCCTCTCTCTACGAATGGGTAGCGCTTGGAGGCGGAAGTCGCTTCGATGAGGTCCGCACCCGCTCGGAGCAAATAACCGCCTCGACGAAAGAATCGGTATACCTCGTGTTTCATCCCGAGGGTTTTTCTGAATTTGCTGTCATACATCTCACCCTCGCCTCTGGTGGGCCGATGACTATAGTTGTAAATCCCTTCACCGGTTTGACAGAGAGCTACCGTGGGCACAAAGATTTTCGGTGGACCTATGGCAATCGTTAACCGACACCAAATGGACGATGATCCATCGCGCCTCCGACAATCAAAGCGCACTAGGTTGATTGAGGCTGGTTTTACTCTAATTGAGGTCTCAATCGCGGTTGTTATTCTCGCTGCGGCAGTCACAACCCTTTACGGACTTCAGGCGGCAAATACCCGTTCAACGCTTCATATCGCGAATGAAAATCAGGCGACTCTCCTAGTACGACAATTTTTTGCGATGATGGATGCCCGTTCTACAAACTTGCCGCCGATCGCCGAGCAGGTCGTAGAGGGTACTGTAGAAGATATCTATCGTGGTATCGGTGTGACGCCCCCTCTTCTGAGTGAAGATGCGCGGGTGCGATTTCGCGCGAAATTGGTTGTTGATCAATGGCCGCTGGCGGCGCTACTTAAGAGCCCAATGAAGCGGATGCAGGTAACAATTTCGTGGGGCCCAACGGACAGCGATCGTCTACTTCTCACCTATTTTCTTCCCCCTGTTCAGTCATGACGAGAGCGACCCGTTTTTTCGAACCTTTGCCGACGATAGCGGATCGCTCCAACCGAGTTGAGCGGGGATTTACCCTGATTGAGGTGGTTATCGCGATTGCGATATTTGCGAGTGTCGGAGTTGTTCTGTTTACAACTGCAGGAGGATTTGCTCGTGCGAAAAAGCAGCTCGACAATCGCCGCGGTATCGAGCTGCTATCAGAGCAGGTGCTCTCTCGCCTCCTCTCGGAGGGTGGGCGCGCTTATGGGGGCGCTGAACATCGGCTAATTTCCCAGCAGGGAGGGTCCTCCCCTGCTGCTGCCGTTCCGCCCCTGTTTCGGGGAGTCGCGGGAAAAGAGGGGGAAGATGACCGCGATGTCGTTACATTCATAATTGAGCGAGGAGGGCAATTCCTCCCCGACCAACAAAGCAATCGTGGGCCGGTACAGGTTACCTATCAGCTCGCCGAAGATCCCGAGTCCTCAACCGGTGTTGCCCTTACCCGCGAGGAAATACCCCTTATCACCCCCCTAGCAGCCGCCCAAAAGAAACGGATGGTTTTCCCGATAACCAAGTCCATTCGCTCCTTCCGGTGCCGATTTTTCAATCAAAACAGGCAACAGTGGAGCGCCTCCTGGGGCGACACCCCCGACACCGCAAGCCGCCTCCCCGATGTAATCGAATTTCAAATTACCCTAGTAGCTGTAGGTGGGCTGGAGCATAGCTATACAACGGCGGTGAGGTTGCGTGGATAACTCGGTAAAGGGGAATGGGGGCTCGGGGAGTGGGGCGGCTCATGGGAGGTGGTTTTTCGAGAATTGTTGGGCAGCCTTGAATGTTTTTATCAGGCGTGGTAGCGGTTGGGGGTCTGAGATTAAGAGATGTTTTTGGGGAGTTGAAAATTGGACCTATCAGCCCAACCAGATGACCGAGATGACGGTGATGATGGAGACCCGTCGGAAAATTTGGGTGGAAAATACAGAGAAATACCGGACGATCAAAAAGAGTTGTTTTATGAGTTGAACACTTCGGAGATGCAGGTACTAAGGTTAAAGGCATCAGTGGAGCTGTTTTTTTCGGATATTCGAAGTGCTCTTGAGGAGCCTGAAGGAAATCCGAAGTTAAAAGTTCTTGGTACTGAGGCAGCAACGCTCGGAATCTATCTTCAGGATGGAAAGGATGAGGAGGATCTTACCGAGAGGAGTGAGTTGGTTTGGAGTGTATTTAACGAGTTCCTTGCAAGTGATCCTGAAGTCGCGGAAAGGGGGCTTAGTGCGATCAATAATTTTGCGTTTAGCATCATCCAAAAGCTAGCAACTTCTCTTGTAAAGATTAAATGCAATGAGGGTCTGGAACGGGTTCGGATGGATGCAGGGATGGAGGTTGGAAAATTCTTGAAGGATGTAAATGATCGCGGTTTGGGTCTAGATTATTTAAAGGTGAATGTAAATAAGACCTTGGAGCAAAGAGAGTTGGAATCAGCATCTATTAGAAGAGATCTGGAATCGTCAGGAAAAGAAATTGTTAAGAGTCTGCTCAAAAAATATCAACAATATGGGACAAATTTTGAAGATCTTCTGGATGGTGCGCTAGCAGAGTTTCGTCTGAATAAAAAATACGTACCTCCCTTCATAATTCTTAGTGATGAGGGTGTGAATAGCCTAAGAGGATTGTGCTTCCAGGAGTGCGGCTCGTCATACGAGATCGATTTGAATAAGTCGCTTCAGGATAGGATTGACCAAATCAAAAATGCACTCCGCAGTGTCGGAGCTATTCAAGAGGGAGGTCTGCTCTTTTATTAGCTACCCGAATAATCCAGCTTCTGCCCGAAAAGAAAGAGTTGACTTCTATTAACGGTCAAGCGGTAAGAAGATGATTGGTGCATGATTTAGGGCAGGAAGCTTGGGTGGGGTAAGATTTGTTATGGTGGATGGGGCGCGATTTTTGTCTGATAGGTGACATTTCTTAGTTTGCGGTTGTCGATTAGGTTGGAAAAGTGTTGTAGGTTCATAGGGTCGTAAAATTGGTAAGGATATAACCTTGGAGACATTTATGCAAAAGGTTGTGCTCAGTGCAACTCAACTTCCTAGAGATAAGGCGATAGAACATCTGACCCAGGTGTTGTTGCCGGACGCAAGGCAATTGTTTAAAGAATCTAATGGGGATGGGGCGATTGGGGCGACATGCTATAGACTGAATGGGCAAAATGGTAATTATCATTGTACCCTTGAGTCAGAAACTTGTGAACCTAATGATGCTGGTAAGTTAATAGTGGAAATCGTAACTGCTAATGGAGAGACTGGTGCCTCTAAAACGACAGAACTGAATGACTCTAATAAGAGGCGAGCCTCTAGAGAAAATGCCTAGTTCAGCTCAGCAACCCTATTTATTCAACCGAACCCCACCCCCCTACCGATATACCACCAACAACCTCACCGGCGCGTCCCGTTAGTAAGAGAACCCTGATTCAATAAATGAATAGGTGCCTCGACAAGAACTAACAGCACCATCCGCCATTGGGAAAATCAGTCGGCGATGACCTTACCGACCGATCGGTAGAGTTCGTGAATATTGCCGCTTCCGATTCGCTCTCCGTAGGAAAGGTTTGCTATTAGCAAACCGCGTGGGGTCGGAGGGGTTTGGTTTTCGAATGATTTCACGGAAAAGTTGAGGAACTTTTCGACACTAGCCTGTAAGGAGCATTTGCGGGCTACTTCGATATATTCGGGCCTGATGTCTGAGCCGAAAATAGGAAAAGTTAGATCAGATTTTTTATTCGCTCAGAGTTGGTCTGACCTCGACGCTCGACGCCAGAGGGTGCGGTTGAAGCTGGCCATGTGTTCTGAGGCGAAATCGTCTTTGATGGCGTTTCGCCACCGCGAATAATCGAGCAGGTTTTGAATGTCGCGGGTTTACCAGAAAGAGTCTCTAGCTCTCGTCGAAGGGCGTCGTGCAATGCCGAACTGAAATCGAGAAAGTGCGGCGGTATTTGATCGCCGTTGACATCAAATCTCACCACATGCTTCAACCTACGATACAACCGTGAGCCAACTAAGTTTTTGTAGTGATGCATCAGCTGTAACGAGAGGAATATTGAGCTGAAATGCCGTGGCGGCGATGAATCGGTCGATCGGATCTGCGTGATCAAACTGGAGGGAGCGAGATAGATAGGCTATTTCGCAAGTAAGCAGAGCCTCTTTTGCTTGAAGGAGAGTGAGGTTTGCCTGAATCCATCTCTCTGGGTCGGGCACCATTTTGACCCGGCCTCGCTCTCCTAAGATGAGTGCCTCCCAGATTGAGGCGCTGCTGATCCAGATGTCTAGCGATGATTGACTCAAGAGGTCGGCAACCTGCGAAGATAGCCTTGTGTCACCAGCAAGGTACCAGAGCCATATGTGGGTATCGAGAACAACCCCTTTCATTCCTCCAACGCCTCCCACTTCTCCTCTACCGGAGCAAGAAGATCTCCGCAAATCGCAATTGTTCCTCTCGCCGCGCCAAAGGGGGCTCGCTGCGCGGGTTCCTCGGAATAGGGGTGAATAACCACTAAAGGCTCCCCATTACGGGTAACGATAAACGGCTCTTTGGTCCGATTAACTTGGTCCAATAATCGAAGACAGACCGCTTTAAACTCTGAGATTGAAACTTTTTCCATAGTTAAAGTATACCATAGTCAATGACTATGGTCAATCCAAGTGTAAAGAAAATCGGGAGTTTGGACTCTCTATTTGAATGCTTTGTCTCTCATTTTTGCGGCAGTTTTCGAGGGGGAACCACATTGAAGGGAAGGACGCGTAGGGGAGCATCGGTAGGGGATTCGTAATCCCCTACGCCTTTCAGTAGTACTCCGTCTTAGCCAGACACATTATATCCAAACCAATCAGGCTTGAGATCCTGATGGCCGGTATCGGTATGGAGATGAACGTAAAACTCAATCACTGAGTCGATGACGAAGCAGTCGTAGATGTCGAGGAGATTGACTTTGTGTTGGTCGATTGAAAGGAGCCTAAGGGCGAGAGGTGCGAGATCGAGTGGGTGCAAGATTCACGTTACTCGAGGCCGAGCATTTTCTTGGCTTGTTCCTTCGAAATACCTGCCTCTAAGAGCCGCTGAAACGCATCAGCAAGTGCTTCAGCTCGACCCTCGGCTCGACCCTCCGCCTTACCCTCGGCCAGCCCCTCCGCCTTACCCGCAGCCAGCCCTTCCGCCTTACCCCGCATATGCGCCGTCTGAATCGCCATCTCCTCATCACGGAGCCATTTGAGGCGCCCATCGTATACGGCTCGCTCGTCGGTGCTCAGCCCCATCGTATCGAGAACCTCGATAGCGCGAGCTATGGAGGTAACCTCAGCGAGGGTTGGAGGAATTTTCGAGCGGGAGAATTCGTGCGCTCTGGTTAGAAACACAATCCAACGATCAAGAGCTGTTTTTACGCTCTCGATATCCCCTTCGTACTTTTTTAGTTCGATGACATGGATCTCCATATCATCAATAAACTCGACCCCGGTATCAACGTTTAATAATCTAAACCTGTTGTGATATTTCTTATCAGGTAGGCAATTGAAGTTGAGAATATTTATCCCGATAGTCTTGGCAAGCTTATCGTAATTCATCCCCTCTTGGAGCTGTGAGGTATAGAGCCGCGACCAGTAATAGAGGGATCTCTTATCGTAGTATTCCTGATCGGTAATCTGCATCTCAATATTGTACCACCGCCCCTTTTCATCCTGTGCTTTGATATCAAGGACCGAGAACTTATCTCGGGCAAAGCTTTTTTCGTTGTAGGGGTTTTTGATCTCGATTCTAACAACCTGATCTTGGGCGGATACTATCGAGTTGATAAGCGAGATGAGGAGATCGGAGTGCTCTTCACTGCCGAAGAGCTTCTTGAAGACAAAGTCAACGCGGGGATTGAGGCGGCACATAGGGGTATGGTTAAAAACACGGCTTACGGCGGTCAGGATAGCTAAAGTTGATCTGGAGGACAACTGGCACTCGGTTTTCGTCTAAAACTGTCTCCCCTTTATTGATCAGCAATTAAGGATGTAGGGTATTTCATTGTCCTGTTGGATTTTAATAGACGAATATTGAATCGAAAGGCAGGCCTTGTGACATTTTTGGGGGTCAGTCGTCACTCTCTGTACAGGTCGTTTGTATCCCGTGGCTCTTCTACCGATCCACCACGAGGAGCTTTACCGGGAGCGTTCCGTTTGCGAGAGAATATTCGCGGGTGACCTTGAGCTTTAATAAATCAATCGGTGCTTCGGCGGGAACTAACAGGGCGATGCGCCATCGGGAGAAGCGGTCGGCGATTACTTTGCCTGCTGATCGGTAGAGTTCGTGAATCTTACCACTTCCGATTCGTTCTCCGTAGGGAAGGTTTGCTATTAGCAAACCGCGTGGGGTCGGAGGGGTTTGGTTTTCGAATGGATTGACGGAAAAGTTGAGGTACTTTTCGACACGAGCCCGCAGGGAACATTTGCGGGCTACTTCGATATATTCGGGCCGTATATCTGAGGCAAAAATAGGAGAGGGTAGATCAGATTTTTTATTCGCTCTGAGTTGATCTGAGACTCGACGCCAAAGGGCGCGGTCGAAGCCGGCCATGTGTTCGAGGGCGAAATCATCTTTCCCTCGATGGATGAGGGGTGCCTTGTTGAGCGCGATGTAGGCAGCTTCAATCGGAATTGTGCCTGAACCGCACGTGGGATCAAGCAAGGTTTCATCTCCCGTATAGCCGGCTAACATTAGGATTGACGCTGCGAGTGTCTCCTTGATGACCGCTGGATGGTCGCCGGTGCGCCATCCCCGTTTGTGGAGGGCGCGGCCGGCGGTATCGATGCTTAGCACGCACCTGCCGTTGCGAATGAAAGGGATGATCGTTATTGGATCCTCGGCATCTGGATCAAATCGCGGCGGTCCCTTGATAAACGTGCCACTCTGAATTGATTCGACTACGGAGGTGATGACCGCCTCTTCCCCCAATTTTTCAGCATTACGGTCGGAGAGCGCCGGTCTCACGATGAATGGTCGGTGGGAGCGGAGAAAGTCCTGCCACCTCACCTCAATAAGACCCGCCTGAATCATCGCCAGATCGCTCACATCGAACTGAACCACCACCCGCTGGATACGGCTTGCCGTCCTAAGGAGCAGATGAGCGCGATAGGCTGTTTCAAGATCGCACTCGAACATAATGCCGCGGTACAGCTTTATCTGCTGCTCGATTCCGAGCGAAACAAGTTCACAACCGAGAACATCAACTGTTTCATGGGGGCAGGTTGCTATCCACTGCATCATCTTAATATCGCTTCCTAATTGCTAACGGAGTCTTTGGCCATCAAGGAGGCCCATAGAGCGCAATTTGTTGAGGAATCATGGCATCGATTGGATTGGAAAACTAGGGATGGGGATTTTGGTTTGATTTGGCTTATCTGTTTAAGTGCTCGCTGAAAACGGAGTTCACTACCACCTCAAATCCGTTACCATCTCTCCAACAACCCTCACCCGCAAACCCCCAACACCCGCCCCTGCTCTTTCTGCTCCCCCATCGTCAACTCTTCCAACGCACACCACCCCTCATCCCGCCGTACCTCCACGGTTGGCCAAACCTCGAGGAGCGGCACATATACAAAGGGCCTTTTAGAGATTCCTGGATGAGGTATTTGAAGTTCATTTGTCGCGATTTCGCATCGGCCCCAGATTAGAATATCAAGGTCGATACATCGCGGTGCCCAGCGCGGGGCGGGGGTTCGGCCAAGTTGCTGTTCGAGCGATTTTAAGAGGGGGAGAATGGTGGTGGGGTGATCGGTGGAGTGGCCGCGGATTACGACGTTGAGGTAGGGGATGTTCCAAGAGGGGGGTGCTCCTTCGGGGAGGAGAGCGGCTGTTTCGTAGGTTTTAGAGATGGCAAGTACTTCAATGCCGATGGTGGGGAGGAGGTCAATTGCGGCGGAGATGGTGTCAGCGCGGGGTTCGAGGTTGCTGCCGATGCCGATGGCGATTGGGGTTGTAGCCGTTGCAGTTGACGGGGATCGCGAGTTCATTTGGAAGTATCGACGGCAAAGCGTAGAGAAAAAGAGGCGCCTTTCGGGAGGGCTGGAAGGGGAAGGGATACTTTATGAAGGGTCAAGGAGATAGTCGCGGAGGGAAGGGCGCGTGATTTTATCTCATCGTTGATGATGGTGGCGATGGTGTGCGCGAGGTGTTCGATGAGGCGAAATTGTTTGCGTGAGAGAAGGGCGTTTATCTCGTCGTAGAGGTGATGATAGCAAAGGGTTCCGGCGATATCGTCGGAGAGGCAGGCGGCAAGAGGCTTAGAGAAGGTGATCGCGAGGGAGAGTCGGACCTCCTGCGGATTAGCACGCTCTTCGGGTAAGAGGCCAAGGTGGGGGAAGAGGACGATCTCAGGAAGATCAAGGGTGGCACATTCAATCTGCATCATGGCGCGAGAAGTTAAGATATCGCGAATAGTAGGCACTAGCCAAAAAAAAGGGCGGCTATAAGTTTAACGACATCCAGTCAGCCGCACCACTCAGCCGCCCCTTTCTATTATTACTCCCGCACCTGTCCTGCAATCGCCAACGCTCTGGCGCTGATTCCAAGAACGCGAAGCAGACCCTCTGAATCGGCGTGATCGAACGATCCGACTGCCTCCATCGAGCTCTGTTCAGGATCGTAGAGAGAGTTTTCAATGCCGGTTGCTCGGCTGTATCGAACTGCTCCTTTGTACATCGTTACTGCGATTGTACCGTTCGCGAGCTCAGCGATCGGGTCAAGAGCACGGAGCGACATCGTTGTGGCAAGATCAAACCAGTAACCCTGATAGATCTGCTTTGCAACCTGGCGAGAGACTACATCAAAAAACTCGCGCGCGCGCCTATCTAAAATTAATTCAAGAAGCAGTCCGTAGCAGCTTCCTAATAACTCCATTCCGGGTGCCTCGTACACTCCTCGGCTTTTAATTCCAACGAAGCGATTTTCGACAAGATGCGCGGCAATACCAACGCCGTGCTGACCTGCGACACGATTTGCTTTTTCAAACAATTCCCGTAACGGAAGCTCTTCTCCATCTATTGCAACAGGAACCCCTTTCTTAAACGTGATGGAAATTTGAGCGGGGCTGTTTGGCGCCTCGGTCGCGTGCACACCCATTATTGGTGATATTGCTGTTGGGGCGGTCTCTAGGAATTCGAGAATCCCTGCTTCATGAGTCAATCCCAAAATGTTTGCATCGGTTGAGTAAGGCTTGTCTTTTGATGCTGTGATCGGAATTCCCTGTGATTGGCAAAACTCGATCATCTCAGCTCGGCCCCGGAACGAACTCAAGAAAGCAGGGTCGCGCCACGGAGCATATACCGTGATCGATGGGTTGAGCATCGCCGCGGCGAGCTGAAAGCGAACCTGATCATTTCCTCGACCGGTCGCACCGTGAGAGAAGATGGTATAGCCCCGCTCCTTCATGAATGAAACGATTGCACTCACCAAAACGTAGCGAGCAATCCCCGTTGTGTTCCAATATCTTCCCTCGTACCAAGCCTGAGCCTGAATAACCTGCATTCCTGCGGAGAGAAGCTCATCAACTGCGGGAAGAATAACCACCTCCGCAGCGCCCGCCTTGAGAAGTCGCTCCTTGATCGTATCGAACCCCTCTTCGTCGGGTTGCCCAAGGTCGAGGGTGCAGCACACAACCGACGCTCCCTGATCGGTGAGCCACCGCGTTATAGTGCAGCTATCGAGCCCACCAGAGGCTGCAAGCACGACTGTTTGTCCCCGAAGCGAAGGTGCTGATATTGCTTTTGAAACTTCCACTGGTGCCCCTTTGAAAAGACTACGACTGAGCAAATTTTTTCTATTATGGGTCGAATTAAGAGTCGATGATAGTAGGGGAGGCGGAGAATGTCTAAAATAGGACTTAGATGTCTGATTTAGTCATTAGCCCTACTTTTATCAGGAACGTTGGCTACCTTTTGACTCTTCTCGCGCAATTTTTCCATCCTCAAGGGTGATCATCCGATGTGCCCGTTCTGCTAGCGCAAGATTGTGGGTCGTAACGATGATGGTGAGTCCCTGTTGGCAAAGGTCCTCGAAAAGGTCGAAGATTCCCTCGCCCGTTCCTCGATCGAGGCTGCCAGTTGGCTCGTCGGCGATCAGGACGCGAGGTTTTACGATAAGAGCTCGGGCGATAGCGACCCGTTGCATCTGCCCTCCTGAAAGTTCGCGGGGAAGGTGATCGGTACGGGAGGAAAGTCCTAACGATTCGAGAAGCGAAATGGTGCTACGACGAGACGCAGGTCGACGAAGGAAGAGAAGTGGAAGCTCGACGTTCTCCGCGACTGTTAGGGTTGGGAGTAGGTAAAATTTCTGAAAAACAAACCCAAAAAAACCGCGACGAACGGAGACTAATTCATCTTCGCTCATATCGCGCGTCTCGACCCCGTTTACCCGGACCGAGCCCGTTGTTGGAGTATCAAGACAGGCAAGAGTATTTACGAGAGTGGTCTTTCCTGAACCGGACGGTCCTACGATTGCAACCATCTCTCCTGGATATAAAGAAAGATCAACTCCATCGACCGCTCGAACTGTTTCGCTCCCGCGGAGGTAGTGCTTCGTTACACCAGTAACCGAAATGAGAGGCTCGGTGATACCTGAATCGATCTCTGCCATTATTCCCCCGAACGAATCGCTTCAAGTGGACGCATCGAGGATGCTCGCCATGCCGGGTAGAGCCCCGCGAAAAAACCGATGATTACAGTTGATCCAACTGAAAGTCCCATTATTGCCGGTGATATGGAGACAAGATCTCCCTGAACTCCAACATCGATTAAGCGGCGAAGGAGGTATTCGATAATTCCAGAGCCAAGGAATGCAATAACAACTCCGGTAATTCCACCGCCAATGCATAGGGCAAGGGTTTCGTACCAAATCAGCTCGAATATATCACTTCTCCGAGCACCGATCGCTTTCATGATACCTATCTCTCCGGTTCGCTCGTAAACACTCATCAAGATCGTATTCACCACCCCGATAATTGCGACTATGATAGCTATCGCTGCTACGGCTCCGATCATTATCTGCGCGGTTCCGACAAGGCTTAAAAGGGTTGATTTTACCTGTTGTAGACCGACTATCTGGACCTCAGGGAGCGATAACCACCGCTCCTCGAATTGACGAATCGCAGCTGTTGAAAACTCGCGCAGCTTGGCCCCAACAAGGGTTATCTGATCAGGGCGATTGAAGATCTCCTGCGCCCGAGCAAGGGGCATGAATACGGTTCCATCATCCTGAGTGCCGGTGCGTGCGAGAATGCCCACTACATTAAACTCGTGAGACTTCGGCGCAAGCGCGCCGGCGGGTGTTATTGAAAGCTCAATAGTATCTCCAACCTTTCGCTGCTCGTATTCAGCGACTTCGTATCCAAGAACAACCTCGCGTGTTTCGCCATCGGAAAACCATCTTCCACCCTTAAAGCCCTCTCCCGATTGAAAAGTAAGCCAAGGCTTCATCTCAGTAAAGGATTGTGTATTAATACCGCTGACAACAATAAAGCTACTTGCAGCATCTTCTCGAATACTTGTCTGCTCCTTCTCTGCAACTCCGATAAAAACTGGGGTAATCGCTGAAACAGATTTATCTGTGGACACCTGATCGAATGTGCTCATGGGCAGGTACAGCAATCCGGTACCACCCTTGAGCATCATTGTTGCCGCCTCATAAGGGCAACCCTTTGCCATTACCATCACCTGAAAGCCGAGTAGGTCGATGCTTCGCGATATCGCCGTTTTATAGCCATTAACAAAACCAGCCAGCGACACCGCAACCGCCACCGCAAGCGCAACCCCGATTGTTGTTAGTATGGTTCTAACAAGCCGACGCAATAGATTTTTTATCGCGAGAGCGAAGAAGCCGAAAAGATGAGTTTCTGCGAGCACAGTGGCTACCTCCGAGAAAATTCGACCCCACGTCCGTAAAACACGAGCGCTTCATTGTGACGTCGAAGCGTTCCAGTCACGGTCGCTCGATACCCTTTTCTTTGCGGAAATGCGGGGGCGATATCAGAAAGCTCAACCCGAAGCGACCGATCACCTATTGCGAAAAAAAAGAAGCAACCTGTGGCAGCACACTGCCGAGAAACGACTCCCTCGATCGTTATCGGTTTATCAAGAAATGGATCTGGATTTTGGAGGATCTCGATCAGTGGAACACTCTGATTTGGAGCGATTTGCTCTCCGTAGCGATCCGGTGAAAAAAACCACCAAGCGGCTGGGATTCCAAGCGCCAAAGCGATTATCGTGCACAGCGCTATGATATTTCTCATCGGGTTTCCTAGAGTCAATTGCCTCTGATTTTTTTTATCGCTTCTTGTGCTCTTTGAAAATATTGATCGCTTGCATGTTCAAAAAGGAAGATATCAAGGAGTAGAAGATTTTTCCGAACACCCCTCATAATCGTACTATAGTCCTCGGTGCCTGATCTCGAAAGACCCTCTGGGAGTCGAATTTTTGTAATACGATCTCTATCTTCTTGGCTCCCTTTTGCTGCGTAAAAATCGTGCATGTACCAATCTGCAAGGGTTATCGATGAAAACTGGTTGCGAAAAGAGATGCTTCGCAGCGTCTTTGCATCTGAGCTTTCGAGACGTTGAAAAAAGAGCTGTTTTATTGACCGCTGAACTGGATCAATTGCCAAAAAAAGCTGAATGACGCCCCCTTTCCCCGGCATGTTGACGCCATGAATGATTCCGATCCGTTCCTCTCCCCGAAATACCGAATACACTGTAAAGGGGGTCTCAAAACTATCGTATACAGGATCAAGTGCCGTCCCAAGCCGCGGTTCTAGAGATGAAAAAAGTGTCTTTCCATCCTTGAGTGATGAGAAGGTGAATACCTCTTCTTTGTAAGAGGTCATGTCAGGATAAACATATTTTAGATCGAGAGCTGGATTACTCAATGTGCAGCCGATTGCAGCGTGTGCATCTGCGGAGGGGAGGAAAAGTGTGCAAAATAGAGCAAGAGAGAAAATGATGAAGCGTTGTAGCATTGCAGGTCACCAATATCGATAATATTGCAACGATACTATCGTGCCTGATCCGCGAAGTGCTGATTCAAGGATCTGCTCCACCGAGATATTTATCCAGTGAAGGTTGGCATTTGCAATATCGTTAGTTAGGTAATAGGAAAAATCATAAAACAGGGAGCGAGAAATTGAGTCAGTTGTTTCCGTTATTTTTGGGACGTTCCCGTGATGGTGATGATCGTTAGCAATTAACCGATTTTTCTTAAGCCATTGCTGACGAAATTGGATATTTGTTCCGAACTTTCTTGCACTATCTAGGTACCCGAGCTGGTGAAGATGGATCGCTGTGTCGTTCCCGTCGTCTGAGCCAAACGATGCCTCATTGGTCACGATGAAACTGCCGATCTCTGTTGGTATGGTGTATCGGAGATCGGGGCCGATGCGACGAGTCGCTATGACACGATTCTCGGGGATCTCTTTTTGCCCATCAACTTCTCCGATTGATTGGTGAGAGGGTGCAAGTCGCTCTCCGATCAGCGTGCTTACACCAGCCTCAAGCCCGGAGCGATTCCTGAGATCAGGGCCAGTGCCAAGGCGAAATCCGAACATGCCCGACTGACCATCAAATCGCAGGTCGTATCCAGAGCCCGCCATGTAGTAGGCGTCGTAGCTGATCGATGGAGTCAGCGCTCCCCAAAAACCTGTATACCAATCGCGCTCAAACCCTACATTTTGATCGTTTGAGAGTTGAAGCACTGTTCCGTGAGTATCGGTCGCAAGATTTAAACCGAGTGGTAGATAAAACCGTCCGATACGTGCATTCACTTTTCCTACAAGCTCTGCTGAATCCTCTTCATCGAGGATATAGCTCGCTGGATTAAATATATCGCAATAGGCGTTGTGATATTCAACCGCCCAAGGGGTTCGATCGGCACCTTCCATATCCTGAATGACGGGAAGATAGTCGTCACGACGAACGGCCCGCATCTGGAGGTCGCACGTTGCAATGGTGCTCGTTTCACCCTGAAATCGGCGAAGCCATTCAAAGCCCACCGAGTGTCGATTGTAGAGCCTAGATGAAGAAGATGAAGATTGAGATGTGTCTCGAAGAGCTGTTTGTAGAAAAAGTTCTCGCCGAAATTGAGTATCTCGACTCCACCACGGATCGACACGGGTTGAAGTTGATTGGGGAGAGGGAAGTGGTGTGAGATCTGAAAATGGATCGTTGTTGCTTGGAGAATCAGCGTAACAGCTGCTTACCGCGGTTGCGGTGATGGTAGTTGCGATAAAAATCGCATGAACCGTTCGAGTAAAATAGGGAATCCTTTTTTTTAGGGAAGACAGAATTCCTCCAATCTCGATCAGTTCTATGCTAATGAAGTTATCACTGCGCTAATTGGCCAGCAATCCGTAAAATAATCGGCAAAACTTCAAAGAGCCTCTTCTTCTTGCGTTGATTTTCTTCGTTTGCTGAGGAGCTGTTTTCGCAGTCTAGTCAAGCGAGCATTGCCACGGGGCCCGAGCGTTTCGCAAATCTCAACAAGTGTATTCACGAATCCCTTAGACCCACCATTACAAAAAAGACGAAGGGTTGAGGCAGAGAGCTGTAATTTATCAATGAGCGGTTCTACGGGGGCAGCCTCCATACCGTACCGTTTGCCTGCCTGAATGTTCCATGCAATCTCATCGAGGTTGTCAAGTAGAGTTCTAAGCAGAATCTCATTGCGGCGCGGCGAGCGAAGTATCGCTGGCTGTACTGGTTCCCCATTTGTTGCTTCACCGATTACACTATCAAGCATCTCGTTTTCTACCGGTAAGGCAATAAATGCTCTTGCCCCAGCAAGGAGCATATCGCACACATTATCGGGTTCCGGTTCGTAAGATGCCGCCATCAAAATCGGGCGATGCTTGAGCCGAGACGCTCGTTCGGCAAAAAGGTTTGCTGACAGGTCGGTCTCTTCGGTCGAGTAAATTACGTGGGAAAACTCCTCATCGATCAATCGACGCAAGGCGGCGCTATGAAATAGAGAATGACGTGCTCTCGGAAATTGGAGTCGCGCTAGCTGTTTTACAACTCCCTCTAACCCACCCCCAACAACTAGAATCGATGCAGCTCTCCTCTCTGCGGCACTAAGATTTAGGGGGGATTCTTGATCCATAATCGCTCAAAGCATAAAACATCTTCCCACAAATCGGTGCAAAACGATTTTTTCTTTAGGATCTTTCCCTATTAAGATCTCCTGATAGAGGCACTAAAATAGCTATGCGATACTCGATTGCTGTAAAGTCAATCTTTGCTGCCACTGTAAATAGCTGCTTTAATTGCCATTTTTGCCGACAATATCCCCGCAGCGAGTCCGTCAGCATAGGTATAGCGGGGATCTTGCATAATATCTGGGAAATTATCTGGGTTCAGAAGGTCTTCGTCGGTTAGGCGAGGATTTATTTCGTGAGCAACAGCCTTCGCACGCTGGAGATAATGGTTATGAAGAGAGCTAAGCTCATTTTCGATGAGGGAGAGGAGCATTTCTTCGGTTTCTTGGGGTATCATCTGTAGCTCTGATTTAAGGAGAAGTTTGGGCTGTGGAGGGAAAGAAATTAAGAACCTTTTGTCTGGGCTAATTTCTTCTAGATGTTGTCCTTGTCTCCCTCTTTTCGGAAATGAAGAAAGGATATCATCGAGTGCACGTGCTGTGTGCGTTGCTCTTTCGGTATTAATTCAAGGTGGCGATGAGCTTCATCAAACTGCTCGAGCGGTATAAGCGCGGCGGCAAGCTCTTCATGAGCCCTGAAGCAGAGAGGATCGAGCGCGAGAGCCTTGTTCGCGTCTTTTGCTGCTGCTTCAAACTGGTGCCCTGCTAAGTGGCACTGGGAGAGCAAAAGCCACGATGATGGTGACGCTGGACGAAGTGCTGCCACCGCATGGGCTGAGGCGAAAGCAGTTCGAATATTACCCGCTGCGAGGGCGCGGGAACTAAGAAAGTCGTGTCCAGATGCCCAATACGGAAAGCGGCGAAGTAACATCACTGTTCGCTGCACCATCTCGGCCTCAACAAAGCCGCTTCTTTGCGCGGCCCGAAGCCAGAGTGTGCATAGCGCAGTAATCAGCGACCGAATTAGCTGACGCATACAGAGTTATTAATGATTTCTTGTTATTAATGATTTCTTTCGTCGAGCGACCGAGCGGGCGGTAGAGATGCTTGCGCCGTCCTTAGTTCTTCGAGAGTTTGTCCGAGCACCCGCTCACGTGGTGAATTGCTAAGGCCTTCATCCACCATAAAAAGCGCTGCCGCGAACGCTACCGCGATACTTCCTGCGACCATGAACCACCGCGACCCACGAGCCGCCTCTTCTTTATCTACCTTCATCGCGCTCTCCTTATCTTTGGGGGAACCCCGCAACACGCACCGTATCATCGCAGAGTGGAAAAATTTGGCAACACTTGCCTCTAAAAGATGCCTATTCGAGGCTGCACCTAAGAGCCCAAAAATATGATTAGACTCATTATCCACATCAGGGTGGCGGGAATGGCTTTTTTTATCGGATCTCCGATCATAAAATATTTTTACAGCGGCCCCTTCCAAAGAAACTATCACAGTTTGTTTTGTCTCGTTAGCCCCGTTTTGTGGGCTTATCTGACTCTCCTTCTCCACATTCTTGCCGAGCCTAACCTTTTTTCGCCTCAGTCGCTGGCACTCCTGCCCTATATCGGCCCGTAAAGCAGGCATCACAAAAGGTGCCGGTCGGACTTCCTACTGCTCGATACATTCCCTCAACCGAAAGATAGGCGAGGCTGTCTGCTCCGATAAACTCCCGAACCTGCTCGACCGAGAGGGATGCGCTGATAAGCTCCTCCTTTGTTGGAGTATCTATTCCGTAAAAACATGGAGAGACGGTCGGCGGGGCGGAGATTCGCATATGCACTTCGCGAGCCCCTGCTCGCCGAATCATCTGCACAAGTTTTTTGGAGGTTGTGCCCCGAACAATCGAATCGTCAACGACGATTACCCGCTTTCCGCTCAGAAGCTCTCGACTCGGATTTAACTTAAGTTTTACCCCGAAGTCTCGAATTGCCTGTTTTGGCTCGATAAATGTCCTTCCGACGTAGTGATTGCGGATGAGCCCAAGTTCAAAGGGGATTCCTGATCGATGCGCATATCCGAGGGCGGCTGCGACCCCCGAATCAGGAACTGGAATAACAAGGTCTGCAGCAACATCAGATTCAGCCGCAAGCTCCTCTCCCATCCTTTTCCGAATCGGATATACCGTTTTCCCGAAAACGAGCGAATCGGGTCGAGCAAAATAAACAAACTCGAAAATACACGGAGAGGGGGCAGTTTTTTCAAATGGAAAATGGCTCACTAGCGAGCCATCAAGACCTATCTCAACGACCTCTCCCGGAGCAATATCTCTCTCATACTCCGCGCCGATTAGATCAAAAGCACACGTTTCGGAGGCGAGAACCCGAGTCTCTCCGAGACGGCCAAGGGCGAGAGGGCGAAGACCGTGGGGATCGCGAGCTGCATAGAGCGCTGATCGGGTCATGATAAGAAGCGAGAATGCCCCTTCAGCCTGCACGAGTGCAGAGAGAACGCGAGCTGTTAGCGAACTCTCCTCCCTCGAGCGGGCGATGAGGTGAAGAAATACTTCAGTGTCTGATGAAGAGGAAAAGATTGCCCCGTCAGCGACAAGCTGAGTTCGGAGCTCATCAGCGTTTACCAGATTCCCGTTATGAGCAACGGCGATTGCTCCGTGCGCAAGTTCAGCGGTGAAGGGCTGAACATTGAAGAGATGATTTCCCCCTGCTGTTGTATATCTCACGTGGCCGATAGCGTTTCGACCGGGCAGCTCAGCAAAATTAAACCCCTGAAATATATCAGCGACGAGCCCCATACCCCGATGAGCCCGAATTTTCGCAGCAGGTCCCCCTTCGCACGAAACAACTCCAGCAGCCTCCTGTCCCCGATGTTGTTGCGAGTAGAGCCCAAGGTACGCAAGATTAGCCGCCTCGGGATGATCCCACACCGCCATGAGTCCACATTCATCCCGAAATCCAGATTGTGACATCGATACCCCCGTAAATCATACCTCGGGACCACACCGCCAAACCCCCATCGGCGTGATCAACCAAAAAGATGAGCGCAGATGCTACCCGATACCGGTGGAGGAGGGAACTGCTGGAGGTAAGAGGAATTTCCTCAATAGATTTTTCTTCTGAAATTTTTTAAGGCTGTGGGGCAATGAGACAGAGATTGAAAAAGGAAATCGGCGATGTTGCCGGATTGTTGTACTTCATTCAGCAAAGAGACAACATCGGCGATTTTTATCCTTATTAGTCTATTTAGAGTAAATAAGGAGATAAAAACTACCCACATTCCAAATTAGCCCCTTCTACCTCGCCATCCCCAAAAAAACTCAAACGCTGATTTGCAAAAATCGGCAAAAACTCGCCAACCCTCTCAAACTTTTCCAAACCAAACTCTCCCTTCGATCATCATAGTATCAGAGGACGTAGACCACGTGCCGATTGTGGAGGGAGCACCTATGACTGAAGAGTTTCAACGGATTATCCAACAGGATCGAGAAGCGAGAAAGAAAACGAGCTGGAAGGGCACGCTTCTTGAGTATCTGGAGCTTGCTCAGGATAACCCGGACATTGGAAAGCTCGCGCACAAGCGGCTCTACGATATGATCGTCTCGTGTGGGGTTCGAGACATATCTGCAGATGAGGACCCAAAGCTAAAACGGCTATACAAATCTGGTTCTGTAAGAACATTTAACTTCTTCTCCGAGGATTTTTACGGACTGGAGAAGACTATAAATCAGATAGTTCGTTATTTTCACTCGGCATCCCTCAAGGGAGAGGAGAGCCGACAGGTGCTTTATCTTGTTGGGCCAGTCGGCTCGGGAAAAAGCTCGTTAGTGGAGCGGCTCAAAAAAGGTCTAGAAGAACTCAGCTTTTTCTACGCGATTGATGGGTGTCCGATGTATGAGGAGCCACTCCATCTCATTCCTCGCCATCTACGGAAAGAATTTGCGAAGCAACTCGGAGGGCAGATTGAGGGAGATCTTTGTCCAGTATGCCGATATCGATTGAAAGAGGAGTTCCAGGGACGATGGGAAGAGATGCCGATTCGCACCCTCGAGTTCAGTATTCGCGCAAAGCGGGGCATTGGCGTGGTGCCTCCCGTAGATCCAAACAATCAGGATACGAGCGTTCTTATCGGTGGTGAGGATATATCGAAGCTTGACCTTTACTCTGAAGGTGACCCGCGTGTTTTAGATCTCTCCGGAGCGTTGAACGTTGGGAACCGTGGGATGGTCGAGTTTATCGAGGTATTTAAGAACGAGACCGAATACCTCCATGCAATGATCACCGCAACTCAGGAGAAGTCGATACCGGCTCCTGGTCGTCACGGAATGATCTATGTCGATACATGTATAGTCGCGCACTCGAACGAGGCAGAGTGGAAAAGATTTAAGAGTGACCACACGAACGAGGCTATTCTTGACCGTATCGTAACGGTTAAGGTCCCCTATAATTTACGTCTCTCCGAAGAGGTAAAAATATATAGGAAATTGATCCGACAATCCCGATTCACCGCCGACATTGCGCCGCACACTATTGAGGTTGCATCGATGTTCGCAATCTTGAGCAGACTCGATCCAACAAATAAGTGCGATCTTTTGACCAAGTTAAAGCTCTACAACGGTGAAGAAGTAGTCGAAAAAGGTAGAACGAAAAAGATCGATCTCACCGAGCTTCGAGAAGAAGCAAAGAGCGAGGGGATGACCGGAATATCTACTCGATTCATCATGAAAGCGCTTGATAACGCCCTTTCTGATAATATCGAGGCAAACTGTATTCACCCAATAAGTGTTCGTGAAGCACTAGTGAATATGGTAAAGGAGTCGGATTTCGCTGAGGATGTGCGGAAGCGATATCTAGAGTTTCTCCAGGATACCCTCCACAAAGAGTATCTTGAGATTCTCGAGCGAGAGATTACTAAGGCATTCGTTTACTCCTATCAGGAACAGGCAGAGTCACTATTCCAAAACTATCTCGATCACGCCGAGGCGTACGTCACAAAACGACGCTTCAAGGATCGCAATACCGGAGAGGAGCTCGAGCCAGATGAATCGTTCATGAAGTCTATCGAGGAGCAGATTGCAATTGTTGGAACTGCCGCCGATGGATTCAGACAGGAGATAATTGCGTATCTCTGGAGTGTCGGACGTAAAGGAGAAAAAATAACTTACGAAAGCTATGAGCCGCTCAAAGAGGCCATAGAGAAAAAGCTGATGTCGAGTGTTCGAGATGTATCACGGATAATCACAAAGGCGCGCACTAGAGATGATGATCAATCTAAGAAGTACGACAGAATGGTTGAACAGCTAATCAGGAATGGGTACCCAGCAAGCTGCGTTGATACGATTCTCAAGTATGCAGCAAATAATCTGTGGAAGGATTAGTAAAATCGCTGGAGATTAGTTGGTCGTAGATTGAGCAGGTAACGCGCGATCTGGTTGGAATATGGAGTTAAAGGAGGGGCATGAGTACGATATTTAGACCTTATGCCCCTGCATCGCAACGTTCCGATAGAAGTGCGCGTGACCGTCTTCGACATCGCCAAAAGATAAAAGATTCGATTCGTGACAACATTGGAGACATCCTCGCAGAAGAATCGATAATCGGAAGAGATCGGGACAAAGTTATCAAGGTGCCGATCCGATCTATTAAAGAGTTTAGGTTTATTTACGGCGATAATTCGCCTGGTGTTGCGCAGGGAAATGGCGATCAGCAGGCTGGCGATATAGTCCAGAGTTCGCCGGAGCAGGGACAGGGACAGGGCGAGGGCGGAAATCAGCCGGGGGTAGATGCATTTGAGACTGAGATTACCCTCGATGAACTGATCGATATAATGTTCGAAGACCTTGAGCTTCCAGAACTCGAGCGGAAATCGGTAAAACAGATCATCTCAGCTGATGCGATGAAACGAAAGGGTCGACGTCACGCTGGTATACGTCCCCGACTCGACAAGCGGATGACAGCGCGAAATAGGGTGCGCCGAAAAATGGCGGTCGGAGGTGATCGCGATCTTGATTTTGAAGATGAGGATCGCCGATTCCCATTCCATAAAGATGACATGCGGTACTTTCATATCGTTCCAACCGAGCGAGAGGAATCAAATGCGGTCGTATTTTGCATTATGGATACCTCCGGATCGATGGGCACGGTAAAAAAATATCTCGCGAGAAGTTTCTATTTTCTCCTCTATCAGTTTGTGAGACAAAAATATAATAACGTCGAGGTTGTCTTTATTGCCCACCATACCGAGGCAAAAGAGGTCACCGAAGAGGAGTTTTTTCATAAGGTCGAATCGGGAGGAACATATATATCCTCGGGATATCGCAAAGCTCTAGATATAATTCAGGATAGATTTCACCCTTCACTCTGGAATATTTACGCATTCCACTGCTCGGATGGTGATAACTTTTATTCCGATAACGAGAGAGCGGTGGCGGCAGCCAAAGAGCTATGTGATGTATGCAACCTGTTTGGGTATGGAGAGATAAAACCAGCAGGAAGTGCTTATTACAGCGGAAGTATGCTCGAAACTCTCTCGGAGGTGAAATCAGAAAATTTCTGTATGGTTACAATCGAGCGAAAAGAGGATCTTTGGACGGCATTTCGCGCAGTTTTGACAAAAGATAAAACGAGAACGCTCGGATTTGAATCCGCCCAAGCCGCTGCTGCTCCGTAGGGCCGGGCGAAGTGCCTCAACTGATCAAGATAACAGGATGCTATGACCGATTACGATCTCGATGAGTTAAAGCGGTGGGATGACAAGATTATTGAGCTTGTTCAGCGATACAAGCTCAATTGCTATCCCCAAGAGTTTGAGATCTGCGACCACAACGACATGATAGGCTATATGGCCTACTCGGGAATGCCCTCGCACTATCCTCACTGGTCGTACGGCAAAGGTTACGAGCGGCAAAAAACTATGTACGAATACGGAGTCTCGGGGCTACCGTATGAGATGGTTATAAACTCTAATCCGTGTCTTGCTTATCTGATGCGAGACAATACTCTTCTTCTCCAGATCTTAACGATAGCGCACGTATACGGTCATAACGATTTTTTTGCGAATAACTTTACCTTTAAGTCTGGGCTCGATGCGCAATACACGATTGAGATATTCAAAAATCACGCAAATCGGGTAAAATCTTATAGCGAAGATCCATCAATAAATATTGATTTAGTCGAATCAGCAATTGACCATGCACACGCTATATCGTGGAATTGTCAACGAAATATGGCGATTAAAAAGCTCTCTCATGAAGAGCAGCTTCAACGTCGTATTCAGGCAAGTCGCGGAACAGAAGATCCGTGGAGCAATATTCACCCACCAAAAACATTTCAGCCGCCAGAGCTGAATAAATATCCACTCGAACCTGAAGAAGATATTCTTCTATTTATCGCGGACAATAATCCATTTCTTCCTGATTGGAAGCGCGATGTGTTGCGGATAGTCGATCAAGAGGCGCGCTATTTTCTCCCTCAGATGGAAACTAAGATTATGAATGAGGGGTGGGCCAGCTATTGGCACCACAAGATCTTGAACTCACTTAATCTTGAGCAGGGCCATCAACTTGAGTTCCTGGTAAGACACAATCAGGTTTTGCGCCCCCACCCTGGTGGAATTAATCCGTACCATCTTGGATTTGTGCTGTGGCACGATATCGAGCGGCGCTGGAACGAGGGGAACACTGGAAGAGAATATAGCGATGACAGGCCAGCAGTGGACATTTCAACTCTCGATGAAAATGATACTCCAGGCCGGAAAAAGATATTCGAGGTCCGTGAATCTGATCGCGATGCCTCATTTTTGCGCAGATTTCTTACGGTCAATGTAATGCGCGATCTGGAGCTTTTTCAGCACGAAAAACGGGGTAAAGATCGGGTTATCACGAAAGTTGCTGATGACGAGGGATGGGAAGAAATTAAGGAGAATCTGATCAAAAACACCGGCATGGGCTCTATACCCGTTATCAAAATTGATGATGCCGATTTTGGAAAAAATCGCACTCTGTATTTAATCCACTCCCACGACGGTCGCGACCTTCAGCTAGAATACGCCGAACACACCCTCCGCCACATCAGAGCGCTATGGGAGCGAGAGGTCGTGCTCGAAACGGAGCTTAATGGAAAAAGATCATTGCTAAAGATGAATGATGGTACGATGAAGGTTGAGAAGTTGTAGAGGAGGGGCGCTAGCAGACCCTACCCCTCACGCACACTAATCAAGCTCTCCTTGCCCCGAAACACAATCCCCCACTGAATCACCTCCCGACACCCAGCCTGCCGAAGCTCTGCAGCGTAACGTTTTTCAACTATCTGCTGGTGCGCGCTCTCTAGAGTTTCCTCTAAGCTTCCCTTTGCTGGAACTACTTTGAATTCAATAATTACTCCCGGGTAACGGGACTTGTCTCTTGGTTCTACCATCACATCGTATCGGCCTCGACCACTTTCTCGATTGCTACGTATTAAGTGGGTCGCGTTGAGCTGAACTAACATTCCCGTAACGAATGCGTAATAAAAACTTTCAGATGTTCGTCTTGTAACATCGTGGGTAGTTAAAACCGTTTCTATTAGCTTGTTAAACTCAGGAACAAAAAGCTCCTCATCGCCGGTGATAAGACCGGTGAGCATGTCGGTAACTGCTTCACTCGATCCAAGTTTCTCCTTTGTCCAATCAGTAACAAGTTTCTGATACGCAACAAGCACCTCTTTGTTTGGTATTTTGAGTTGAGCAACATGTTGCCCAGATTCGTCGAGGTGGGTCGGAATTGCGGGGGTGAGATATCCGGTAAAGAGGAAAAAACTCCAGATATCATCTGGCCGTATACCTTCCTCGTGATATTGGACGTGTTGATCTATGCTCGTTTGTACACTCCCCTGCTGTATTAGAACCTCTATCTCGTCTCGGAGAATACCATTACTACCCGCGATAGCTTTTCCCATAAGCAGAGTGCTAGCGGTGTTAACCCAGAAGGGTTGAAATCCGGTGTGCGGCCTACTGACATAGCTGAAGAGAGACCACGGGTTGTAGACCTGATTTGCGCCGAACAAATAACCGTTATACCACTCCCGAACCTCATCAATTTTATCTATCAGTCCATAGTCGCTTAATAGTTTCTGAACCTCATCCTCGAGCAGCCCAAAGCAGCTATCTAGATCGGTTTCGACTAGGGGAAGAACGACCATGTTATTTAGACCAGAGAAGAGATTCTCTTTACTCACCTGAAGAATGCCGGTTAAAACCCCCTTCCAGATAAATGAATTATCCTTTAATCCCGCCGATAAAAAGTTTCGGAAGAAATTTACAACCTCAGTAAAAAATCCATGCTCTACGCCGGAGGTGATAGGAGTGTCATACTCATCGATTAGAACTAATGGAGGGTGGCCAGAAACTTTCGCGAGGACGTGGGTGATTGTTTGAAGACTCATTGAGAGTTCCGCTGAGGTCGGGACACCATCTCGCAATGAGTCAAGTTTTCTTCGGAACTGAATCTCGATAGGAGCATCCTCCCACAAAGGGCTCAATCTAATCGTTTCAGCCTGAACAACCTCAGTAATCTTACGAATAACCTCCGCTGCAGTTGTTTCCTTTACATCCTTAAAGCTCAAAAAAACTACCGGGATCTTCCCCCTCAGAGCATGATGCTCGCCTGGTGTTGTATCTGCCTTTAATCCATTAAGCAGGTGGGTATGAGTTCCACCCTCGGGGAGCTTTTCAAACCAGCTCTGCAACATGGTCATGTTCAGAGTCTTTCCGAATCGCCGAGGTCTTGGGATTAGAGTAACGAGGGATGAAGAGTTGATGAGCTCGGGGATAAATTGAGATTTATCGATATAATAAAACTCGCCCTTACGAAGCTCACGAAAATCGGATACACCGATCGGAAGTTTGATTGTATCCATGATCGATTCTCTATAGCGGTGTGCTCACCTTATGAGAGCAACCTATCAGAGCGGGTTTTTAGGAAGGATATCGAAATAGCGATCACGAAATAGCGCGACTCCATCGGAGTTAAGAGCTTCGCGCTGCTGCAACGATATCCAACCCTTGCATCCTTCGATTACCCCTTAGCAGCTGGTATCTTGCGCCACACTAGCTCGGTAAACCCATCATTAAACTCGAGGGTGAGATACATCGTTCCGAGCTCCCCAAACCGATCTATCTGCTCAGTCTTAACAGCAGCAGCATCTTTTGAGAGCATACTGAGAGTGGCTTGGAGACTTCGCGCCATCGCTGCTAGCCGATTCGCATCAACACGAGCAGCAAAGGGTGCGCGGGTTCCGGTCGTTAGTCGAAGCATTTGAGCTGTTTTCTCCGACGAACCACCTTCATGATTTTTTATTAGCTGCGTCAATGCCGACTCTGTTGAGCTTACGAGAACTCCGTCTGATACTTCGGCAATAAATATACCGACACCGAAGGGGCTTAGGACATAATCAGTAGAGCTACCTGCAACTTGTTTAACCTGCCATGAGCTCGGCGGAAGTCCACCCTGCGCTGCAAGAGGCTGTAATGAGCTTTTTACTAGCTTTCGGAGATCGCTCGGAGCTGATGATTCAATGACGATTGCGAGCTCTGGAGCAAGTGCTCCAGCTGGAAGGCCGAGTACACTGATAGCCACTGAACCGATTGAGCCCACCGACGCATACTGCCCATCGAGAGGAAGCGGAATGCTTGCGGCGATCTTTCCAATTGGAGCGTGAACTCCGAGAAGCACCGCTGCATCATCGGATATCGATGCAAGTGCCCGCGGAATTGATGATTCCTCAAGATCTCGATACCACTTTTCTCCTCGCGGACTCTGCTTGTCGATCACAGTCGCAACTCTGAATGTGACAGCACCTTCACCGGTAAGGGAGCCCTTCGTGAGGACAGCCCGAGCTGGAAGATTATTAATCTCAGTTATTGTCTCCTGTAACGAGGGGAGTCGAGAAGCTATATCGTCATCGCCCTTGTTTAGAGATGTAGTATTTACGGGTGCCTTGCAAGACTCTTCGCCGACACAAGGAGTCGCTGCAGCGGATGGAGATGCACCTAGCATCTTTTCAAGAGCGTCTCTCTTTGATTCGAGCCCTTTTTTGAAGAGGTCGAGATCGAAATAAACGTTAAGGAAATCATCCGGAACGTGCGGATGACGAGCGACCAATTGTCTGATAGCCGCACCTGTTGCAATCGGAGGCACCGCCGATGCGGCTGGATTGAGACACTGAGAGACAGCATCAGCTGACGAGCTTACACCAATAAGACCCTCGGCAGAGCCTCCAAGATAGAGCGTTACGCGGGTGCTTTTTGGCTTGGTGGAGGAAGTTTTTTCCTTCGATTCTTCTACCGAATTTTCAGAACTATCACTTTCAGCAATGATGTCGGCTGTTAAAGCATATCCGTTTGCCGAGCTAAATTTGTGTTCGACTATATCGTAGTTACGCGCACGAGCTGCCGCAATTAGCGCCTCGAGCTTTGAAGAGAAATCTGGACCCGATGCGCAAAGTCCACCAGAAACAATACCATCAGCTTTACCGGCCGCGGCGAAAAGAATCGCTTCGCGATAGAGTGGTGTGGGCGCCGGTTCGCTCGGAAGGAAACCTGCGCTCTCGAGAATATCTGATATGTCCTGTTGTATGGCCTTGATTGAGCGTGGTCCTTGAACTGTGGGAGCAGTCGAAGAAGCGCCGCTCTTTTGTTCGGAAGAAGGTTTAGCTGATGGTGCTTTTGGACTCTTAATGAAGCCACGGACCGCCGCAAGCGACTGCGCATAAGAACGCTTGCCACCCTCACTCTCTCCATCATATGAAACGAGCAAAAATGATTCTGCAGGCGCTCGCGCCATTAGACCTAGATCTTCTACTGTTACGGATGCGGGCGCGGTTGGAGCTGTCGCTACGGGCTCCTCTTTTTTCCCGCATCCTGAAAGAAAGGGAAGAGCTGTTACTGCGCAAACAGATAGAGCATATGTCGTTTGCGCCAGTGGTGAGGGGCAACGAGTAGATTGGCTCGAGCGGCGAGAGGAGAGAGAGTGGCTACCGGGCATGCAAAGATCCTTTACGAATATCGCTCGGCTGTTCTGGTTGAGAGTTCTCGATCTATTGATCAGAGCACATCTTCTAGTTTAAAAAACCGAGACAAGATTGAATCCAAGAGTTGTTGTGACAGTACTCGGGTACTGCATTCTGAGGTACTACGTTTTCTGAGGTACTGCGTGTTCTGCGGATTATGAGGGAATTGCGGGTTCTGCTAGAACAGAGGGCATCGCAATGGCGAGGAATTAGCAAGTTCAGCGATTGCTTTTTTTAAATCCCACGCCTTCTGCTAGGCCCACTTTTTTCCGCAAATCCGTTACGTTTTATCGTCGCGAAAACGTAGAATCGGCTCACGATCCTAACAGTTTTTCAAGTCGGTGACAAAACTCAATTCCGTAATCGACCCACACGCCCTCTCCCCAATACCGAAAACAGCTTGTCTCTGCATTTAAGAGTAGAAAGAGCGCTTCGTTAAATCGTGGGTCTGATTCTGAAATACCCTTTTGAAGTACTTTTTCATAAAATAGCGCGCTAACACGGTCCATCGGCTTGAGTAGTCGATCGTAGTCTCGTACCCACGAGATATTGTTCGTCCAAGATCCGCCCTCCATGTGAAAGGTGTGATCAGAGGCGGTAAGCTCACCAATCGTAGCGGAAAGTTTTTCTGGTGAATCAGTTCCCGGACTAAACCGAGACCAGAGCTGCTTTTGCTTCGTTGGTTGAAGCACAGGAAGATCTTTTTGAGTAATTCCTAGTGCAAAGAGATGTTCGAGGTATTCAGTGCCGGTCATCAGAGGCGTGCGAGTACCAGTTGAGAGCTTTGAAACCTCGATGAATTTTGGCGGGAACTCATGCATCATAACGCCGCCATTTTCACCATCAGCAATCTGACTCACAATCGGAGGCACAAATTGCCCTGCTAGAGTGGCGTGCGAGAGAGATGCGGCTTCGTACCATGGTTGCATTTGGGCGACGAGCTTTGTGTCCGAACCTTGCGTTTTAATGAGACATATAATGCTCGCCTCTTCTCCCTCGCTATTCCGGCAAACGAGCCGATGCGGGAGATGTGGAGAACGGGGTGAATGTCCCGACTCGGGCTCTTCAACGGTATGCTCCTGAACTAATACCCATTGATAGCCAGCATCTACAAGGGTTTTTACGAAACCGTAGGCGACATCTGGATGATTAGGAAGCGCCATTTCTGGAGGTGAAAATCCCCGAACCCGAGCAACCGCCTCGGTGCCAAATAGTGCTGCGAAGTGGTGTTGCCAAGCCCGAACATGAAGCCGGAAATCGTGAATAGGTGTCGAGGGGGCCACCGCGTGACCCCACGCAGTTCCGAGCCATTCCACACATCGTTGATAGCGCGGGTCGACCGCCAGTGTTCGGAGTGTCTCGATTACATCGGTCGCTTCCATCTCCTCAAGTCCAAAGAAGAGACATCCTGAGTAGTCGACCATGATCCGTGGCTCGTAACCCTCTGCGACTAGCGCAGGAATTATGGTGCCGAGTCGCTGATAGCACTCACGAAAAACGGTCGCATTATACCGATCCCCATCGGGACCATCCTCAAGCATAAAACGAAGATTGCTGATAATCGCACCATCCTTACCCGCTGGAATATTCGGCTGATGCATATGAAGTGCACATGCGGCTGCCGATTGAAGCTGTCGAAACGCCTCGGAATCTCGGGCTGGATAAAGACGCTTGCCCGAGGTTGCAGCGTAAGCAGCTCGTAATTCAGATTCGTTGCCGCAGAGAGGGGGGAGTTTGGAGGGAACAAAAGAGGGGACGTGGGCCATTGGTGAGTTCTCCGAGACTAAGTGAGAGAAATTTAGTTAGCATCGCGAAGGGGCGCAAGCTCACTAGGATTATACTTTATGGACTGGGTAAGCGACATGATAATCAGTTGGTCTCTTGTTTTAGATTCTGGGCGATACTGAGAATCGTGTTATCAGCTATTGTGTTTGCCTTGTATAAACCCTTAACACAAGCCTACTTTCCGAAGAATAGGCCAATATCCAAGCAAATTCAGATTATAACGGTTTCGATAATAGCAATGATGGCACTTCTTGCCTGGCGCAAAGAAAAAAGGCGGAATGTCCTGTTGGTGAGGTGTGCCCGACAGGTGAAGGAAACGTATTTGGTGAGAGGTTCCGCAAAGCAGTTCCGCTGAGGAACGTATAGCGATCGGTTGTCCGTCAAGCGGGGAGAGAGTTCATCCATTCAAACGCTTACCCCGACGCTCAAGCAGGGCCCATTACCACTAAGCCTCTGACACATAG
>Ga0114972_10000490_pt1 | contig 29516 bp, 19 predicted proteins | sample M_140807_EF_Meta_FD_87354 | JGI IMG/M metagenome (GOLD analysis project Ga0114972, IMG submission 87354) | Freshwater microbial communities from Lake Montjoie, Canada to study carbon cycling - M_140807_EF_MetaG | ecosystem: Environmental > Aquatic > Freshwater > Lake | place: Lake Montjoie...
CATGATCACCCGGGGAGCGAGCCCGCGCTGCTTCAAGGCCTTCAGCACCTCGATGCCATCCATACGCGGCATCTGCACATCAAGCGTGACCGCATCCGGCTTGGCCTGGGCGATCAATTCAACAGCTTCAAAGCCATTGGACGCGGTTCCCACCACCTCCACGCCCGAAATCATCCCCAGCACGTTGAGAATCATCCGCCGATAGAGAGCGGAATCATCAACCACAGCGACTCTGAGCACACCGGCGAACATGCAGAACCCAGTCCCCGAAAACGGGAAGCCCGCGGCGGCAGGTAATTGCCAGCTCCACAAGAGCAATTCTAACGATTGTGCTGGCATGAACCATGGGGGTCCACCGCTGACACGGCCATTCCAGACAAAAAATTGAATCGCTCAATCGGCGGAGCTATACATCGATTGCGGGTGCTTCGCACTTTTTCACCTGCATTTCGCCCCCCCTCACCCCTCCCACGGGGAGCAACGCCTGCCGCCATGCCTCAACCCTCTTCTTCCCCAGATGCCTCGAGTGCGGGCTCCTCGCAGTTTGTGGGATTCGAACTCGACGGGCAAAAATGCCTGTTCCACATTGAGCGGATCCAGGAAATCATCACCACCGGCAAGCTCACCCGGCTCCCCGATGTCCCCGCGTACGTCATCGGCGTCAGCAATCTCCGCGGGGCAATCATCCCCATCATCGATCTACGGCTGCTCTTCGGCCTTCCCGCCCGCGAGCCGGGCGCTGATACGCGAACCATCATCGTGAACGTCGGCAGCCGCACGATGGGATGCACGGTCGACGCCGTGTCGCAGGTGATCCGCATACCCGCCGAACAGATCCGCCCCACCCCCGATTCCATCGCGGCTGAGGGGCAGCGGTTCGTCGAGGGATTCGCCCGCTCGGGCGACGACCTCTACATCGTCCTCGATGCCGATTGCCTCCTCGATCCGGCGAGCTTGGCCAGTGTCAATCGGGCAGGAGCCCTGCGCGCCCCCACGTCCACCTTCCTCAACTCGGATTCTTGACATGAAGTTCTTCCACGACCGTTCCCTGCGAAGCTTGGTGCTGTCGGCACTGCTGGCGATGTCGCTGGTGCCGCTGGCGCTCCTGGGGATCGCGATGTACCGCTCGGCAGCCGATTCGCTACGGAAGGAGGCCTTCGCGCGACTCGAGGCGGTTCGGACCACGACCGCCAGTGCCGTCGAACGGTACTTCGAAACCCTCCGGCAGGAGTTGCTCGTCACAGCGACCAACCCGCTCAGTCTCGACGCCCTGACGACCTTCCGGAATGCTTGGGAGGAGCTCCCGCCAGCCGCGGAACAGGACCGCCAAAACCTGGCCAGCTACTACGCGGCCGACTTCTCTCCACGCCTGCGTCAAAAGACAGCCGAGGAGATCGACATGCGGTCCTATGCTGCCGCGCTCGATACCCGCGGAGTGATGCTGCAGGATCTTTACATCCGTCTGAGCCCGGAGCCCGTCGGCTCGAAGCAACTGCTCGACGACGCTCTCGACGATTCAGCCTACACGCGGTACCACAAGCAGGTGCATCCGATCTTCCGCACGATTCTCGAGAAATATGGTGTCTATGACATCTTCCTGATCGACGCAGACTCCGGCACGATCGTCTACACCGTCTTCAAGGAAATCGATTTTGGCGCCTCGCTCAAATCAGGCCCGCTCGCCTCGACCAATCTCGCCAAAGCCTTTGACGATGCGGTGCGCATCGGAAGGTCCGGTGGCGTCGCCTACGGCCAGTACAGCCGCTATCTCCCCTCACTCAACGACCCCGCCGGCTTCATCGCCACGCCTCTCCTCGATGGGGATGACGTCATCGGCGTGCTGGCGTTCCAGATTCCACTCGACAAGGCCAGCGCGATCATTGGCGAGACGGCTGGACTGGGAACCACGGGCGAGACGTACGCCATCGGGCCCGATCGAATGTTTCGCTCCAATTCCCGGTTTGCAAAGGAACTCGGCGTTGATTCCACAATCATCAATCCGAAACTGAAGGTCGATACCGAACCGGTACGCAGGGCCCTTGACGATCAACAGGCCGGAACGGCGCTCAACATCGACTACCGCAACAAACCGGTCCTCTCCTCCTGGACACCAGTCGAGATTTTCAAGGGTGATTCATCAGGAGCAGGTGCCGTACGCTGGGCGCTGGTGTCAGAGATTGAGGAGGCCGAGGTCATGGCTCCCGTGCAGAGTCTGCGGAACTTCGGCCTGCTTCTCTTCGGCCTCACCGCTTTGGGGATCATCCTGTCGTCCATCGGCCTCGCCCGCCGGATCACCCGCGATCAGGATGCGCAGGTGCGACTCTCGGAAATCGTCGCCAACACGTCCGTTCGGCTGATTCAGGCAGATCCCGATCTCAAGATCACCTACATGAATCCCGCCTCCGAGGAGAGCCTCCGCCAGCTTCAGCATCTTCTCCCCTGCCCGGTGGATCAGTTGATCGGCAAACGCATCGACATCCTCGGTGAGCACCCTCGCTGGCAGTCGCTGTCAAATCCAGCCACCCTGCCGGCGCATGAGCGTGTTGCGCTCGGATCGGAAACGCTCGACCTCAACATCTCGGCCCTCCGCAATTCGAAGGGGGCCTATGTTGGTCCTCTCGTGACATGGGACGTGATCACCGATCGCATCCAAGCCGATCAGCGCGAGCGGGAACTCCAAGCGAGCGTCGTTTCCTCCAAGGAAGCCCTCGAGTCGAAGGTAGGGATGCTGTCCGAGGTCTTTGCCGCTGCCTCGAAGGGAGACCTCTGCCGAAAGATCAATGTCGATGGCGACGACCAGATGGCCCTGCTCGCCGGCGATGCCAGCCGGATGATGGAGGATCTCCGCGACGTCATCAAGCAGATCTACGAGGCCGCCGACCAGCAAAACGAGGGCGCACGAATGATCGCAGAGAGCGCCGGCAGTCTCAGCGACGGGGCGCAATCGCAATCGGCCAGTGTTGAAGAGATGACGGCGGCAGTCGACCAACTTGCCTCGTCAATCGACGTCATCTCAAAGAGCGCCGTCGATTCCAAATCTCAGGCGGGTCGCACGACCCAACTGGCACAGGCCGGCAGCCAGGCCGTCCACGAGGCGATCGATTCGATGCGGACGATCCGCCGATCGTCAGAGCAGATCAATGACATCATTCAGGTGATCAGCGAAATCGCCGCTCAGACCAACCTGCTTGCCCTGAACGCAGCCATCGAGGCGGCCCGGGCCGGCCAGCACGGCCTCGGGTTTGCCGTCGTCGCCGACGAGGTGCGTAAACTCGCGGAGCGATCGAGCGAGGCCGCCAAGGAGATCACCCAGTTGATCAACGAATCGACCAAGCGCGTCCAGGAGGGGGCAGAGCTCTCCGAGAAGGTTGGCCAATCGCTCGCGTCGATCGTTTCCGCCGTCGAATCCACCGCCGCCGGAATCGCCAGCATCGCTGCATCGACGGAATCTCAGTCGACCAACGCCTCCGAGGTGAAGATGGCGATTCGATCCGTTTCGCGAACCACCGAATCGAATGCCGCGGCCGCCGAGGAGATGGCAGCCAGCGCCGAGGAGCTCGGCGCTCAGGCCCAGGGTTTGCGCGACCTCGTGAAGCGATTCAAGGTATGAGATCGGCCGTTCACCTCGGCCCCATATTCACGACGCTTCGGGAGGAATGCCTGTGTCCGGCTTGATCACATTGACGCCCCCCCAATTCAAGCTGTTCCAAGCGTTTATCCATCAGCACACCGGAATCTGGACGCAGGACACCAAGGTGGCCCTTCTCAGCAATCGCATCCGCCGCCGCCTCCGCGACCGGGGACTCGATTCTTTCGATGCCTACTACAGCCTGCTGAGCGAAGCAAAACTCCCTGGCGAACTCGAACACTTCATCGACTGCATCACCACGAACGAAACCCACTTCTTCCGCACATCAGACCATCTCGACTGGTTCGCCGGCTCTTTTCTCGAAGGGGCCATCGCACGAGCGGCAGCCGGTCACCGCCAGCAGTCCTTGCGGGTCTGGTCGGCCGCGTGCAGCAGCGGTGAAGAGGCCTATTCGCTGGCCATCTGCCTGGCAGAGCGAGGATCGCAATTGGCAGGCTGGTCGCTGCGGGTGGTGGGAAGTGACATCAGTGAGGCGGCGATTGCGCGGGCCCGTGCGGCGATCTACGGGCCAAAAGCCGTCGAGCGGGTTGCCCCGGACCGTCTGGCAAAGTATTTCGCGGCGGACCCCGCCACCGAGACGTGGAAGGTCAAACCGGTGGTTGCGGGGCTGTGCGAGTTTCACCGACACAATCTTCTCAATCCGATGCGCGAGCCATCATTCGACTGTATCTTTCTCCGCAACGTCTTGATTTACTTCAATGACGCTTCGAAGCCGGTGGCGCTCAAGAACCTGGTGAACTCCCTGCACAGCGGCGGATTCCTGGTCGTGGGCACAACCGACGGAGCCCATGACTTTCTGGGCAGCCTCGAACGGTGTTCGACATTCTTGTACCGGAAGACCTGACGGATTCCATCCATGGCCGACGACAACAACCGGGATTTCCCCGCCGATGATGTGGCGGAGTTTCTCGGCATGTACATCGACGAAACGGGCGAGCAATGCGAGATGTTCGTGCAGGCGCTGCTCGCCCTGGAGTCTGACCCCCACCATGCAGGCCGGCTGGCTGAGTCGTTCCGACTCATCCATTCGATCAAGGGTGCGGCGGCGATGCTGGGACTCGACAAGATCACAGCCCTGGCCCATCACCTCGAGAGCCACTTCGAACGGCTGCGCTCCGGGGCACTTCTCATCGACGGGCCCACCATAGAAGTGGCCCTTCGCTGCGTCGATTATTTCCGCGACTGTAACGAGCGTCTGCGGTCGGGCCAGCCGCTGGAACCTTCCAACGACCTTGAGGAGATCGTCAAGCGCCTCGGGCAGACCAACCCGACCACGCTTCCAAAGTCGAACGCGATCACCGCGCCATCGCTTCCCGCTCCTCCGACCGTATCCGCGCCAGACGAAATCGTGGCCGACCCGACTGCCGCCGCCTTGCCCGAGCCGGAGCCCCGGCCTTCGCCGGCAGGTGAGCGTCTGCGGCGGCTGCGCGTACGGTTTGCCGCGGGCCTGCCCATGGCAGACATCAAGGCTGAATTGGTGCTGACCCGGCTCGGCAAGCTCGGGAAAGTGATCGAGGTCGTTCCACCCCAGTCGGAGTTTTCCAGCCGCGCCGAACTCCGCAGGGTGGATGTCGTCCTCAGGACAGGGGCCGATGGTGCGGCAATCATGATCGCCGCCGATGTCGATGGCGTTGAGCGGGTTGAGCTTGATATCGAGCCTCCGGCCGAACAGCCAACCGCCGCCCCGACGGATGGCACGGCTGCCGTGGAGACGATGCGCGTCGGCGTCGACCGACTGGACGTTCTGCTCAACCTCGCGGGAGAACTGATCGTCAGCCGAGCCCGCTTTGTCCAGCTTGTCGCCGACATGGCCCCGCTGTTCAGGAAGGCGTCGGTCGGCGGGAGATCGGGCGACGCCGTGTACTCCCTCCGCGAGGCCGTGGAGTCGATCCTCCAGTCGGCCAACGGGCCGGTTGAGCGGGCGGTGGCTACCTGCAATGCGCAGCTCGAGAAGATCGAAGAGCAGGGACGGCTGTGGGACGAGGGACATCGTCGGTATGCCGAACTGGTCGAGTCGGTCGATCAGCTCACCCGCGTGGCCGACAGTCTGCAACGCGGCGTATTGAGCACGCGGATGGTCCCCATCGGCCCGCTGTTCAACCGGTTCAAGCGTTCCGTTCGCGATATCGCCGGCGAGCTCGGCAAAAGCGTAACGCTCGAGCTTACCGGCGAGAAAACCGAACTCGACAAGCGCATGATCGACGAACTTGGCGATCCGCTGGTGCATCTGGTGCGCAATGCCATCGACCATGGCATCGAGCCGGCCGACGTTCGGCTCCGCCGGGGCAAGCCCGAGACCGCCACGGTGCGTCTGTCAGCCGCCCATCGCGGCAACAGCGTCCTCATCACGATCAGCGATGACGGCGGCGGCATCGATGTCGACCGCATCCGCGATCGGGCCGTTTCTCGCGGGCTGATCAACGCGGATCAGGCGGCTGCGTTGAGCCCCAAAGAATTGATCGCCTTCATCTGGAAGCCCGGCTTCAGCACTGCCCAAGCCGTCTCGAATATCTCTGGCCGCGGTGTCGGCATGGATATCGTCCGTACGAAGATCGAGTCCCTGAACGGATCGATCGACGTTGAATCGACCCCCGGGAAAGGCAGTGCGTTCGTCATCCGCCTTCCGCTGACGCTGGCCATCGCCCGCTGCATGCTCTTCAGGATGGAACAGGCGGTCTTCGCCGCACCGGTCGAAAACGTCCGCGAGATCATTTCGGTCGCCGAGGAGAAGATCCTCTCGCTCGGTGGCCGTCGGGTGTGCGACATTCGCGGTGAATTTCTTCCCTTGGTAAATATGGACCAGGTTTTTACCTGGTCGGGCGGAGATGTGGCTGACGCCGAGCCTGCTGCAGTGCTCGTGCTCCATGCTGGATCGCGGGCGATTGCCGCGGGGGTGTCGAGCCTCCTCGGCACGCAGGATCTCGTGGTGAAATCCCTCGACGACAATTTCCAGCGTATCCGGGGCCTCGGCGGCGCCAGCATCTTGGGTGACGGTGAGGTCTGTCTGATGCTCGATGTGTCGGCGGTGATCGACATGACCATGCGAGCGCGGAGCGCCGTGGAGATTCACGAATGACCGGACGCAACCAGGCGATGCTCGAGGAAGCCTTCCACCGCGGCGCTGAAGATGGATCCGCTGCCCTGGCAAAGTGGCTCGGCCGGCCGGTGACCCTCTCCGTCGATCGGCTGGAAATGCTTCCGATCGCATCCGCCGCGAGCGTGCTCGGATCGGGAGACGAGCCGGTCTGCGGCTGCGCCATGGGAATCAGCGGGGCCGTGGGCGGGCTGCTCCTGCTGGCCGCAGAGGATGTCGCGGCTCTGTCGCTCGCCGACACCCTCCTCGAACAGCCTCAGGGATCATCCACCACGTGGGGCGAGCTCGAGCGATCCGCCGTGATCGAGACAGCCAATATCGTTGGCTGCGCCTACCTCAACGCGCTGTGCGCCATTCTCACGCCGGAGAATGACGTCGGCATCCTTCCCTCACCACCGATTTTTCTTCGGGATTTCCCCGCTGCTGTGATGGAGGCGGCGCTCATGGAACAGCCGCACCTGGGCGACACCGTCCTCCTGGCAAACAGCGAATTCCTGATTTCGGGCACCTCCTTCCGCTGCCGGCTCGTCTTCGTGCCAGACGCCGCGGGGCTCCGAGCCTACGCTCAAAAGCCCGCCGATCCGGAACCGCTTCTGTGACGACACCAGCAAAGTCAGCGACAGGCGAGCCGATCGCCATCGGCCAGATTGGCGTCGCCAAGGGCGAAGGCATTCTCCGCACGTTCGTCGGCTCCTGCGTGGCCCTGGTGCTCTACTCCAAGCGCCATCGGGCGGCGGGTGTGGCCCACGTGATGCTGCCCGCCGCCGAGGGCCGAGTGGGCGCTCCTGGCAAGTACGCCGACACCGCCGTGGCTGAGACCCTCCAACTCTTGGCGGACTTCGTCGGCGACACCAACATTGGCTGCACAGCGAAGCTAATCGGCGGCGCGACGATGTTCACCTTTCAGTCAGGCACGCCGATCGGAGATCAGAATGTGCTGGCTCTCGAAACCATTCTCAGCGGTCTTGGCATCGAGATCGTGGGCCGCCTCTGTGGCGGGAAACACGGCCGCCGCGTGGCGGTCGACGTGGCCACGGGAATCGTGACCGTCGAAACAACCGAGCATGGCTCGGAGTCCTTGTGAAGGAGGCTGACATGGAAACGCCGGCCGGTGGATTGCGGGCCCCCAGGTTGCTGGTTGTGGACGATGCCGCGATCATGCGCAAGCGGATCGCTGGAATTGCCCGCGAAGCCGGCTGGGAGATCGTCGCCGAGGCCACCAATGGCCTCGAAGGGCTTGCCCTGTACCGTCAACACGAGCCTGATCTGGTCACGCTCGACATCGTGATGCCGGAGCTCGATGGCGTGGAAACACTGCGGCAACTCCGCACTGAGGCTCCAGAGTCAAGAGTGGTCATGGTCAGTGCCGTCGATCAGCGGGCGAAACTGCGCGAATGCATCGCCCTAGGCGCCCTCGACTTCGTTGTAAAACCGTTCGACAAAGAGCGGTTGCTGTCGCTTTTCAAGAAATATGGGGCACCGTCGGAGCCGCGGCGTCCCATCGCTTGATCGCCGGCGTCTTCAACCCTCGCCGGCCCGCGACGCTCAGCCACGGCGCTTCGGCTCTTCCATCGTCGCCGTGGACATCAGATCACGGGCCACCATCACCAGCGACGCCCAGCCCGTGGCATACGTCTCGAAGCCGGGCGACATGGCGAAGCCAGCCACATACTCGCGTCCACAGAAGTGATGGACTCCGTAGCTCTTCTGCCCCTGCCGCAGCCCTTGGAAGAGGGCGTTGTCAAAGGAGTCTCCAAGAGCGCCGGCTGGATAATCGGCAAGCACATTCCCCTCACCATCGAGGAAGCAGGCAATGGCCCGCTGCTTCTCGCGGGGAGCCAAAGGAATGCGGTCGAGAATCGTCTGCCCGAGGGCATCCCAGTTGAACACGATCCCCAGGACCCCGAGGATCCTGCCCCGCGATTCTCCCCCCTCGCGGACAGCGCAGGAATAGACCAGCGCCCGCTCATGATTGACCAGAGGCGAACGGTGCACGGACTGAAATCCAAACTCGTCGCCGCTCTCGGTTTTCACCGCCGACTGAAACCAAGCGGTCTGCTCCTGCCGCATGCCGGCCACCGCATGCTTCGCCGGCCGGCCGTTCGCAACGACCCTCCCTTCGATGTCGCACAACACGAGATCGAAGTAGACGGTGTAGGCGTTGAGGATCACCCCGAGCCGCTTGCTGGCAAAGCGTCGATTTTCCTCGGTGGGAGTCGCCAAGGCAGTGACAACGCTTCCATCCGTCGCCCACCAGCGGACATCGCAGGATCGCTCGTAGAGATTGCGATCGACCAGATCGATGTTGGTCAGCGCCATGTCGGAGAGCCGCTCACCGCGCATCTTCGTCTGCAGAACATCCGTCACCTGTTGCATCTCGCGGATCAGCCCCCGCGATCCACGGGCCAATTCCTTGGCGGAATCTCCCGTCTTCTCCGAAAGCTGGGACATCGCTTTGGCAACCACGCCAAATGCAACGCCAGCATCACCGGCCCGCGCCGATTCGATCTCTGCATTCAAGGCGAGGATGCGGGCTTCGCGATTGAGGCCGGCGATGTGCTCGACCGTATCCGTCAGCAGGGTCGAAAGCTGCTGCGTGAGCTGCGCGATGTGTTCCGGAGTGGCCAGGTCGTTCACCGGTTGACCACTGCCGGAAGTCGACAGTGCGCGGAGGGTGGCCGGGGACCGCTCAACGGGGACGGACGGTGTGGTCATGAGCCGGGTGCTCTGAGGGGAGGATCTCGGATTACCAACTCTAATTCGAACGCCAGCCGACACCAAATCCCGATCGGCCCCGGAGGAATCGCTTAGGCACAGAGGGCCCCTCCGTCGACAGGCCGGCGGGCTGGCCTGTTCGCCTCGGCTCCGTTGGCTGTCCAGCCAGGGCCAAAGCTAGCATCATCGTGGCCCTACTACGGGCAACAATCTTACTCCACATCCCCCGCGGATGTGGGAGCCTGAGCCCGCACGACGGGGGTGGCACCCGCCAGATTCCTAGACCCTGCCTGCGGCAACCGGCGGCATGCTCCTGGCCGCGGTTGCCGATCTTGCCGCGATCGGGTGGCAGGGTTTCATCCTTTCGATCCCCCTCTATGTGGCCCGCACGCCGGTCGCGGGTGCCGCGGCTGGGGAGGGGAGCGAGCCCGAATCGCTCGCCGCCGCCTGGGCGAAGTAGAAGACCGACGGCAAAGCCTTCTGGCGGCAGATGGACGAGGTAACGGCGATGCTTGGCGGACTCTCGAAGGAGTGAGCGCCGGTGCGGCCGTTCAAATGGATCGAGTTGCATATCGACAAGATCGATGCGCACGCGCTCACGGTCGCCGACGTCGAGGCATCCTTCGACCGTGTTTACAGCCTCCCGGAGCACGCCCGCGTGATCATCGTTGCGGCGCAGGGTGACTGAAGTGCCTTTCCCCCGCCAGTTCGGCGGTCCCAGTGGGGGTCGGACTTCCAATCAGGCTAGGCCCTTCTCTGATTCAGCCCACCGCGGCCTCTGGTAGTCCAATCATCCTCTCGGTCTTCATCTGCCTCTCTCCGGGCGCTCTCCTCTGTTGAGGACAAGGCAGGTGTCTTGCGTTTCGTTGGCACAGAGGGCAGCGCGGCAGGAGCGATCCACCGGATTTTTTCAGATCGCGGATGGAAATAGACCGCAGTCGGTGTCCAATGCCGCGATCGCCTTGCCGCGGCAAGAGTCTGCAAGCAGCGATCCTCTGGTCACCCTGCCCCCCGAGCCACATCCCCTCCCGCTGGTCACCACCCCGCCCAGGAGGTATCACAAGGGATTGAAATCAGTCTTTGCCCCGGGAGGAGCGTCTCACGGGGGGTGACGGGCGTTGGTGGGGGCCCCCGACCCTGCTCTTTTCTCAAGCCGCAGCCTATGGCCACCAAGACACGCACCTCGCCGATCGTCCTCAAGCTCAGCCGGATTCGCTGGCTCGTGGCCCTGCTCGGGAGCAAGAAGAACTTCAACTGGTGGGATTGCTCGTTTCTCGATGAGACGGGGCTCAAGTTCCTGGCGATGACGTTCCCCAGGTCTGCCGACTCTGCCGCTCTCGAAGCCACGCTCCAGGCTGGCCAGCGGGTCCACGACGCCGCCATCGGACGGATCGGCAGCTACCACCTCTTCCGCCTCCCGACCAGCATCCAGCAGCGGCTTGCGGATGCCTCGATCCAGCATGTCGGGCTCCTCTCCAAGGAGAAGGCCCTCGAAGAGCTGGCGAAGCTTGGCGATCTCTCCATCAGAGCGCCTGAGGGGCCAGTCCAGGTCGGCGTGGAGAAGAAAATCGTCACCAACGACTCGCTCAAGGAATTGGCCGCCCACTACCACTCGGCATTTCACCAAGGCATCCGCTGCTACCCCTATTTCGCGTCTCAGGGCTGATGGCACCCAACGGCTCCTACACCACCCAACTCCAGGCCGGCCTGGGCATGGTCGCCGAGACGCTCGCGCTGTTGCGTGTCTGGGAGCCTGGCATGATCCCGTCGCGTTTGGCGGAGCGTGCCGTGCAGGCAGGCGTGTTCTCGCGGGCCACGGCCCGGCGTGCCCGAAACCTCGCGACCGAGATGTTCGCGCCGAGATTCCTCGCGCACGAGGGCCTGGCCGCAGAGCGGATGCAGGTTCTCGTGGCCCATCATGTGCCGCCGGAGTCGATCAGCCAAATCTGCTTCCTCTACACAGCCCGTGCGCAGCGGATCTTCGCCGACTTCGTCACCGATGTGTTCTGGCCGAGATACCATGCCGGCGCCGGAACTTTGTCGCGGAAGGATGCCGAAGCCTTCGTCCGTCGCGCCATGGACGCCGGCCGGATGAAGGCCCGGTGGGCCGAGTCGACCGTGAAGCGGGTCTCCGGCTACCTCATCGGATGCTGCAGCGACTTTGGGTTGCTCGCCGCGGCCAATCAGAGCGACCGAGCCATTCAGCGTTTTCGGATCCGCCCCGATGTGGCGCTCTATCTGGCCTACGACCTGCATTTCGCCGGCTGTGGCAGTCAGGCGGTGGTGCACAGCCCCGATTGGCGGCTCTTCGGGCTCAATGGCCAGGAAGTGATCGCTCTCCTCAAGAGCGTGTCCCAGAACGGCCATTTCCTGATTCAGTCGAGCGGCGAACTGGTCGACATTGCGTGGAAGTATCCATCGATGAAGGAGTGCTTGCATGCAATCTCTCAAGGATAAGTTCGACGAGGTCTGCCTCCGAATCCGGAATGGCCGGCGGCTCGAAAGCACAGGCGCCGCCCCCATCTACTACCTCGTCTTCCCCACCAAACAGATTCTCGAGGTCAAGGAGCAGACCAAGACCTGGATTGCCAGGCTGGAAAACAACGACTGGGATGTCGTCGTGTTCTCCTTCGCTGATGCCGTCGCCTCGATCCTCGGCAATCACAAGTTTCGCAAGAGCTGGCTCCAGGGGGAGAAGACGCTCCTCGGCAAGGCGACAGGTGCGGCATCGCCAGCGGGAATCGCCGACATCACGACGACGCTTCGAAAGGCCCTCACGGAAGGCCCCGAACTGCTGTCGCTCATCAAGGAGAAGCTGGCCGAGGCGGCAAGCAAGGCCAATGGCCTCCTCCTCCTGACCGACCTCGAGGCGATCCATCCCTACCTGCGGATCAACAGCATCGAAGCCCAGATCATGGACCAGATTCGTTGCCCGGTCATCGTCCTCTACCCCGGGAAGCGGGAGGGGAAGACAAGCCTCCGGTTCCTCGAGTTCTATCCGGCTGATCCGAACTACCGCTCCGAACACATCGACTGAACCCTCTCGAGCCGACACCCATGGCCACCATTCGCGACCTCTTCGATCCCAGCCGCGCGCTCACCCGCCCGATCGAGAAGGTCATCACCTACGACAATCGCTCCGACGAGCAGTTGAAGGCCGAAATCTCCGAGTACGTGGTCACCGACCACATCGAAGAGAGCTTCGGCGAACTGCTCAAGAAGATGCAAGCGGCGCAGCAAGGTGGCGCCGGCCACGAGATCGGGGTCTGGGTGTCGGGCTTCTATGGCTCTGGCAAAAGCTCTTTCACGAAGTACCTCGGATTTGCTCTCAACCGCGACATGAAGATCGGCGGGGAGCCTTTCCTTGGATTGCTGCGCACCAGGCTTCACACCGATTCGACACGGGCGATGTTCACCTCGGTTGCCAATGCCTACGACGCGACCGTGATTTTCCTCGATCTTGCCAGCGAGATGCTCGCAGGCGCCTCGATGGAGGATGTCTCCACGGTCCTTTATCTGAAGGTTTTGAAGTGGGCGGGCTATTCGGAGGACCTCAAGGTCGCCGAACTCGAGAGAATGCTGGAACGGGATGGCAAGCTCGCGGCCTTTCAAAAACGGGCCAAGGAGGAGCTCGACGGCACCGATTGGGCGGAGGCGCACAACCAGCCCCTCGTCGCCAATCAGATTGCAACGACGCTTGCCATGGAGTTTTACCCAGGGATTTTCAAGACCCCCGGAGCATTCGGTGACCTGACACTCCACGTCCAAAAGCCGGAGAGCCAGCGGGTCAAGGAGATGCTCGACCTCATCCGCCTCAAGTCGGGCAAGAAGACGATCCTCTTCATCATCGACGAGGCGGGGCAGTACGCATCCGCCAAGGATGGCCTCATCCTCAATCTCGACGGGCTGGCGAAGAACCTGAAGCAGCTCGGCGAGGGTAACGCCTGGATCTTTGCGACCGCTCAGCAGACGCTCACCGACGACAATCCGGTCGCCGCGATCAATTCACCAAGCCTCTACAAGCTCAAGGACCGCTTTCCGATCGGGGTCCACCTCGAAGCGAGCGACATCAAAGAGATTTGCCACAAGCGACTCCTGACGAAATCTGCGGCGGGTGAGAAGCAGCTGGGGGAGCTTTACGAATCCCACGGGGCATCGCTTCGCACCGCGACGCAGTTAACCAGCGCCGGCGTCTATGGCTCGGAGCTAAACAAGAAGGCCTTCGTCGATCTCTATCCGTTTCTCCCGGCCCACTTCGAGATTCTGCTGCAGCTCCTCGGTCGACTCGCCAAGAAGACCGGGGGCCTGGGCCTTCGTTCCGCCATCAAGGTGATTCAGGAAGTGCTCATCGAGCGCGCTTCCGGCCGAGCCCCGCTGGCTGATTCACCGGTCGGCAAGCTGGCCACAACGGTCACGTTCTACGAATCGCTGCAGCGGGATATCCAAAAGAGCTATCCGCATGTCGTGGAGGGGGTCGACCGGGTCGGTCAGCGACTCCCTGGCGATTCGCTGGCGATAGCGGTAGCCAAGTCGGTGGCGATCCTACAGATTCTTGAAAACCTTCCAGTCACCGCGGCCAATATCGCGGCCCTCATGCAGCCCGACGTGACATCCCTCTCCCAAAAGGACGATGTCGCCAAGGCTATCGAGAGAATGCTCGCCGATACCCTGATCCCGCTCGATGAAAAGGACGGAATCTATCGGTTTCTCACCCAGGCTGCCGTATCGCTTCAGAAGAAGTTTGACGAAACCGCTTTCGGTAGAAGGGACGTTCAGGGGGAGCTCAACGAGGGGCTGCGGGCGATCTTCAGGCCGCTGCCTTCGGCCAAACTTCCGGGCGGCCGTTCGGTGACCGCCGGGCTTAAGCTCGGGATCGGCGGGGCCCAGACCGTCAGCCTCGAGGGAGAGCGGGAGCCGGTTCAGATCGTCACCGAGTTTCCCACCACAAGCACCTACGACAACGTCCGTGCTGAACGCGAGACCGACTCGATGGCACCCAAGGAGAAGACGACTGTTTTTCTTCTCGGGCGTGACGACCCCAAGATCCAAGGGCTGGCCACGACCTGCGCTCGCTGCAAGAAATTTCTCGAGGAACATCGCTCCACGACCGATCCCGACATCCAGGAGTTCAACAAGTCGGTCGAATCACGCCGACAGCGGAGCGCGACCGAACTCGAAAGAAAGCTGGGCGAGGCAATCCTCCAGGGATCGTTCGTTTCCCGCGGTGCCCAAGAGGCGGTCTCGGGCCGCGGCGCCGACGTCGCCACGGCGGCACAGGCCTACCTGACCGAGGCCGCGGCGAAGATCTTCAGTAGCTACAGCGAGGCGGCGCTCCAGGCCGAGTCAGCGCTGGCCGAGAAGTTTCTCGCCACGCCGCTCGACCGGATGACGTCAAAAGAGGATCCGCTCGGCCTGGTGTCGAAGGCCGCAGGCAAGCCGCACATCAAGCTCGACCACAAAGCACTCGTTTCGATCAAGGACTACCTGGAGAAGGACGGGCAGGACGGCCGGCATGTCCTCGATCACTTTGCCGGCGTCCCTTTTGGCTGGTCGAAAGACACCACCCGCTACCTGCTGGCCGCAGCGTTTGTCGGCGGGCTCATCAAGCTCCGCATCTCCGGGCAGGATCACAAGGTCAAGAGCGACCCCGCCCAGGCAGCCTTCGCCTCAAACAGGGCGTTTGGATCGATCGGCATCTCGCTACGGGATGAAAGGCCTGCTCCCGAGGCCCTCGGCCGTGCGGCAGAGCGACTCACAGAGCTTTCGGGAGATTCCGTTCTGCCACTGGAGCAAGAGATCGCCATCGCCGCCCGAAAGCTCCTCCCGGACTACCAGGCGACCTTCGGGCCGCTCGCTGTCGAGCTTGTGTCCCTGGGGCTTCCGGCCGAATGCGCAGCCAAAGCCGAGGAGCTCACCACCGACCTCCGGGAAGTCGTCAGCGGCGACGGCTCCGACGCGGTGCGTCGCTTTGGCGGGGAAGAGAGTCCGCTGTTCCAGCGGATCCAGTGGGCCAAGAAACTCAAGAAAGCCCTCGACAACGGCCTGCGAAAAAGCCTCGGTCATGTCCGTCGGCTGAAGGGCGAAATCGGCTCGCTTCCCGCGTCGGGGGCCCCTGGGCAGCTTCAGGCAGCGGCCAAGGAGCCTCTCGATTCCATCGCCGAGCTCCTCGCCCGGGAATCGTTCTTCGACGAGGGGCCGGCGATCGCCACCCACGCCGCGGCAGTCGATGGCTTGGTGGCCACGGCGATCAAGGGCATGACCGATCAGCAAGAACGGGTGCTCCGCGAGGCGGGGGAACGATGGGCCGGCTCATCAGATTGGCTCGATGTGGAGCCAAAAGATCGGGAATGGGCGCAGAACGAGCTCAGTCAGCTTAGGAAAACCTTCCCGCAGTCTCTCGAAGGGCTGCGAGAGCTTCTCGGCCACCACTACACGGTGACCCACGCTCTGGGAGACATCGAGGAGACGCTCAGGAAAAAAGCCGCTCAGAGCCGAGTGCCCCCGCCAGTCATCATCGATAAGGACGACAAAGGCCCTGTCCTCAATGACGAGATCGTGGACAAGCCGCTTGTCATCCCGACCTCGATCGAGAAGAAGGAAGACCTCGAGATCCTGATTGCCGAGCTGCAAAAGTTCTTGAAGTCGATCAACGCCGGCCAAAAGATCCGGGTGAACTGCCAGATCCGGCAGCTCGACGCAGGCCATTCCACCAAGGCGGGCACTTGATCCATGGCGTTTGACACAACCACCCGCAATCGCCTCGCGAAGTTCGTCGCCGAGGCCCGGCGCGTGCTCACGGAGGAGTTCTCCGAGCAGCTCCAGAGCCTCTATGGGATATCCGCAACAGGGGGCATTGCCCCGCTTGAACGGCTCACCCATCTCGACGCCGAAGGCCTGGAACTGGCCGCCACGCTTCGACAGAGAATCGCCTACCTGACAAGCTCGAGCCCCGCCGCTGGCGAAGCCACAAAGCCTGCCATCGACCGGCTGACGCGAGAGCAGGCTTTCACGGTGCTCAATCGCCTCGCGGCGATCCGGATGGCCGAGAAACGCGGCCTGATTGTCGAATCGGTCGGCCAGCAGTATCAGTCGAGGGGCTTCAAAGTTTTTGAGAGCGTGGCGGGATCGGCGATCGGCGACACCTACGACCGCTACCGCTGCTATCTCTTCTGCCTGTTCGACGAGCTGGCCATCGATCTCGGCTCGCTCTTCGATCGACGCTCGCCGCAGGCGGTGCTTTTCCCCCGCGAACAGCCGCTCCTTGCCCTGCTCGCCTTGCTCGACGACGCCGACCTTCAAGACCTGTGGGCCGAAGACGAGACGATCGGCTGGATCTACCAGTACTACAACGACCCCGCCGAACGAAAGAAGATGCGCGAGGAGTCGGCCGCGCCTCGCAACAGCCGCGAACTGGCGGTCCGCAATCAGTTCTTCACCCCCCGTTACGTCGTCGAGTTTCTCACCGACAACACCCTCGGCCGCATCTGGTATGAGAAGACGCAAGGGGCCACCGCGCTCAAGGAGCAGTGCCGCTACCTCGTCCGTCGGCCGACGGAAATCTTCTTGAAGCCTGGCGAGAGCGCTCCGGAGCAGCCCACGCAAGACGGCCTTTCCCAGGAGGATCTGCTCAAGCAGCCGGTCTTCATCGCTCATCGCGCACTCAAAGACCCCCGTGCGATCCTCATGCTCGATCCCGCCTGCGGGTCGATGCATTTTGGCCTCTACGCGTTTGACCTCTTCGAGGCCATCTACGACGAAGCCTGGGAGATCGCCACCGGATCGGATGCCGCTATCAAGAGCGGCGAGGCATTTGCACCGTTTTGCACGTTTGCTGCCTCGTTTGCCGACAAGGCGGCCTTTCAGCGGGAAGTGCCGCGGATGATCGTGGAGCACAACCTCCACGGCATCGACATCGACCCTCGGGCCGCGCAGATCGCCGGGCTATCGCTTTGGCTGCGAGCCCAGCGGGCCTGGCATGCCGCCAGCGTAAAACCGGTCGACCGGCCGCGGATCACCCGGTCGAACATCGTCTGTGCCGAGCCGATGCCGGGCGACAAGGTGCTCCTGGCGGAGTTTGTCGAGCAGCAGTTTCCGGAGGGGGAGCGGGCGGCGTTTGGATTTCTTCTCGAGACCGTGTTTGACCGAATGACGCTCGCCGGAGAGGCGGGGTCGCTTCTCAAGATCGAGGAGGAGATTCGGACGGCCATCGCGGAGGCGAAGAAGCTCTGGGAGAAGGAGCCGGCTTTCAATCAACGGATGCTGTTTGGTGGGGAGAACGCAGCGGCGGCGACCCAAAAGAAGCTCGATCTTTCTGGGATCACGGATGAGCAGTTTTGGGAGGGGGCTGAGGGGCGGATTTACGCCGCTCTACGCGATTACGCCGAGCAGGCTGAATCAGGTGGGTTTCAGCGGCGGCTCTTTGCGGAGGATGCAGCGCGGGGGTTTGCGTTCATTGATGTCTGCCGCAAACGCTACGACGTAGCGCTGATGAATCCGCCGTTTGGGGAATGCAGCCTTACCACACGGGCGCTAGTTGAAAGCATGTACCCGGACTCCAAGTCTGACCTATACGCTGCATTCTTTGAAAGAGGGCTTGAGGTTGCAGGAACGTTCGGATTGGTCGGCGCACTAACATCCCGACTGGGTTTGTTTGTTTCTTCATTGGAGAAGTGGCGGGCAAAATGCCTGCTCGGCGAGCATCAACTGCAGATCCTGGCAGACCTTGGCCATAACGTGCTTGATGACGCTTTAGTCGAGGCTGCGGCGTACGTTAGCCAGCGCTGTCGCAGTGCTGAAGTTCCCAGCCAGTATTGGGCGGCAGGCCTTCTTGATGTCGAAGATAAAGGCGTTGGCCTTGTCCATGCTGTGGCAAAGGAAAACGAGAAAGTTACCTTAGGCCAACTGAGTTCTTTGCAAAGAATTCCGGGCAAGGCAATTGCGTACTGGTTGCCGCACGCATTTCTCTCTCATATTCTTGCGCATGCCGCGATGTCTGCGTCGCGAACGCAGGCTTGGGTCGGCTTACAAACCGACGATGACTTCCGTTTTTTGCGGCTTGCTTGGGAATGCCCATTAGGCGATGTAGCGAGTTTCTGGAAGTTCTTCGCAAAAGGCGGCGAGTATTCTCCCTTCTACGATGATTTTCACTTGGTCGTAAATTGGTCCAACGAAGCAGCGGAAATGAGAGCCTTCATTGAGCGCAAGTATTCGTGGACTAAGCGAGCCAGTAGCGCGGGTCTATACGGACAACCCGGACTGACCTACCCAGAGCGGACTACAAGCGAGTTCTCTTTACGTCCGCTACCAGCGGGCTCAGTTTTTAGCATTGCCGGCCCTGCAGTTATCGCGCAGTCGCTCGTTGACGCAGAGGCACTGATCAGCCTGGCGTATACGCGGATATATCGAATTGTATTGGAGATGTTCATCGGCGGAGGCGACGCTGTGCATTCCGGCAGCGCCGCCCGGCACTACAAGGCGGGCGTGTTAAATCAATTCCCATTGCCATCGTTGAGTAGTGCCATAGGCCTGGAATTAGCCGAGTGCGGTAGGGGTTGTATCAATGCCGCGATGTCTGAATGGACTAACGATGAGACGAGCCGCCTCTTCTGCTTTAGGTCTTACGGTCCTGCAGGAGCGATTAATAAGTTAGCCAGAGATCGCCTGGAGGGGATTGAGGATTCAGTGATAACCCTCGAATCACTTACTGGCCAGGCCGATGTTTTGGGAAGCCGTTTTTACGGGCTAGATGACGGGTGGGAAGTGCTCCTACGACAGAATTACGGAATCCACCCCGCAACACTTACGGGGCGGGTGTCCACGAGTGTTGTCACCAAACAGATGGAGATGCCGATTGATGCCTTAGTTGACGCCGTTGCTTCCAAATGTGGGTTCTCACGCCAAACGACGAAATTGTCCTATTGGACCGAGCGGCGATACGAAGCTATTTCATTAATCAATGGAGCGTCTGTTGCGACGGTTGTTCAAGCACGCCGGGATTCTGATGCAGTCCCGCACTGGCTTCTGAGGCAGCAGACCCAAGATATTGTCAGTTATTGTGCTGGCGCTGCTGTCGGCCGGTGGGATGCTCGATATGCGACCGGTGAGAAGGCCGCGCCGGAGTTACCCGACCCGTTCGCACCGTTGCCGGTCTGTCCGCCGGGCCAACTGCAGGACGCGGATGGCTTGCCTGCCGGCCCGGAGGACGTGCCTGCCACGTATCCGATCAAGGACATCCCCTGGGACGGAATCCTCGTTGATGACCCGAATCATCCCCTCGACATCGAGCGACGCGTCCGCGAGGTCATCGAAATCATCTGGACCGGCAAAGCAAACAGCCCTACGGCTGAGGCGATTGAAGTTGAGGCCTGCGAAATCCTCGGCGTGAAGACGCTGCGCGACTACTTCCGCAAGCCCGCGAGCTTCTTCGCCGACCATCTCAAGCGGTACTCCAAGAGCCGTCGGCAGGCTCCGATCTACTGGCCCCTCTCCACGAAGTCGGGGAGCTACACGCTCTGGATCTACTACCACCGCCTCAACGACCAGACGCTCCACAAGTGCCTCGCCGACTTCCTCGATCCGAAGATCCAGGACGTGGAACGTGAGCTGGGGAAGCTCACCGGGAAGGATTCCGGTCGGTCGGCGGATCTCCGCGACTTCCTCAACGAGCTCAAGGATCTCAAGGACGAAATCGAGCGGGTCATCAAGCTCCCTTGGAAGCCGAACCTCAACGACGGCGTCCTGATCACGGCTTCGCCGCTTTGGAAGCTCTTCAGGCTCTCCAAGTGGCAAAAAGACCTCAAGGCCTGCTGGGAGGAGATCGAAAAGGGGGACTACGACTGGGCCCATCTGGCCCACACGATCTGGCCGGAGCGGGTCGAGAAAGTTTGCGAAAAGGACCGGTCGATCGCCATTGCCCACGGCCTCGAGCACCTCTGCAAGATCGAGCCGCCAAAACCAAAGAAGCCTCGGGGGAAGAAGGCCTCGTCATGAGCACTCCCATCCGAGACTTCATCGCCGAGAAGGTGTTTGCGGCGCGGGCAGCTGAAGCTCGCTGCCTCATGATCTACGATCCGGAGCGGCGATATCACGACATCGCCCTGGGATTGGCCGGCGAGAAGCGGGAGGTGATCGACGTGTCCACCTCCATCATCGTGCAGCGCGAGGTGGCGGCCGAGGCCTTGAGCCGGCTGGCGCGAGGGGCGATCGAATCGCTCGTCCTCTGGAGCCCCTTTCCGCTGCCGCGGGATGTCGACGAGAAGCAGCGCGATCCGTTTGCCGTGTTTGCCGAGATCGGCGACGTGTTCCCCAAGGGGGACGGCGACGAGTATGCGGCTCTCTGCCGGCGGGCCAAGCCCGACCATGTCGCCGAGATCAATCGGCTGTTTGCCGATGGCGTGCCTTCATTTGACATGATTGACGCGCTCGACGCGGGCGGATCGTGGCCCAAGCTCCGCACGCTGCTGAGCGTCGCGTCGGCCCGGGAGATCCTCGCGGGGGTCCTATCGCCTTCGCAGCGGCAGCTAGATGCCCTCAAGGCCGATGGGGCATGGGCGGCCGAGTTTCGCGATTTTGTGGAGCGGACGCTCGGGTACAAGTTTAAGACGAAGGGCGTCACCCGCCAGCCGCTGGCAGACGAAGCCTGGCGTCTCCTCCTCTTCAGTGAGCTTGTGTTCGATTCCGAGGGAGAGGTGCCGGAGGGCCTGGAAGCGGTCGCCCGCGCCGGCCGGGAAGCGAAGGAAGTCGTGTTCGACGTTTGCAGCGACCTGCGGAAGAACGACGACCACAAGGAAAACTACAAGACGAAGGCGCAGGAGGTCGAGAAGGAGCTGGAGCTGGGGGAGCGAGTCCGCTCGATGAAGCACCTCGGCACACGCGACACGTTTGCCTGCGAGGAGCGGGCATTCTTTGATCGGATGGTGGAGCTAGCCAAAAGTGGCGAGATCGAGGCCGCGAAGGGGGTGTGCGCGAGCCGGCGCAAGTCGATCTGGCTTACCCGGGAAGATCGCCTTGCCGAGTGGACGCTCGCCGACCGGGCCCTCGACCTGCTCGAAGTGATTGCTGTGGCTTCAAATGCCCGCGTCGCCTCTCTCGATGCCCTGATCGGCTCCTATGCAGCCTCGGGGCGGGATCTCGATCGCTTCCACCGCGAGCTCGAGCAGGCCGCCAGCCAAGTGGTCGAGGATCACGACGGGGTGGCAGCCCTTCTGGCGATCGCCCGCAAGGCCTACATGAAGGCTGCCGAGGCGACCCAGGCGGAGTTTGTCCGGCTCGCCCAGGCCGAGGCCTGGCCTGTCGCCAATGGCGTGATGCTCTGCAACCGCCAGCTCTTTCAACGCAAGGTCGCCCCGCTGCTCGACGCCGGAAAGAAGGTCGCCTACTTCCTCGTCGATTCGCTCCGGTATGAGCTGGCTGTTGAGATCGAGAAGCAGCTGCTCGATCGATGGAAGGTCGATCTCGTGCCGTCGTGCGCTCAACTGCCGTCGTACACGGAAATCGGCATGGCGGCCCTGATGCCGGATGCCGAGTCGGCGCTGTCGCTTGCCAAAGAGGGGGACACCCTCGTGACCACGCTCGGCGGGAAGCCGGCCACGACTCCCACGACTCGTTTTGCCCATCTCGTCAGCCGCAAGGGCGACCAATGTGCCGATTGCGAGCTGGAAGAGCTCGTGAAGGCGAAGAAGCCGAAGTTTCCAGAGACCACCAAGCTGCTCGTGGTGAGGACACGCGACATCGACGTCCTCGCCCACCAGAGCCCGCGGCACGTGTTGGATGTGATGCCGAAGCTCCTCCGCCAGATCATTCAGGGGCTCACCAAGGTCGCTGAGCTCGGCTTCGACCATGCCGTTCTCGCGACCGACCATGGCTTTCTCCTGCTGCACGACCAGGAGCCCGGCAGCGTCGTGCCGAAGCCGCCTGGCACATGGATCATCCAGAAGCCCCGCTGCCTCCTCGGCGAGGGGGAAGCCACGTCTCACACGCTCGTCTTCAAGGCGGCCGACATGGGCATCCCCGGCCCGGCCCGCAACTACGCCGTGCCCAAAACCCTGGGGGCATTCAGCAACGGCCAGGTCTACTACCACGAAGGCTTGTCGCTGCAGGAATGCGTTGTCCCCTGCATGACAGTCGAGCTGGCACCGGCCGAGAAGCCTGACCGGGTCGTGGGCGTGCCCCGCTTCCTCCTCAACTACAAGCAGGGCAAAACAGACAAGATCACGACCCGGCGGCCGGTGCTCGATCTGGCGAGAATCCAGGAGCTCTTCCCGGAAGCGACCGACCGCGAGTTCTCGATTGAAGCCATCGATGCTTCAGGGACGCTTGTGGGGGCCGTCGCCGCGGGGCAGACGGTGAATCCGGCCACTGGCTGCGTTCGCGTTCGGCCGGGCGAGGCGATTTCCGTCAGCCTGAGAATGGACGACGATTTCTCCGGGGCCTTCAAGGTGCGCGTGGCTGATCCGGGGACTGGCGCCAGCTACACCGAGCTTTCTCTTCGCACGGACTATTTCGAATGAACCAAGACCCTCTCGACCACAAGCTCAACGAGGTCTTCCCGGGGAAGGTGGTCCGCAAGGATCTCCTCCTTCAGGTGAAGAAGGGGACAAACGTCCCGTCGTTCGTGCTGGAGTTCCTGCTCGCTCGCTTCTGCGCCAGCGACGATCCGCGCGAGATCCAAGACGGCATGTCGGCCGTTCTGGAGACGATCCAGAAAAACTACGTCCGCCCCGACGAGAGCAACAAGGCGCAGATGCTCGTCCAGCAGAAGGGCCGCCACACCTTCATCGACAAGATCCACGTGCGATACGTCGAGAAGGAAAAACGCCCGTGGGCACAGATGGAGAACTTCAACTCCTCCCGGATCGCCATCAACGAGAAGTTCTACTCCGGGGAGAACGACCGGATCTTCGAAGGAGGCATCTGGGCCGAGGTGACGCTTGGCCACAACGAGGTCGAGGACGACGACTACGCCTTCTACGTCGAGGCCCTCAAGCCGATCCAGCTCTCCAAGTTCGACTTTGATGCCTTTGCCCAGGCTCGCAGCCAATTCACCCGCGACGAGTGGCTCGATGTCGTGATCCGCTCATTCGGGCTTGAGCCCGGCTGGATGACGCCCCGGCTGAAGTTTCACTACCTCTCCCGCCTCGCCCCCCTGGTCGAGCCCAACTTCAACTTCATCGAGCTTGGGCCTCGGGGGAACGGCAAGTCGTACACGTTCAGCGAGTTCTCCCCCTACGTGACGCTGCTCGGGGCCCCGACCTCAGCGGCCACTCTGTGGTGGAACAACCAGCGGCGGAAGGTGGGGCTCATCGGCTTCTGGGACGTGGTCGCCTTCGACGAGGTGGGGGAAGGCGTCGTCGTCCGCGACAAAGAGACGTTTCAGATCATGAAGCAGTACATGGCCAACGGGAACTTCACCCGTTCGACGACCGTGACTGCCAACGCCAGCATGGCGTTTGTGGGGAATATCGATGACTCGATCGACTCAATCGTCAATTCCCCAGCCCAGACGCTCTTCAAGCCGCTTCATCCGGTCTTCGACCTGGCGATTCTCGATCGCTTCCACACCTTCGTCCCTGGCTGGGAGATCCCGGTCAACAAGGACGAAAACCTCACCCGCCACTACGGCTTCATCATCGAATACCTGGCGGAAGCCTTCCACCACATGGCGCGGAAGACGAATCGCTTCGCCCAAGTGAAGGCCGCCTGCAAGCTGGGGCCGGGCTTCAGCCAGCGAGACCAGACGGGGGTGCTGAAGACCGTCTGCGCCTTCGTGAAGATTCTCCACCCCGGCGACGAACCGACGCAGGCAGAGATCGAGGAATATCTCGCCTATGCGATCGAGGGGCGGCGGCGGGTCAAGGAGCAGATGAACAAGCGGAAGCCGGACGAGGAGTTTGCCAGCATCAACTTGGGCTATCTCGACGACAAGGGAGACCTCCAGGTCGTCTTCTGTCCGGAGTCGAAGGACGCCCCCGCCACGCAGCATCCCGTGCGAAAGCAGTCTGGGCCCCAAGGGGGCGGTGCGTCACAGCCGCCGGTCGTAGCAAAAGCTGTGGCCGTGCCCGCCGCGAAGCCCCCTAAGCAGCCAGCGAAAACGATCGCCCAGCCGGTGCTGCCTGAAGAGCCCGTGGAAGTGGAGAACGCACCCGTCTCCGTGCCTGTCGAGCAGGAGGCTCCAAAGGAGCGTCACTACCGGATCCACTACGGGGCGACGGGCTACTCCTACGAGACGATCTTCGGCGAATACGTGGCCGGAGCCGAGGAGATCGTGGTCGAGGATCCCTACATCCGCCACCATCACCAGGTGGTCAACTTCGTCCGCTTCTGTGAGATGGCGGTCCGGTTTGGACCTCCGAAGAAGATGATCCTCGTGACGAAGTTCGACACGCCCGAAGAGGAAGTCGAGGCTATGACGAAGCTGGCGACGCTTGCCGAGAGCCTGAAGATTTACGGGGTGACGCTTCAGATCAAGAAGAACCCGGCCATGCACGACCGTGAGGTCCGGTTCAGCAACGGCTGGAAGGTCAAGATCGGCCGCGGCTTCGACATCTACCAAAAGCCCGAGGACTGGCTGGCGATCGGGGCGAATGATCTCGACCTGCGGCCGTGCCTGGAGACGAATGTGGATGTGATCCGGATCGATGATTAGGCTCAACTACTCCCCTGCAGTCCGCCCACCCACCGACAGCTTTTGCTGAATTAGGTAATAGGCCCTGACAAAACCTACCCGAGCGAGATACCCCGCCGCAGCGCGATGCGAAAGCAGATGATGGCCTCTGCGATCTCGTTCCAGGCGTGCTGAATGGGAATCAGACGGTCGTATCGAACGCGAATGCGGCGGAACCATTTGAACCAACTGATCGACCGCTCGACCACCCATCGTATCCGTCCGAGGCTGCTTCCGTGATCCTCTCCGCGACGAGCGATGACGGGCTCGATGCCCTGTGCACGCAGGACGGCCCGCGTTGCCGCGCTGTCGTTTCCGCGATCCGCGAAGGGGACGTCCGGATGACTGCGCGGCCGGCCTCGCTTACCAGGGACGCGGGGGAAATCGGCGACTGCCGGCAGGATCTGTCCGTGGTCGCTGGCATTCGCCGGCGCGGTGTGGATGACGAGTGGCACGCCATTTCCGTCCACGACGAGAGTGTGCTTCGTACCCAGTTTCCTGCGGTCAACAGGGCTTGGGACAGTGGCGTCGCCGCCGCCGACTGCGCGGACCATGACGCTATCGACGATCGCCAACTCGGCTTTAAGGATGCCGGCCTTCCGGAGCAGTGTGAGAAAGTGCATGTGGAGATCGTCCCACACCCTGGCTTCGTTCCATCTTCGAAGTCGTCGGTGGGCGGTGCGGCCCGAACAGCCGAGTTCGAGTGCGACGTCTTTCCAACGGCAACAGGTCACCAACACGTACCCCAGGCTTTTTTCACCGCGCGGTGTGGCACCCGAGGCCTGCCGCCTTCCGGCCCCATGGGCTCTTCCGCAGGCTGCAAAGACTCCAACTCGCCAGAAAACGCATCCGGCATCCGAGCACCTGCCATCCTGGCTCACTCCATGGATCAGGAAGACAATGAAGGGGGCATGCGCAAATCACGTGCCACACCAGGTTTTGTCAGGGCCTATAAGAACGCATGGGCTATCTCCGATAATAGACACGCCTGCACTAGTTGAAGACAATTACGACTGAGGCATACCAAGCGCCACAGCGGGCCAAGTTTGGTTAAACAGTTTTTAAAGAGAACAGTAAAATGGACATTCCAATCCAACTTAAGTCCGCCGTCGAGAGTGGAAACGCCGTTCTTTTCCTGGGTTCGGGGGCATCGTTGGCCTGCAATGATGACACTGGAAAACGCCCCCCCACGGCAACCGAATTATCAAAGCTGCTATGCCTGAGATTCCTCTCGCCTGGCTACGATCAGCACCCACTAATTCAAGTAGCCGATTTCGCTATCAGCGAGTCGAGTCTTTTCGATGTCCAGGACTACTTGCGTGATGTATTCGTGCCCTTCAGGCCCTCCAAAAGCCACCTTCTTATCCCAACGTTCCGCTGGCGTGCGATTGTCACAACAAACTATGATCGACTAATTGAAGACGCTTACGAAAGACATGGCAATCCGACTCAAACAATAGTTCCGCTATATTGCAATACAGATCGCTGGGATGACACGATGCGAGACAAAAACAGCGTGCCGCTGTTGAAGCTACATGGGTGTATATCGAGAACACACGACCAGGATTGCCCACTCATTCTGTCGACGGAGCAATATATTAACTATGGGATTGGCAGGAGCAGGCTGTTCAGGCAATTTCAGGAACTTGCGGCGGAGCGGCCCATTCTATACGTCGGTTTCAGCAATACCGACTCCGATATTCGTACGCTCGTTCATCAACTGGATGCCGACAAGGTAGGTCGCCCACGTTCATTCCTAGTCTCTCCTAGTGTTGACAGTATTGCAGAACGCTATTGGTCGCCCAGGCAAATCACAGCGATATCCGGCACCCTTGACGACGTCGTTGAGTCACTTGACTCCGTTATAGGAAAGGCGTTCCGTGGGCTCCGACAATCGACACCTACGGGCAATGAGGCCATTGCCGAACGGTTTGCATCACCGGCGTCGCTGCTGTCTGAGGCCACCTACAAGGCTTTGTCTCTTGACATCGAGTATGTCAAGGCAGCGGTCCCGGAGCCTTGTAATGTGCATAAATTCTATAGCGGTGTGAGCCACAGGTGGGGGCCGGTTGTTCAATCACTCGACGTAAGAAGGCGATTGCACGACACGCTGCTGTCTGACTATTTCTTAGCGGATGATCCGGCTGAGTTTCGCTTCATTGTGATTAAGGCACACGCTGGCGCAGGCAAGTCGGTCTTCCTTCGGCGATTGGCGTGGGAGGCGTCCCATCATTTTAATCGACTGTGTCTATATGCGTCTGGTGACGCAACGTTGTCTTCAGTCGTGCTTCAAGATATTTCAAACGCAACCAAAGAGCATATCTATCTTTTTGTCGATGATGTTGTGCAGTATCGCAATGAACTCGACACTCTCATTCATGGCATAGGCTCATCTAAATGGCTGACCATCGTTGGCGCCGCTCGGACGAATGAATGGAATGGCACTCCGACGCCGTATCAGTCGTTGGTTACCGAAGAGCATAACCTGCCATATCTTTCGGATCGGGAACTGGACGATCTGGTCGGAAAGCTTGACTTACATAACGCACTCCGTGAACTTGTTCGACTGCCGCCTGAAGATCGGCGAGACGCACTGCGGCAAAAGGCTGGTCGACAACTGCTTGTTGCTCTTCATGAAGCAACGTCAGGGCGGCGTTTTGAGGAGATTCTGCATGACGAGTATTCACGATTGTCCCCGAATCGCCTAAAGGAAATCTATCTGGCGATATGCTTCTTAAACCAATTTTGTGTGCCGGTGCGAGCGGGGCTGATCGCACGGCGTTTTGGGATTACCTTTGAGGAGTTTCAAAAGAAACTTTTTAAGCCGCTCGAAGAAGTTGTAATTGCGGATCGACGGAGTGAGTATGAAGACTTCTCATATATAGCTCGTCATCCGCATGTTGCAGAGATTGTTGTTCGCAATGAATTATTCTCTGCGGATGACATATTCAACGAATACATGACAACGTTGAGGGAGCTAAATGTAGGTTATTCATCAGACAGGCTTGCTTTTCAGCGTCTTGTTCAAGGAAAGCGTGTGGCATCGCATTTTGCCGACTCGCATTTGGCATATGACGTGTTTAAGGCAGCCGAAGAGGCATTGGGTAGTGAAGACCCCTATCTTCTACAGCAGATGGCGTTGTATGAGATGACCCGGGAGTCGGGGGATCTGGGTAAGGCCAACCAGTTCCTGCAGAGAGCGATTGGCTTAGCACCCAGAAACCGCATTTTCAAGCACTCTCTTGCTGAGTTGTGCCTCAAGCAAGCAGGTGTTGCTCGCAATGAGATGCAACGGCTCAATTCAATCTCGGAGGCTGAGGAAATCTGTAGAGCGCTAAGGCGGGATGCTTCGGACTCCTATGCGCATTGCACGCTCGTGAAGGCAGGATTGATGAGATTGGAGCGGGCGGCCAGCTCCGACGAGGTGTTAAGAGAAGATGACGTTGAGGGTCTAATTAAACAGATTGAGCAACATCTTAAGGAGGGTTTGCAGAGATTCCCCGGTGACTCGTACTTACTGGCCTTAGAGGCATCGCTTGCGAAACTATTGTGCGAGACGACGCGTTTTGTCGATGCGCTCAAGCAGTCGTTCTCTAGGAATCCCCGAAATATTCACGTTGCACTTCAGTTGTCTTCCGCGCTAGCGCAGCGAGGGGACATAGGCGGAGCGCAGAAGACTCTCATGGATGCACTCGATGCTAGTCGAACGAACACTCGCCTGCATCTGGCATACGGCAAGTTTCTTATGAAGCGTGAATTGGGAACGGGCGAGGATCTGCTGTCTCACTTTCGACAAGCGTTTATGCCTGGGGATGCAAACTACGAAGCGCAATTGCTCTATGGGCGTCAATTGTTTGTTGCGGGACGGTTCGACGAAGCCCGGGATGTATTTGCTGTACTAAAGAAGGTGCGGCTTCCGGTGTATGTCAAGCGGCGGCAGGTATATCGGCTGAGTGACGAGTTCAATGGTGTCGTGGAGGTTTGTGTAACGTCCCTTCTGTAAATCACCGGTAGGGGCCTGCCCGAGTCGAGCGTAGCGAGATGAGGGCAGGCCCCTACCGGCCGCCGGTTTGAAAAGGCGGGTCATCGAGGTTTTCTTGGAAGTGTCTTACTACCCCAAGAAGGAACCTGCGATGACCCGCCAAGAAGAAAGTGCTGTTTTTGAAGCCGTCACGGCGATCCTGATCGAGCATGGCCCCGCGGCCATGGCCTCTGCCTTTGCCATCATCATGAACTGTGCCATGCAGATCGAACGGGAGCAGACTCTCAAAGCTGAGTCTCATCAGAGAACCGCGGACCGTCAAGGCTACGCCAACGGATTCAAGCCGAAGACCATCCACGCCCGGGTGGGCGAGGTGAACCTCCGAATCCCGCAGACCCGCGACTACCACGACGAG
>Ga0114972_10000492_pt1 | contig 29464 bp, 26 predicted proteins | sample M_140807_EF_Meta_FD_87354 | JGI IMG/M metagenome (GOLD analysis project Ga0114972, IMG submission 87354) | Freshwater microbial communities from Lake Montjoie, Canada to study carbon cycling - M_140807_EF_MetaG | ecosystem: Environmental > Aquatic > Freshwater > Lake | place: Lake Montjoie...
CGAGCCCACCCTCTCGGCACGCCGCCTGGCAGAACGTCTACAGCTCAGTCAGCGAGCAGTGGAGAAGCATCTGGCTGCGCTCCAGCAAAAGGGGCGCCTACTCCGCCATGGCTCACCCCGTGCAGGGTATTGGCAGGTTCTTTAGTCTTACCCTATGGCACTCATCACAGAAGACCATCTGGAGCAGCAGTGCCTTGAGTGGTTCCAAGAACTGGGATACGCCTATGCCTTTGCTCCAGATCTCGCCCCCGACGGCAGCTCACCAGAACGCACTGACTTCAGGCAGGTGGTCCTCACGGGACGACTGCGCTCAGCACTTCAGCGCCTGAATCCAGATGTTCCAGCGGGCACCATCGAGTCAGCGGTGCTCCAACTGGCAAACCCCAACGTGCCTGGTCTGCTGGCATCCAACCGTCAGTTTCACCGCTGGATGACCCAGGGTTTACCCATCACCTATATGGATGGGAACCAGCAGGTTGGGATCCGTCTCAAGGGCATCGGATTCGACAACCCTGCTGCCAATGACTGGTTGGTGGTGAACCAGTTGGCGATCCAGGGCACCAAGCACAACCGCCGCCCTGATCTGGTGGTCTACGTCAACGGTCTGCCGCTGGCGGTGATCGAACTCAAGAACCCTGCCGACGAGAAGGCAGACATCTGGGCAGCGTTCAACCAACTCCAGACCTACAAGCAAGACATCCCCGACCTGTTCACGCCCAATGTGCTGCTGGTGATCAGCGATGGCATCCAGGCACGGTTGGGATCCTTGAGTGCTGATCGAGAACGGTTCCAGCGGTGGCGCACCATCGAAGGCGAGAACCATCTCGATCCGCTGGGCAACCACCGAGACCTGGAAACCCTGGTGCGCGGGATCTTCGACAAGACGCGTCTTCTGGAGTTCGTTCGCTCTTTCTGCCTGTTTGAAGAGGACGGGCAGATCATCAAAAAGATCGCTGCCTACCACCAGTTCCACGCCGTTCGAGCAGCGGTGGAAAGCGTGGTGGAAGCGAGCAGACCCGATGGCGACAAGAAGGGGGGCGTTGTCTGGCATACCCAAGGTGCTGGCAAGAGCATCGAGATGGCGTGCCTGGCGGGCAAGTTGCTCACCGATCCACGTCTGGAGAACCCCACCCTGGTGATGGTCACGGATCGCCAAGACCTGGATGGGCAACTGTTCGGGGTGTTTGCTGGAGCAGGCGATCTACTGGGCGAATCCCCAAAGCAGGCAGACAGTCGCCAGGAACTCAGGGATCTGCTCGCCAACCGCCCCAGCGGCGGGATCATCTTCACCACGATTCAGAAGTTCGCCACCGAATCGGATGAAGACAAGTTTCCTGTCCTGAGCGACCGCCACAACATCGTGGTGATCTGCGACGAGGCGCATCGCACCCAATACGGGTTCAAGGGTCGCTTCGACACCAAGACAGGCGAGATCAAATACGGGCTGGCGAAGGCACTCAGAGATGCTCTGCCCCAAGCAACGTTCCTTGCCTTCACGGGAACACCCATCTCTCAAGACGACCGTGACACCCAGGCGGTGTTTGGTCACTATGTCTCCATCTACGACATTCAGCAGGCCGTGGAAGACGGTGCCACGGTGCCGATCTACTACGAATCACGCCTGGCAAAACTGGCGCTCAAGGAACCGCTGCTCCCCCAGGTGGATGAGCAGGTGGATGATCTCTTCTCTGATGAAGACGACATTCCTGCTGCTGAACGGGCAAAGAGCAGGTGGGCAGCACTGGAAGCACTGGTGGGCGCTGAACCACGCCTCAAGCAAGTAGCAGCAGATCTGGTTGCCCACTTTGAGCAACGCTCACGCACCCAACCAGGCAAAGCGATGGTGGTGGCGATGAGCCGAGACATCTGTGCTCGCCTCTATGACGCCATCGTTGCCCTGCGACCTGACTGGCACGACGACGACCCCTACAAAGGTGCCATCAAGGTGGTGATGACGGCATCGGCATCGGATGAGCAATACCTTCAACCCCACCACACCACCAAGCAGCAGAAGAAGGATCTGGAGAAACGGTTCAAGAATCCTGCCGACCCGCTCAAGATCGTGATTGTCAGGGATATGTGGTTGACGGGATTTGATGCTCCCTGCCTGGCCACCATGTATGTGGATAAACCGATGAAGGGGGCAAACCTGGCGCAGGCGATTGCCCGCGTGAACCGAGTGTTCAAAGACAAACCAGGTGGACTGGTGGTCGATTACATCGGCATCGCCCCTCAACTCAAGGAAGCACTGGCGACCTATACCGCATCGAAGGGCAAGGGTGCTCCAACGATTGATACCAGCGAGGCGCTGCGGATCCTCAAGGAGAAACTCCAAGTTGCACGTGACCTGCTTCACCCTATCGACTGGAGTGGATTCATGGATCCCAAGACAGCGATGGCACTTCTGCCAAACTGCTTGGATCACATCCTTGAACTACCAGAAGGCAAGAAACGCTATTGCGACACCGTGCTGGCGATGACCAAAGCGTTTGCCCTATGCGGAACGCTTGATGAAGCGATGGCACGCAATGACGAGGTGACCTTTCTTCAGGCGATCCGAGCACCACTGGTCAAGGGAGATGGCTCAGATATCGGCGATGGACGTTCTCCCAAGAATGTTGGCTTCGAGCTGCGCCAACTGCTCTCACAGTCTCTCGTGTCTGATGGCATCACCGATGTCTTCAAGGTGGCAGGGCTGCAAAAACCAGACATCAGCATCCTGTCGGATCAGTTCCTGGCCGAGGTCAGCAAGATTCCCCAGAAGAACCTGGCGGTGGAGTTGCTGCAGCGGTTGCTGAAGGAAGACGTTCAGACCCGCTTCAAGACCAATGTGGTGAAGCAGAAACGGTTCAGTGAACTGCTGCAGGCCTCACTGGTCAAATACGCCAACCGTTCGATCGAGGCGGCCCAGGTGATCGAGGAGCTGATGGCGATGGCCAGGCAGTTCCGTGTTGACGCTGAGAAGGTGCAGGCGATGGGATTGTCCGCAGCAGAGATTGCCTTCTATGACGCCCTGGCGAACAACCAGTCAGCCCAGGATCTGATGGGCGATTCGACGTTGATGGCGATGGCACGCGAACTGACCACCAAACTCAGGGGCAACCTCAGCATCGACTGGCAATACAAGGAGAACGTGCGCGCCCGCCTGCGCACGATGATCAAGGCCCTGCTGAAGCGCTACAAATATCCACCGGATCAGCAGGCAGCAGCGGTTGATCTCGTGTTAATCCAAGCCGAAACCCTTGCCGAAGATCTGAGCGCAGCGGCTGCCTGAGCGCCCCTCAAACCCTTAACCCAAACCCCTCCCGCCGGTGGAAATCAGCCTCCGCGCCGGGATGGCGCAGGGCCCAGTAGAGAATCGCGCCATCGCGCAGCTCCAGCACGGCGGTGATCCCCAGTTCCAGGGGCCGGCCCGCCAGCGGCAGCGCGGCCAGATCGAGGCTCACCGCCAGATCGAGGCCTTCTGGGCCGCGGTCCACCGCAAACGGCAGCTCGCTGATGGCGCTCTCCGCCGCGAGCCCCTGGCGGTAGCCGCTCAGCCGGTAGATGTTCCAATCGCCCGAGGGCGCGAGATTCACCTCCCAGTAGGACGCCGCGCCCGGCTCGGCAAGGAAGACCTCCAGGCAGGTGTGCTCCCACAGCCCATCGCACCGCTGGGGGGCGGCGGTGGCCGGGGGCAGCAGCACCAGGCCCTCCGGATCGTTCAGCCGGTAGCGCAAGCTCAGCTCATCGCCGCAGCGCTCCACGCTGCCCAGCACCTCGAGCCCAGGTGGAGGCGGCGAGAAGCATTGAAGAGCGAAGTGGAGGGACATCAAACTGCGACTGCCAAGAGGGTTTTCAAGAGTGCTTTAAACCTCGCCAAAGCCGTGCGAAGTTCATCCCTTTTGTCCCATTGTCGTTCCTTCAGATGTAATTGCTTAGCTGTTAAAGGCTGTTCTAGAGTCTGCTGCTGGACTCGCAGGCTGTGAGCAATGGCTTGGCGCTGACCCAGGGAATGCTGAGCCCCGATAGCACAAATCGCTTTATATTCAGAAAGCATATAATCTGCAAGCTTTTCTAGACTTGAGCGCCTCCTGATTAGCAATGCAACCTCGGCGACATCTTGACGGCATATGCTGAATATTTCACCTTTGATCCATTCTGATCCAACATGATAGCTCAGCAGGGTTTGCCCGAAATTAGCTTCCCTGAGCGAATCAATGTTGCCACTTCTCACCAAGGGACCCAACCCTTCTCCTCCAGCCAATATTACTGCACATCCGCAGGCCAAGGCTTCGATTGCGCAGCGGCCAGTCGCGAAAACCAGGTCGTACTGGGGGAGTTCAACTTCGGGTGCCTTAATCACTCTGGAGCCGCCATGGCCAGCCTCATCAAGTTGAATGCCAAGATCTCGGCATGCCCGACCTATCATTTCTATGTAAGCATTGCTTGTCAGGTTGCTGTGAAAGATCAGTGCTTTGCGAGGGAGATTCTCAGGCCTGAGTTGGGGTTCACAGGAAAAGCGCCTGGTATTAACCGCATTGAAAGCCAATCCTATCTGGCTGGCTGGAAGGCCTGTATCACGCTCTACCCTTGTTCGCACAATCTTGCTGACAGCGAGCCAGCGCTCCAGGCAAAAAGCAGGTGGTGCTTGATCAAACCATACCGTCGCGTCATGGCAGAGATAAAGCGCCGGCACGTTCTTGAAACAGGAGATCGCCTCTAATGCCCTCCATGCTGTGATGACAATGGAGTACATCGGGGGTCCACGGTAAGGCTGAGAAGCGATCGATGACGCTGATGCCTGCGGCACGGAATTCATTGGCGAGTGGTCCCTGCCGGGTCGTGTAGATAGCGCACTGATGTCCACGCACTGTCAGTTCCTGGCAAAGGTCATAGAGAAACATCTCCGTACCCGTGCCGCTGTCAAGGCAGTAATTGGTCAATAGTATATTCATTGATCTCCAAGGACAAAGTGGAACGATCTTTGCTTCGAGGCCGACTCCATCCGTTTTGTCTCCCCGCTCAGGTGCGCAGCCGCTCCACCAGCGCCTGAATCGCCTCGCGCTGCCTCTCCACACTGGCCGCCAGCCGAAACTGCACCAACGCCCGATCGAGGTTCTGGCCCGCCCGGCTGGTGCGGAAGTACACGTCGCCGGCCAGGTGGTCGGTGAGGAAGCGCAGGCCCAGCTCAAAGGGCAGCAGGGCGATGGCATCCGGGATGGCCTCGAGATCGGCCTCCGAAAGGAAGCCGCGGGCTACCCCCAGATACCCCTGCAGCACCGCTTCAGCAAGATCAAGGTCGAAGTGCACGGCGTCGAGGTCGCTGGTTTCCTCGCCGAGGGGATTGCAGGCCGAACGCAGACAGTCGCCGATGTCGTAGTGCACCAGGCCCGGCTTCACGGTGTCGAGATCGATCAGGGCCACGGCCCGGCCGCTTTGCTCGCAGAGCAGCAGGTTGTTGATCTTCGGGTCGCCGTGGATCGGCCGCAGCTGCAGCCGCCCGGCCGCCCGGGCCTCCTCGAGCACGCCGGCGTGGTGTTGGCGCTCCGCCACGAAGGTGATCGCCTCCTCGCAACGCCCGCAGCGCTCCACCGTGCTGGCCTCCAGCACGCGCTGGTACTGCTCCAGATAGGCCGGCGTGATGTGGAAGCCCTCCAGGGTGTCGGCCAGCTGCTCGGCGGGCAGATCGTGGATCAGGGCATGGAACAGACCCAGGCCCGCACCGATCTCGCGGGCCTGCTCTGGACCTTCGATCGATTCCACGCAGTGGGTGGCCTCCAGGAAGCTGATCATCCGCCAAAACTGGCCATCGCGCTCCAGCCAGGGTTCGCCGCTGCCCCGCCTGTGCAGCACCGCGGGCATCCGCCAGGCACGACCATCGGGGTCGGGATTGCCCTCGGCCAGGCGCCGCTCCACATGGGCCGCCACGGCCACAATGTTGGCCATCACCAGCCGCGGCTGGCGGAACACGGCCGTGTTGAGGCGCTGCAGCACGGTGCCGCTCTGCTCCGAACCCACCAGATGCACCCGGTAGGTGGCGTTCACATTGCCGTTGCCGAGCGGCTCGATCCGCGCCACCGGCGCGGGAAGTTCAAAGGCTTCGGCCACCGCCTGGAGGGCGGCGAGCTCGTATGGCGGGATGGGAGCGCTGGCCATGCCCTGCTTCAACACCGGCGCATCCTGCCAGGGATGGCCGGAGGCGCTCGGACCCTCGATTGTCAGAGGCTCCATCAGCCAGCAAGAACCTTGCACCACGGATCAGCCCAGAACGTCCGGGAAGCCTGCGTCGCAGCGCACCCCCTGCAACGCGCCCGGCACAGCCCCTCACTCCCCTTCGGCGAAGGGCGAGCAGCGATGGCCCTTCGGGGATAACCGAGCACTCCTGGGGGCACAGCTCAGCGCCGCCCCAGGATTCCCCCCATCAGCCCGCGGGCGATGCTGCGGCCGGTGCGCCCCCCCAGCAGGTTGCCGGCCTCGCCGGCCAACGAGAGCAGCATCCGCTCTTTCTCGCGGGCGGCGCTGGCGGCGGCACGGGCCGCCTCCCGCTCCTGGGCGCGTTCGAGCTTCAGCTGTTCGCTGGCCTCCTGTTTCGCCGCCGCTTCGGCCTGTTTCGCCGCCGCTTCGGCCTGCTTCGCCGCCTCCGCCTCCCGCCTGGCGGCCTCGGCAGCGGCCTCAGCCTCAGCGGCCCGCTGGCGCAGCAGTTCGTAGGCCGATTCCCGGTCGTGGGCTTCGCGGTAGTGGTCGTGAAGGATCGAGGCCTGGCGCTGGGCGGTGCGCTCCTCGGGCGTGATCGGCCCCACCCGGCTCTCGGGCGGCACCACCAAGGCCCGCTCCACCGGCGTGGGCGCCCCCACCGCATCGAGAAACGACACCAGGGCCTCGCCCACCGCCAGCTCGCCGATCGCCGCCTCCACATCGAGGGGCGGGTTAGGGCGGAAGGTGGTGGCGGCCGCCTTCACGGCCTTCTGCTCCTGGGGGGTGAAGGCACGCAGGGCGTGCTGCACGCGGTTGCTCAGCTGGCCCAGCACCTTCGGCGGCAGGTCGAGGGGGTTCTGGGTGCAGAAGTAGAGCCCCACCCCCTTGGAGCGGATCAGCCGCACCACCTGCTCCACCTTCTCCAGCAGCACTGGCGGCGCGCCATCGAAGAGCAGGTGGGCCTCATCGAAGATCACCAGCAGCTTTGGCTTCTCGGCATCACCCACCTCGGGGAGCTGTTCATAGAGCTGGGAGAGCAGCCAGAGCATCACCGTGGCGTAGAGCTTCGGGGAGAGCACCAGCTGGTCGGCCGCCAGGATGTTCACCACCCCATGGCCGGCGCCATCGGTTTGGAGCAGGTCCATCACGTTCAGCGAGGGCTCGCCGAAGAAGCGATCGGCTCCCTGTTGCTCCAGGGCCAGCAGTCCCCGCTGGATCGCCCCCACGCTGGCGGCGGAGATGTTGCCGTAGGTGCTCTGGATGCTGCGGGCGTTCTCGCTCAGGTGGCGCAGCAATTCCTGCAGGTCCTTGAGATCGAGCAGCAGCAGGCCCTGGTCGTCGGCGACGCGGAAGGCGATCGTGAGCACCCCGGCCTGGGTGTCGTTGAGGTTGAGCAGGCGGGCCAGCAGGATCGGCCCCAGCTCGGAGATGGTGGCCCGCAGCGGATGGCCCTGCTCACCGAGCACATCCCAGAACTCCACGGGGCAGGGGGCGAAGGCAGCCGGCGGCAACCCCAGCAGCTCCCGCCGCTGGCTGAACACCGCTTTCTCCTGACCCGCCGCCGCCAGGCCGGAGAGGTCGCCCTTCACATCAGCCAGCAGGGTGGGCACGCCGATGCGGCTGCACTGCTCCACCAGCCGCTGCAGGGTCACCGTCTTGCCAGTGCCAGTGACGCCGGCGATCAGGCCATGGCGATTGGCCAGGGCCGGTAGGAGCACCCCGTCCACAGCGCCCGGAGTGTCAGCGCCGGGAGCCGGCCGGGCGATCAGCAGTGGCTCAAGGGCCATTGCGGCGGCAGCTTGCTTGGCCGGAGTGTAGAGGCGGTGAACGGCTTGCTCAAGGGATCGGTAAACCGAGGCCAGAACAATGAAGTCTTAGACCAGAGGAAATCACGCCTTAGCCTACTTTTTTATGGACTACACCGAGCGGCTCAATAAGAAAAGAGCATCGAAATCAGCCGAGAAGACAACGCGAACGGCACTTTTATCGAACCTTCCTCTTCGCAAGCCTCAGATTCAGGATCTTACTCATCCTAATCAAGTCCCATTCCTTGCGCCCTCTGAGTTTTTTCTCTTATTGCTCTCTGCGGGCAGGTGATGGCCAAGGTTAGACTGACTCATGAAGGTATCTGTGGCCCGGCACTGTTCTTGTAAAGACGGCCGTCCTTCATGATCACCAGAAAGCGTTTCTGAGGATCGGCAATCAGATTGAAATCTTCCGGCGGGTTTCCATCCACCAGCCTCCACGGCGCGCCGCACCGCCTTCGGGGTATAGGCGTGAACCATCAGGGACTCTCTTGTTAATACCACGCTACATCAGTCACCACTATGCTTGAGAGATCCAACATTGTCATTCACCTGAGCCGCCACCAAATATTCTCTATGGAGTGTTGAACCACTCTTCGGGCAGGTGATGGCCAGCGTTCACTTATCGGTCTGACTGTCGCAGTCAGCGCGCCAGCATCGCTCCGTCGCTACATCAAGGAAGGTGACCGAGTCGCCTCCCTTACATTTCACGGGGATCAACGTCGCTATACATCGTTGAGTTGTCGCTTCGATCGCTCCAGTGTTTGAGCTGTTGCTGCTCGGGGCTGCCTTCTTTCTGGCCATCCGGATAGATGCGCTAAGCCAGCGGCTGGCCCGGTTGGAGCAGCGCCTAGGCGAGCTGGACGAGCAGGCGGCAGCTCGCCGGCTGGCCGCATCTCAGGCTCCGGCGCCCCCTTCACCAGCGGCCCAGTCTCCGGCGGCCCCTTCTTCAGCGGCTCCGGTAGAGCCACCCCGGAGGCTCTCTCCGGCGTCGGCCCTCACGCCGCAAGCCCCTGGAGCCCCGCCAACCCGGAAGCCCGCCCCATTACCGGACCCAGCGCCGCGCAGGGCCCCCATCAGGAACGAATCCTGGCGCCGGCTGGAATGCGCTTTGATCGAGAACTGGACGGGCATCCTCGGCGTGCTGGTGCTGGTGGCCGGGGTCACCTTCCTGGCGGTGAGCCTCGCCCTGCGCATGGGACCGCTGGCCCGTTTCCTGCTCACCATCCTGGTGGCCCTGGCGATGATGGTCCCCTCCGTGCTGTGGGGACGACGCCAGCGCTGGCGACGGCTCAGCCTCTGGATGCGCAGCGGCGGAGCGGCCCTGATCCTGTTCGCCTGCGTGGCCGCCGGCGGCTTGCCGGAACTGGGCCTGCGCTGGCTGAACGATCCCCGCCAGGCCCTCGCCCTCGTGGTGATGGGCATGGCGATCAACCTGGCGGTGGCCACGATCGCCCGCCAGCAGACCACCGCCTCCCTGCACGTGGTGGTGAACCTGCTGCCGTTGCTTCTCGTCCCACCCAACGGCATCACCTTGGCGATCGCCAGCCTGGTGTCCCTGCTGGGTCAGGTGCTGCCGCGCCGCCGGGCCTGGAACCGCCACCGGCTGATTGTGACGGCCGCCTACGCCCTCTTCCAGAGCTGTTGGTTTGTGGCAGCCCCTACCGGCCTGCTGGCTAGCCCCGGGGTTCGAGCTGGCGGGGTCGTGGCGGCCGTTCTGGTGTTCGCCACTGGCCTGCTGCAGCGGCACTGGGGGAGACCGTTGCGGCGGGCGCTCACCCCACTACAGCTGGCCACCCTGCTTCTGCAGTGGGGAGGGATCGCCCTGCCGCTGATTCTCTTTCCGCGCCAGGCCGCCGTGCGGGCCACAGCCCTGGCCCTGGCGGCCGCCCTGGCCCTGGTGCTCTCCCGCCGGGCGCGACGGGGAGGCGCCCCCACCCTGGCGCTCGCCGACACCCTCTGCGCCCAGGCCCTGACGATGGGGGCGATCCTCAGCCTGGCGCCCCTGGTGGTCGATCCCCTGCTGCTCCTTGGGGTGTTGCTGGTGGAGTGTGCGCTCTTCCTCGCCCTCGGCCTGCTGGAAGGCGACATGAGATTGCAGCGGATCGGCTGGCCGGTGATGCTCACGGTGGCGGGGGTGCTGCTGATGGTGGGATTGCTCGCCTCCAAGGGCCTGGTGATGCCGCGGCCGCCGCCGCTGCAAAATTCCGCCGTGTTGCTCGCTGGCTCGGCCCTGCTCACCGGCATCTCCTCGCTGTTGCAGCGCAGGCCGGGGGTGGCCAAGCCGCCAGCATTTGCAGGGTTACAGGCCGCTGGGCTCGCCTTTGCTGGATCCTTCCTGGTGGCCCCGCCGGTCTGGCAGCCTTTGCTCAGCGTCCTGTCCCTTGGGGCGCTGCTGCTCACGGCCCGGCGCTTTCACCCCCCCGGGCTGCTGCAGGGGGTGACAGCGGCGGTGCTCGCCATCCACCTGCTGCAGGTGATGAGCCTGCTGGTGCAGGGTCAGCGGGGGATGGTGGCCCTGCCGCCCCTGCTCGCGCTCTCCGGCCTGGCGGTGCTCACGATCGCCTGCGGCGGGCGCTCCCGCCTGCGGCTGGTGGGGGTGCACCTGCTGGGTCTTGACCTGGGCCTGGCCGCTTTCCTTCTGCTCCAACCGATCTCCCCGCTGCTGCCTGGGCTTGCCTGGCTGCTGCTCTCCCTGCTGGCCCTGGAGGCGGCCAACCGGCTGCGGCGGCCGGAGTCGCGCCATGTGCTGGGCCTTGGGCTGGGCTATCTGAGCGCCTATGCCGTTAGCTACCTGCTGGTGATCAGCCAGAGTCCGGCCTATGTGGTTGTGCTGGGCCAGTCGCTGGCGGCCCGCCTGCTGATCCAGCTGTTCGCCCTGGCGGTGCTGCTGGGTTGGTGGTTCTTCCATCCCCGGCCCGCCCTGCGCCAGTCGAGCCTCTGGAGAGCCGTTCATCCCTGCGTCCTTGAGTTGAACCTCCTGGCGATCGGGGTGCTGATCCTTAGCGAGGTGCACGCCCTCTGGCGGCCCGTCGCCTGGTCGCTGCTGGCCCTGGGGCTGTTGGCCCCGGTGATGGGGCGGTGGTTTGCGCCGCGGCTGCAGGTGTACGCCGTGTTCGGTTACTGGCTGGCGGGGGCCACCACCGTGGCGATGCTGAGCACCGGCGAGACCGCCTCAACCCAGTGGCTCCAGCAGCCCCAGACGATCGGCCTCTTGGCCATTGGCCTGCAGGGGCTGTTTCTGTTGGCCTCCACCCGTTGGCTGCGGCCCGAGGCGCTGCGGGCCCCGGGTGGGCTTCCCCTGTTGGGGGCGATCGGCAACCTGATGGCGCGGCAGCCCCATCGCTGGCTCGGCTACCCCCTGTTCCTGGCGGTCGCCCTCTATATCGCCAGCCGCTACGACCGCGCCGTGCTCACCCTGCTCTGGGCGCTGCTGGCCTTCGCCATCTTCATCCTTAGTGCCGTGCTGCGGGACAACCAGTTCCGCGCCGTGGCGCTATTGGCCACGGGGGCTTGCATGCTGCGGCTGGTGGCGGTGGACATGGCCCAGGCCGATCTCACCCTGCGCGGGGTGGTGTTCGTCCCCGCGAGCGGCCCGTCACCCCCCTGCGCAGCTCCCTGGCCACCCCCTTCCAGCTCCTGGGTGCCCCGATCAAGCTGGCGGATCGGCTCACCAGCCGGGTCGTGCCGGTGGGTAGCGTCGAGGAGCGCGACCTGGGGGATCTCTACCGGCGCCGTTTTGAGGCCCAGATCCACGCCGGTGATCCGGACCAGGCCTACCTGGACCGGCTGATGGCTGCTCTGCGTCCCTTCGCCCGCCGCCCCTTCCCCTATCGCGCCTTCCGCGCTGGGCCCCTGGGTGGCCCCAATGCCCTGGCCCTACCCGGTGGCGTGATCCTGGTAAGCGACGAGTTGCTCACCGAGCTGGGATCGGAGGCGGAACTGGTGGCGGTGCTGGCCCATGAGATCGGCCACATCGAGCTGGGCCATTGCTTCGATGCCGTGCGCTTTCAGCTGCTGGGCCGCCGCACCGGCAGCGAGAGCCTGGGCACCCTGGCCGATCTGGCCCGGGGGCTGCTGGTGCGCCACAGCTTCAGCAAGGCGGAGGAGCACGAGGCGGATGCCTACGCCTTCACCCTGCTGGCCAGCAGCCGCTACGACCCTGCCGCCCTCGGCTCAGCCTTCGCCTCCCTGCTGCGGGCCCAAAACAAGGCGGGCTCAGGGGGCCCCGGCGAGGGAACCGATCCCCTGCGCGATGACGTCTCCTCCCATCCCCCCTTGCCCCTGCGCCGGGAGGAGTTCCGCCAGGAGGCCGCCGCCTGGTGGCGCCGCCATCCCCACGAGCGCCGCTACCTGGGAGTCGTCAATCTGCGACGCCGCCAGGCGCTGGACAGCCTGGCGCTGCCGGGGGAGTGGCACCAGGGCGCGGAGGGCTGAGCCGCCTGCTGGAATCGCATCAGGAGCAGCCCACGATCAAGATCCTGCTGGCAAAGATCGCCATGGTCGAGAAGCAGCCAATGATCCTCCCCGCCGCTGATCTTGGCCTTCATAGAGCTTGAATGGCCTGAACACGTGTGGCTTCGAGCCATGACGACAACCACCGCTACTCTTGCAGCCTTGCGCTCAGGTCAGCTCAAGGGGATCAAGCGGCTGGATCTTGCCTGCGACCTGCAGGAATTCCCGCAGGAAATCTTCGAGTTAGCCGACAGCCTTGAAGTTCTGAATCTCTCGGGCAACGCGTTATCCGCGCTCCCGGATGACTTGTCGCGACTGAGCAAGTTAAGGGTGTTGTTCTGCTCGGACAATCGCTTTACCCAGCTGCCCGAGGTGCTGTCCTCGTGCGTTCAGCTGGAGATGGTCGGGTTTAAAGCGAACAGCATTCGCGAGGTTGCGGCGGCCGCCATTTCCCCTGGGTTGCGCTGGTTGATCCTCACCGATAACCAGATATCAGCGCTTCCCGACTCGATCGGCAGCTGTGCGCGCCTGCAAAAGCTGATGTTGGCCGGCAATCAACTGGCCGTGTTGCCGGAGGCGATGCGCGGCTGCGTCGGGCTCGAGCTGCTGCGGATTTCGGCAAACCGGTTCAAGGCGTTGCCGGAGTGGCTGCTGCAATTACCCCGGTTGACCTGGTTGGCGTTTGGCGGAAATCCAGTTTCAGCGGCGCCGCACACCGCGAGTCCGGCCGTAGCCCGTGTTCAGTGGGCGGATCTGGTTTTGACTGAAAAACTCGGCGAAGGCGCCTCGGGAGTGATCCACAAAGCGCACTGGCAGCCGTCGCCGCAGGAAGCCGGGCATCCCGTGGCGGTGAAACTGTTTAAGGGAGCCGTCACCAGTGACGGGTTTCCTGCAGAAGAAATGGCGGCCTGTCTGGCAGCGGGTCATCACGCTCACTTGATCGGGGTCCTTGGTGTCATCACCGGGCACCCAGATGGCACCAGCGGCTTGGTGATGCCATGGATCGACCCGGGATTTCGGAATTTGGCCGGCCCGCCCAATCTGGCGACCTGCACGCGAGACATTTACCCGGACGGTCAACGCTTCTCCCTGCCCTTGGTGCTGGATCTGGCGATGGGCTTGGCCGCTGTCGGTGAGCACCTGCACGCCCGGGGAATTTCGCACGGGGATTTTTATGCGCACAACGTTCTTTATCGCCCCGAGGGCGGCTGTTTTTTGGGAGACTTTGGAGCAGCCACCTTTTACCCTCCTCAGGCCAATGGAGGCACCAATCCGTTTGAGGCGCTGGAAGTGCGCGCCTTCGGCTGTTTGATTGGCGAATTACTAGAGCGCAGTGAACCCGAACTGGATGGGCGCCTGCCGTCATTAAAAGCACTGCAACGTCGCTGCGTGGCGCCCATGGCGGCGAGCCGGCCCCGTTTCGCCGAGCTGGTCGCAACGTTGGAATCCCTGGTCGCTGCCGCGGCAGCGGCGGAACGTTGAGATCGACAGATCCACGCGGACAAGTCACCTCACAGGCGAGCCATCAGCAGGACCAGCACCATCATCTGACCTGACATCAGGCCAACCAGGACGGCATCAGCCGAAGCAAGGACCGGCGAGAAAAGCGACGGTGCTCTACCGGCTTCGGCCAGAGAGGCGCGATAAGGTCGCGCCAACCCTCCGGCCCTGGCGGCCCTGCAGATCTCCGTGATCCCCACGACGCCGAGCCAGCAAGAAAACCCAACAAATCCATCAGCCAAGCCGCAAGGGCCCCATCAGGCGCCCGCGCCGAATCACGCAACGGGATCTTGGCCATTCAGGGGAAACCAGGCCTTGACCGATGCCCACGAGCAGTGGAAAGAGGTCGCGATTCTGATCACCCTGATCCTGGTGCGCATCCACATGCTCACCTATGTGGATGCGCTCAATTCAACGGCGGCGGATAAAACCCACGCTCTCAAACTCACGCTCAAGACTCTGGCGCTTCAGCAGCGATGGATCACCGTAGGCCCCTCTTTGATCATCATCGGTCTGTTGCTGTGGGCCGTGTTGCTGGGACGACGCATTCCACGCCGCTGGCTGGATGTTGTTGCCGGAGCTTTCATCACCTCCAATCTGATCTTTCATTTTCTGAAGATCAACCTGCTCCTGCTCACACCTCCAGCGTCGCCGCAGCTGCTGATGGGCCAGCTCCTCACCTATCTGGTGTTCTTTGTGCTGGCCTGGGGGTGGATCTTTTGGCGCATCGACTGGGTGGGCCAATCAAAGCCTGGCAGGGTGCTTGAAGTCTCCGATGCTAGCGAGCAGCTCAGCATGTTCGATTACTACCACGCCTCCTTGATGAGCATCGTGCGGCGCAGCCACTCGGAGGTGATCGGCAAGACCCGGAACGGGCGGATGCTGGTGGCGATCCACACTTTCATGGTGCTGGATTTGATCGCCGTGGCCCTGGGGCGCTTCTACCAGCTCATCACCAAGATGATCTAATGGCCGGCGCATCCCTTAGTGCTGAAAGGTGCTGGCTTCGGGCCTTGGGGCTAGGACTCTGGAGGCCGGGTGACCCGAGCGGCGACCCGAGAGGGTCACGCTCTGGCCATCGGTGTGGCTGCCGCTGGCGTGGAAGTTTCGGTGGGAGCGGCGTAGACCGGAATCACCTCCCCGCCGTTGGTGGCGCCGAGCGCGGCGCGCAGCAGAGAAACAACAACGAATCCGAATTCGATGCGGCATGCCATGGCGCCCCGGCCAAAGGCGGGGCTCCCCACCGCTAGCCAGCAGCCGGGGAGCGGTCACTAACCACAAGACGCGTCAATTCGGCTCCTGACGATTCGGTGACGACCCGGCAAAACGACTGTGGTATCTGTATTGCAGCAACTTGATGTCAACACGATCTCCGGCACTGCCGTTATAAAGCTTCAAACACCCTCACGCTTTGTAGCGAGAAGATCAGCGAAAATTCCAAGCCTTCCCAGCATTGCCAAACAACAGAATTCAGGTTGGATTCGCTGTTCCGCCATTCAGTCCCGAAGCCCTGTCCGCTGTGGGATCTCAATCGTTGTCAGAGAACAGCGCCCAGCCGGGGCGCGGCTGCCACCCTTCAGCCCAGGTGGATGCAAGCTGGTTCGTCAAGGACGTCCGAATGCAGCGTCCACTGGAGAGGGCCGGCCATGAGCTGGGTGGAGGCGGTCATCATCATCGGAGCGGCGGCCGCCGCCGGCGCCCTCAATGTGCTGGTGGGGGGAGGCTCCCTGATCACCTATCCCACCCTGCTGGCCCTCGGCCATCCGCCAGTGCTGGCCAACGTGTCCAACAACCTCGGCCTGATCCCGGGCAACGCGGCCGGAGTGCTGGCCTACCGGCCGCTGCTGGCGGGCCAGCACTCCCGTCTGCTCGCCCTGCTGCCGGCCTCCCTGCTGGGCGGTTTGAGCGGCGCGATCCTGCTGCTGGCCCTGCCGGCCAAGCTGTTCGCCGCGGTGGTGCCGCTGCTGATCGCCCTGGCCTCGGTGCTGATGGCCCTGCAGCCCCGCATCAGGGCCTGGATCGAACGCGGCCACGGGCCCAGGCCGAGCACCGGCCTCCCCCTGCTAGCCGGGGTGTATGTGGCGGGCCTTTATGGCGGTTACTTCGGCGCGGCCCAGGGCGTGCTGCTGCTGGCGGTGATGGCCGTGGGCCTCGATGAGGGTCTGCAACGGCTGAATGGCTTCAAGAATGCCCTGGTGCTGATCGTGAATGCCACGGCCGCCCTGGTGTTCATTGGCTTCACCCGGATCGACTGGCGGGTGGCGGCCCTGATCGCGGTGGGCACCGCCGCGGGAGGATGGCTGGGCGGGCGCTTCGGGAGGCGGATCCCGGAGCCGCTGTTGCGCCGCACCATCGTGGCCACCGGCCTGGTGGTGGCCGCCGTGCTGGCCATGAAGCTGCGCTGAAGCGGGCGTTCAGGCCCCGGAGCAGCCGGATTGGCAAGCCCCCATAGCCTGAGGGTCATCGCTCCGAAACGGCATGACAGCAGCTCGGATCGTTCCAGCCTCCGATCGTCCGGCGGCGATGCGGGTGGCCGGCTTTGACATCCAGGCCCTGGTCAGCGGCGACCAGGCCCAGTGCTTCGAGGCCCCCTACAGCAGCGGCAACAACGGCACCGGACCGGCGCCCCACTGCCATCCCTGGGATGAATCGTTCTTTGTGATCCGGGGGCCGGTGGTGTTCGGCTTGGGTGATCAGGAGCAGCCGATCGAAGCGGGCACCCTGCTGCACGTGCCAGGGGGCGAGCGCCACTGGTGGCGTTTCGAGGTGGAGGGAGAGTTCCTCTCGTTCACCTCCGGAAAGCAGGCCGCGGCGATGTACCGAGATCTGGCGACCGTGCCGACCGATGCTCCGAAGACGGACTACCGAGCCGTAGCGTTGCGCCATGGCCAGCTGTCTTGCCCCAAGGGTTAAGCCCTGGGCCAGCCGTCGCTCAGCCGCGATCCACGCCAGCCCCCTCCAGAGCCAACCCCTCCACCGCCCAGGCCCGCAGGCCGCCCCGCAGGTTGGCCACCCGCTCGCGGCCGGCCTTGATCAACACCTGGGTGGCCAAGGCCGAGCGGGAACCGGAATGGCAGAGCAGCACCACGGGCCGCTCCGACGGAATCTCCTCCAGCCGCTCCTGGAGCTCCGGCAGGGGAATTAGCAGGCTGCCGGCCAAGTGACCATCGGGACCCTTGAACTCCTCAGTGCCGCGCACATCCACCAGGGTGAGGGCCTGGCGATGGTCCGCAACCCAGGCAGGTTCCAGCTCCGGCAAGCCGGCGTAGCTGCGCTGCACTGGGGCCCAGCGATCGACTGCGGCGTCGCTCTCCTGCAGCGGCCTCCCGCAGCGCAGATTGGCGGGCAGGGCCTCGGCGATCCGGCCCGGGTGGGGCAGCTTCATGTTCTCCAGATAGCTCACGAAGTCCCGTTCGTTGGCGCTGCCGCCGAGGCGGGCATTGAAGGCCTTTTCTTCCGCCACCGAGCTCACCGTGCGGCCGCTGTAGTCGTGGCCGGGATAGAGCTGGCAGGCCTCCGGCAGCGGGAAGATGCGGCTGGTGATCGAGCGATAAAGGGTACGCGCATCCCCCTGCTGGAAATCGCAGCGGCCGCAGCCCCGGATCAACAGGGCATCACCGGTGAAGGCCGCGGATTGGTCGTCGAGCACAAAGGTGAGGCAGCCATCGGTATGGCCGGGGGTGGCCAGCACCGTCAGATGGCGCGCACCGAAGCACACCCGATCCCCCTCCACCAGAGGCAGTGACACGTTCTCCGCTCCGGCCCGCTCCGCCAGGCCGATCGCGCAGCCGGTGGCGCGGTGCAGCAACCAGGCGCCGCTCACATGGTCGGCATGCACATGGGTATCGAGCGTGGCCACCAACGTGATGCCCAGCTCGCGAATCAAGGCCAGATCCCGGCCGTGCTGGGAGAACACCGGATCGATCAGCACCCCTTCAGCGCTGGCCGCATCGGCCAGCAGGTAGGTGTAGGTGCCGGTGTCGGCATCGAAGCACTGGCGCAGCAGCAAGCCGCTCGCCCCGGCGGCGGCACGCATCAGGGGGGTGGAGCGGGCGGCGTGACCGGCCATCAGCGGCATCCATTGCCCTAGGGAGCCTAGGGGCGATGGCGATGGCCGGATCGCTTCCGGCTTGGCCGAATTGGCTGACTTGGCTGACTTGGCTGACTTGGCTGTGCTGACTTGGCTGTGCTGAGGGGGCTGCTGCTCTGCCGCCTCGAGGAGGTCGCCCCGCTGATCACCAGCTTGCAAACCCCTCAGGAAGCGCCGTGCACTCACGCTTCAACGACGACCGGTCACCGGTGCTGACACCAGCAAAGCTGCTGATTCACCCCCCACTTCGGGAACAATTGTTGCTCTGAATGCAAGGCCAATCAGACCTTAACCTTTGCCCCCCACTGTGAAAGCGAGATCCGCCGTCGTTGAACGAGCGGTTCTGGCCTAAGTACAACCGATTTGAAGAGCACCATGGCCAACCTTCCGCTTGAACTAAAAACCATGCGCAGCCTGGCCAGCAGCCGGCCTTTATTGCAATGCCAACCCGGTGAGGTGATCTTCCGCAACGGTGATCCTGGCGACTGCCTTTATGGGGTGGTGTCTGGAGAGGTCAAGATTAGCTGGGGGGACGATGATCATCAGAGTGAGGTGATTCGGCCCGGCAGCAGTTTCGGTGTCGGCGCGCTGGTAGATCCCCACCATGAACGTTTCGGCACCGCTACGGCCCTGAGTGAGTGCGAGCTGATCAAAATGAACCGGGAGGAATTCCTGCTGGCGGTTCAGGAATTGCCCATGTTCGGTCTGGAGATGATCCACGATCTGGACGAGCGGCTGAGGGATCTCAAAGCACGTTCGATCTGATTGGAGGGCCATGGCTGATGGCAGCCATGGCCTAGCTTCCTCATTTTGCCTAGTGCACGCCGCTCAAGGCTGAATCGTGGCCAACGCCGCCTTCGCCTTGCCCACCACATCTGGCGGCAGGCTGATGAAGCCCAGGCCCGGCGCCATTGCCTGGGCTGGATCGGAGAGGGTGTAGCTGAACACCTTGTTCAGAGCATCGTGCTTGGCTCCGTTGCCTCCCTTGTAGAGCAGGATCCAGCTGAAGGTCACCAGCGGATAGCCCTTGGCCGGATTGGGGTTAGACCCTGTGAGCTCCGGTCCCAGATCAATCGAGGCCAGAGCCTCCTGCCCGGTGGTAAGGCTGGGTTTCACCACCTGAGCGGAAGCATTGGTGAGAGCGGCGGCCTGGAGTGGTGCCTTCACGAACGCCTCCTCCACGTAGCCGATCCCACCTTCCACCTGCAGCAGCTGGGCCGCCACCCCCTCGTTGCCCTTGGCGCCGATGCCGGTGGGCCATTTCACGGTTTTGGCCGCCCCCACACTGCTCTTCCAGGCCGGGCTGATCGCAGCCAGGTGGGCCGTGAAGTTGGCGGTGGTGCCGGAGCCATCGGAGCGATGCACCACCCGGATCGGCTTGGCGGCGCAGCCGAGCTGGCTGTAGTTGCCGATCTTGCCGGCGAAGATGTCCACCAGCTGGGCCTGGCTGAGCTTCAGCTCACAACCCTTGTGGTTGTAAGCCACGGCGATGGCGCCGGCCGTCATCGGGATCTGCACCACGCCTTGGGGCAGCTTGGCCACCTCCTCGGCCTTCATCGGCACATCGCTGGCGGCGAAATCCACCGTGCGCGACAGGAACTGGCGCACCCCGGCCCCCGATCCAACCGACTGGTAGTTGACCCGCACCCCCTGGCCGGCAAGCTCCTGGAACCAGCGCTGGTAGATCGAGGCGGGGAACGAGGCCCCCGCACCATTGAGGGTGGTGGAGCCCCCACAGCCCGTCAGGGCCAGGGCCGCCGCCAGGCTGCCGGCCATCGCCCCCCAGCGCCGAGTGGCAGCACGGGCCGTGGAGGGCGCTAGCGGACGGATTCGGGCCATCGAAAGGGGGGCATGCTGGAGGCAACCTAAACCGGTTCCGCAGGCCTGTGGTTAAGACAATGCTATTCGGCAGGGTGTGATCGCATCGCCCAAGATGCCGGGGCAAAACCTCGGCATCTTGGGCGATGCTCTGGACGATCGTGAGCAGATTCAGCAACGCCATTACCAACGCGATGACCATCCGGCTGGTCATCGCGTTGGGTTATGGCCAACCTGATGCCCTTCAGCCCATCAAGGCGCGGCGTTCAACGCGCTGACGCCACCACCCCATCAAGGCCAGCGGGCTGGCGATCAAGGGCGGCGATCATGCCGGGCGTTTCGCGGCGGAAGCTGAGGAGTTTGTGATGGCGGGCTCCGAATTCCTCCACCAACACGCGGCAGGCACTTTCAGGCATGGTGTGATCACCGCACGTGAACACATCCACGGCGGCATAGCCCGACTCGGGCCAGCTGTGAAACGAAATGTGCGATTCAGCCAGGAGCGCCAACCCAGTGACGCCGTGGGGCTGGAAGTGGTGGCTGATCAGGTTGAGCAGGGTGGCACCAGCCCGCAGAGCGGCATTGCTGAGCGCTGCCCTCACAAAGTCTTCGTCATCGAGCTTGGTGCAATCGCAGGCATAAAGCTCAAGGATGCAATGCTTTCCAACCGTGTCCGTGATCGGAGTGGAAATCGTAGTGGGGTTCGGATCAAGAACACCTTCGTTCAACGAGACTGCCGGTGTAGGAATGCTGTCGGCAGGAGTTGCGGTCCATCCAGGATTGGGGTGGAAATAGCGGAAGGCGAAGCTCATCGTGATAAAACCAGGATCGAGGTGATGAAAGGTGGTGAGGATCTAGGGCGAACCCGACCAAACCACATTCCTCTTAACCTAACGCTTTCCCCGCCAGCCATCTGGGTGGATTGCCCCACCTCTAAAGGCTTAGCCTGAGATCTGCGACGTCTGAGATTTCCCAAGCCTGAGATCTGCCTAGCCTCGGATCAAACGAGGTCTTGGGATCCAGCCATGACGGCCTTGATGCGGCAATCGGCGATGCATGATGCGACCACCCTGGCCGCCGCGGTCGGCGACGACACGCCCTGCGACGACAGGGCCGGCACCGTTGCTGAGCCTTCGACGCTCGATCCTGTGCTGACCAGTCCTGAGCTCAGCAGTGGCGACTACGCCCGTGCGTTGATCCAGCGGCAGATCCGACGGCTCGGGAAACTGCAGGGCGAGGTGCTCGCCGACCGCGACCCGGAACCCCTGCATCAACTGCGGGTGAGCCTGCGGCGGCTGCGCACGGCGCTGGCCCAGTTCGGGCCAGCCCTGCGGCTGCCGGAGAGCGTGACCGATCGCCGCATCGCCGGCGTAGCCGGCCGGACCAGCCTCTGCCGCGACCTCGATGTGTTGCAGCTGAGGCTGCGCCAGCAGTTGCTGCCGCGGCTTCCCGATCCAGAACAACGTGCTCTGGAGGGGCCGATGCGGCGCCTGAGCCGCGACCGCGGCCAGGCCTTCGACACCCTGAAGGACGCCCTGAACGGGTCCCGCTATCTGAAGCTGCTGGCCCGCCTGCACAAGTGGCAGCAGCGTCCCCACTTCACCCCCCTGGGCGAGCGTCCCCTGGTGGCCTGGCTCTACGACTGGCAGGCGCCGTTCACCGCCGCTCTGTTTGTTCACCCCGGCTGGACTGTGGAGGATCCCGCCGCGGAGGTTCTGCATGATCTGCGCAAACAGATCAAGGCCGCCCGCTACGCCCTCGAACACCTGGAGGCCTGGTGTGAGCCACCGCTGCAGGCCTGGGTCCAGGAGCTCCGCCAGGCCCAGGACCACCTCGGCGAACTGCATGATCTGCAGATCCTGGGCCGCAGCCTCGGCGACAACGCCAAGCTCCTCAAGACCGCCCACCTGCCGGTACTGAACCGCGAACTCGAAGCCCAGCAGCGGGAGCACTGGCTGCACTGGCGGGAACAGGCCCAGCGGCTTCTGCAGGATGGCCAGCGCAGGAGCATCCAGCGCCTGTTGCTGGAGCTGGGCAAAGGCAGCCGGGCCGCGGGCTGAACGGTCCGCCCCATCCAGGGTCAGAAGCGCTCGGGCCGTGGATCCTGCCAGGAGGGCTCCACGCCCCTGGCCTGAAGGTCGCGGGATCGCAGCTCCAGCCGTCGTCGATCCAGACGCAACAGCCGATAGGGATCGGCCCGGGCAAGCACCCGGCCCCCCAGCCCTTGCCAATGGGGGAGCTCCACCGTTTTGGCATCGATCACCAACAGCAGATGGGGTTGCTCCAAGGCCGTGGAAGGCTGCAGACCGGGCCGGCGCTCCCTGGCGAGGCGATCGACAAGATTCACCAGAGCCGTGGCGGAGCGGCCCTCATAGATCACGGTGCGTCGGCTGTAGAAGTGCAGAGAAGGCTTGATCAGGCCCACCATCGCCAGCGGCTCATCGCCGTCGCTCTGTTGCACCACCTCGGCGGCCAGAACACGCACTGGGGCGGCCCGGAGCTGATCCACCACCAGAGCCAGGGGCAGCACAACGAGCGGCACCAGCAGGAGCAGCACCAACTGGCTCTGGAGCAGCCTCTGAGGCAGGTGCCCCTTCAGGCCCCGAACTGCAGCGATGGAGGCCGCCACCAACACGCCGGCCCCCACCAGAAACCAGGGACCGCTCATCAAGGCCCTGGAAAGACCCGGCATGCCCGGATCCTCGATCAAGGGAACCCAGCCGGGTGCGGCGGCCAACCCAGCGGCCAGCACCAGCATCAGCAGCGCACTGGCGGCCACGGCCAACCTCAACCACGGCTCCTCCATCCGGGGCCTGGAATGGGCGCCAGGGGGAAGCCGGGCGGGCGCGGAGGGAGCCCGCTCCGTGGCGTTGGCGACGGCCAGGGCCACCAGCAGAGCCGCCGCTGGCGTGGCCGGCAGCCAGTAGCTCGGAAGCTTGGTGGCGGCGGCAGAAAAGAACAACAGCACGGCCCCCATCCAACACACGGCGAAGCGCTGCAGGGAGAGGGCCGGCACCGGGCCGGAGTCCGGGGCATGGGCCGGCAACAGCAGCCCCTTGCGATGGCCATCACGGCGTGGCCGGGCCAGCTGGGGCAGGGGGGGCAGCCCCGCCACCAGACCCAGCAGCAGAAGGGGGGTGTAGGGAAGGCTGGCCAGCAGCAGCACAACTGCGAAGTACCAGAAGGGCTGGTGATGGTTGTTCACCACCTGGTGAAATCGCTGCAGGTTGTGATAAACGAAGAAGCTGTTCCAATAGGGCATGCCCTCCCGCCACAGCGTCAGCAGGAACCAAGGAGCCGCCAGTGCAAGGCTGAGCAAGACACCTCGCACGGGCCTGAGCCGGCGCCACAACCGCAGGCGGTCGGGTTGGATGAGCGCGAACAACCCCAGGGTGATCAGCAGCAGCAACAGTGCCGCCGGCCCCTTGGTGAGCAGCGCGAGGGCCACCACCACCCAGGCGGGCCACCAGGGTCCGGTGGGGGCGGCGTAGGTGCGCCAGGCCAGCAACAGGGCCAGGGCCAGCAGAGCGGTGAACAGCGCATCGCTCACAGCGATCCGGGCCCAGACGAGCGTCAAGGGGCAGAGGGCGAAAGCCAGCGACGCCGTGAGCGCCGTGACGGCCCCGGCAGGAGCCGAGCGGGCCGGCCGCCCCTGGCCTGGTCGATGCGGTGGTGGTGGCCTACGGGCAGGGCAAGCGACCAGGGGTTGCGAGCCGGTCTGGGGCCAGCACAGCAGCGTGTCGGCCAGGGCAACCATCACGCCGATCGCCGCCAGTGCCGAAGGAAGGCAGGCCGCCCAGGTGCCGAGGCGATCCCAGCGACTCTGACCCGGAAGGGCATAGAGAAGCCCCATCAACCAATAGACCAGAGGAGGTTTGTCGTATCGAGGCAAACCGTTGACCTGGGGCACCAACCAATCCCCACGCTCCGCCATGGCCCGGGCCGCGGCGGCGAACAACGGTGGCGTTTCATCCACCAGGCCGATGTCCCCCAGTCGGAAGAGAAACAGCAGGGCACCGATCGCCGCCACCAGCAGCAACAGAACGGCATGGGGGTGTCGATGGAAACGGACCCGATCGACACGACAGCGGCCCGGGGCAGAGGAACCCATCAGGACGGAATGGACCGCAGGCACACCACGCTCGGGGGAAGCATCAGGGCCGGTGGTGTGCTGCAGAACCTGCCCAGGTGATGGCGATTCCCTTCCTTAAGCGGCCATTAACGAGCGCTGCCGAAATTGGATTCACCTGCTTCGGTCGCCATGGGCTTCACCCCGGAAGAGGAAACGGTGGTACGGGAGGCCATCCGGCAGGGCCTAGTGAGCGAAGATGCCACCCCCAGCTATCTGCCCACCTCGTGGTGCACGCTGCTGACCTTCGTGCTCGCTCCGCCGAGCCTCGGCCTCTCACTGCTGCTGGTACCGCTCCTCTGGGTGGCCCAGCATGACCTCACCTCCCATCGCATCGGGAGATTGCGGCAACGGTTGCGGAGCGGCAACGAAACGCCCACCCTCCAGCCCCAGCCGGAAAGGGCCTGAACTACATGGCGCCGCAGGACAGCACCACCGGGCAGAGTGGGCTCGGTCGGCCCGTCGCCCACCCCTGGCCGCACCGCCCCAGCATGAGCGCCTTCTTCGAAACCCTTTGGCACGGCGAAAGCATCGGCGATGGAGGCGATGTGGGGGAAGCGCTGCTCGCCTACGCCGCTGTGCGTCCTGACGACGGGCCGGACCCGGTGGACTGGCCTGCGCTCTGCAACGTGCCCGGCGCCGATCCCCACCTGCTGCGCTACGCCAGCTTCGACGCCTTCCTCGACAACGCCGATGCCCTGGAACGCATTCCGGTGAGCGCCGCCATGATCGCTACGGCCCTGGCCCATTCCGCCTGAGGCCCTGGACCCCTGCCGCCAAGTGATGGCCTGATGCCAGAGGGGCGATGGTGCCGTCGAGCCCCATCACATTAGTTCAACCCGGGAAGCGAAGAGACTCTGGAGAGCTGGGGTGCTGCGGTCCGATCCGATCAGACTGCAGGGATGACCCATCCCCTTGGCAGCGATCCGGTTGCCGCAACACCCAGCGCGATGCGCTATCGGGTCCGTGCCGTGGATCACGCCGAACGCAGCGCACCGGATCAGGCTCCCGGCCCACGCTTCCAGTTCCGCGACGAAGCCGAGCGCTACGTCCAGGCCATGGTGCGCGCTAGTGACCAGCCGATGATTCTCGAGAACCTCGCCGCCGCCGGCTGCTGGCTTCCCCTGGCCACCCTGGGCTGAACAGGTCGATCGCAAGACTCGCCAGCCCCCCGTGAGGTCAGAGCACGTTTCGCGCCGCGCTCCTGGGTCCCCCGAATCATTCATCAAGCCCGGGCCCGACCCGCCAGGGATGCTGCCGTCAGCGCCAGAGCGGTCACGCCGGTCAGAAGCAAGAGGCTGGGCAACGGCAGGGGTGCCAGAGCCAGGGCGCGACGCAACGGAGCCACCCCCAGCACCAGCAGGCACAGCCCAAGCCCCAGCAGCGGACCGGCCGCGGTGATCCGGTGCTGGCCGCCCCCGTTCACCCAAACCAGGCCACCACCGGCCAGCACCAGCAGCGAGAACACCAGGCTGCGTCGGGTTTCAGCATCGTCCACTGGCCAGCACACGAGCACCAGGGCCGCCACCGCCAGGGCGGAGCCCTGCAGCAATGCCCGGCGCCAGGTTCGGGGAGCGAAGAGGGGCGCCTCCGGGGGACGGGGCGGCCGCCGCATCAGATCCGCATCGCCCTCCAGCGCCTCGAACACCACCGTGCAGGCCGGATCGATCACCAGGTGCAGCAGAGCGATGTGCACCGGCAGCAGGATCAGGCCAAAGTCCGGCAGCAAGAGCGGCACCAGTGCCAGCAGGGCGATCGGCAGATGGATGGCCAGGGTGTAAGCCAGGGCGCGCTGCAGATTGGCGTCCACCCGTCGGCCCAGGGCCAGGGCCGCCACCAGGTCGCTGAAGCGGTCATTGAGGAGCACCAAATCCGCCGACTCCCGCGCCACGGCCGTGCCGCGGCGCCCCATCGCCACGCCGATGTCGGCCGCCTTGAGGGCCGCCGCGTCGTTCACCCCATCGCCAGTCATCGCCACCACGGCGCCGCTGGCCTGGAGGGCCCGCACCAGGTCGAGCTTCTGCTGGGGCAGCACGCGGGCGAACACCGAAACGGCTGCCACCGAGGCCATCAGGTCGACGCCGGCGCTGCGTGACCCGCTTGCCCCGTGTGCCCCGCGGACTCCGCTGAGCTGGAGGGAGGCGGTGGCCTCCGAGGGCAGCTCGGACCCGCAGAGCACCGGTCCCGGCGGCAGACCGGCCTGATCCGCAATCGCCCGCGCCGTGACCGGCCCGTCACCGGTGATCATCACCACACGCACGCCGGCCCGGTGGGCCGTGGCGATCGCCTCGGGCACATCGGTGCGCAGCGGATCGGCCAGACCGATGAAGCCCACCGGTTCAAACAGGAAATCGTGAGGATCCACCGGCAGATCATGGCCAGCATCGGCACCGCCATGGCGCGGGATGCCATCGAGACCCCGGGCCACCGCCAGCACCCGCAGCCCTTCAGCGGCCAGCCGGTCGGCAGCCTGCTGGAACCGAAGGGCCGCTTCCGGCTCCAGATGGCACAAATCCACGATGGCCTCGGGCGCGCCCTTGGCGGCCAGGCGGCCCTGACCCTGGTCGTCGCGCCAGAGCCGCGACACCACCAGCAGATGGCTCTGGAGGGGATACTCCCGCTCTAAGGGCCAATCGGGATGCAGGTGCTCGCTGCCCTGCAGGTGTTCACTCGCCAAGCGCTGGATCGCCTGCTCCATCGCGTCCACCGGATCGCCGCGACTGGCCAGTACCGCCATTTCCACAAGGGCATGCCAGGGTTCAGGGAGGGCCTGGCCGTGGCTCCAGGCCTCGAGATTGGGCCAGGTCAGCAGGCGCTGCACGGCCATGCGGTTGTCGGTGAGGGTGCCGGTCTTGTCGACCGCCAGCACCGTGGCGCTCCCCAGACTCTCCACCGCGGCCGGCCAGCGGGCCAGCACGCCGCGCCGTGCCAGACGCAGGGCCCCAAGTGCCAGGAACAGGGCCAGCACCACGGGAATCTCATTGGGCAGCACGGCCAGAGCCAGGGCCAGACCGGCCAGCAGGGCCCGAGGCCAGTCGCCGCCAAGGCCTCCCTGCAGCACCGTGAGGCCGGTGCAGACCGCCAGCGCCGCCACCGTCAGACGGGTTGTGAGCCGGCGGGTGCGGCGCTGCAAGCGGGTTGGTGGAGCCTCCAGCGGGACCAGGCTGCGGCCCAGCTTCCCAAGTTCGGTGGCCTCCGCCACCGCCGTCACCACCGCCAGAGCGCGCCCGCCCGCCACCAAGGAACCGGCCAGGATGGGGGCTCCCGGCGTCTGGCGCTGCACCGGCAGCGATTCGCCGGTCAGCAAGGATTCATCCAGCCAGAGGCCCACCGCCTCCTCCAGGCGAGCATCGGCCGCCACCCGATCGCCCTCCTCCAGGCGCAGCCGATCGCCCACCCGCAGCTGATCCGCCGCCAGCTCCAGCTCAGCCCCATCCCTGAGGACCCGGGCCCGTGGCGCCGAGAGGCGGGCCAGTTCAGCCAGGGCCCGGTCACTGCGATGGCGCTGCACCCCATCCAGCAATACGATCGCCAGCACGAACACCAGCAGCACCGCCCCATCCGCCGCTTCGCCGATCAGCCCGTAGATCAGGGCACAGGCCAGCAGCAGCAGGTTGGTGGGCTCAAGCAGGGCCATCGGCGACGGGCCGGGGACTCCCACCATCTAGCGAATTCCGCCGAATCACCCCGCTGCGGGGCCAACCCCGTGCAGGCTGCCGCCGATCCGCCGCGAGGCATGCAGCCTCCCATCCGGGTTCCATAGGCTCCACCACATCCTGGATTCCGGGCGTGCGATCCCCCACGACAACGCCACACTTCCGGCTCACGAGCCCCGCCTTCGCCGAGGGTGGAACCATGCCCACCCTCCACAGCGGGGAAGGCACCGACCTCTCCCCACCGCTGAGCTGGGAGGGGGAACCGCCGGGAACGGGGGCCTATGCCCTCGTGCTGGACGATCCCGACGCTCCGGATGGAATCTGGATCCACTGGGTGCTGTTCAACATTCCGGCCAGCCAGCACAGCCTCGGGGCCGGCCTGCCGCGGCGTCTGGAGCTGACCAACGGAGCGCGCCATGGCCGCTGCTGGGGGGTGAACCGGTTCTCCCGCATCGGCTATTACGGGCCTCTGCCACCAGCGGGCCCGCCCCACCGGTATCGCTTCACCCTCACGGCCCTCGATGGCCCGCTCGATCTCCGACCCGGAGCCACTCGCTTTGAGGTGGCGCACGCCGTTCAGATCCATGGGCTCGGCGACGCTCGGCTGGTGGGTTGCTATGCCCGCCAGCTGGTTGGTTCCGGAGCAAGTCAGGTGCAGGGACCAACCCTTTAAGGTGGATTTCTTGAGGCAGCGTTGACGCAGACACCCTGCCGTTCCGGCAGATCAGTTGCCCAACCGCGGCCCCTCATGAGTCACGCCCTCGTCTTCGTACTCGGTCCGGAATCCCTGCTGCCCGGCGATGGGGCCCAGGTCCGGGATCTTGTCGACGCCCAGATGTTCGGCCTACGCAGCGGCGTATCCCTGCGCATCTTTCGCTCCCCTGCCGGTTGGGAAGGCCAGCTCGATGATCTGGTAGGAGAGGGCAAGGCCGATGCCCTCGGTCTCGATCCGTTCGGATCTGCTCCGGATCGCGCCGAGCCCCTCGCTTCACCACCCACAGCGCCTGGTGAGCGTCGCCGACTTCTCTGCGATGCCGTGGTGCCCCATTTTGAACCCCGCACCCACTGGCTGGGGGTCTACGAACTGAACGGCAGCGAGACGACCGATCAGCCCTATCCATTGGACAGCCTGCCGGGGGCGACGGTGCGCTGTCTCGATCGCTTTCCGCTGCGAGAGGCGGAAAACGAAACCTGCTGGTTTTATCCCACCGAGGATGGCCGTTATCTGAGCTGGGAAAACCAGCGCCGTCTTGAAACCCTGCCGGGCTATTTGCCGGAACGACCTCTGCAGGAGGATGCGCCCCGCTACGAACGCAGTGCCATCCACGTGCTCTGGTCGTTGATGGCCGACGACCTGGCCCTCACCTGCGTGGGACTCACCTGCGGAGGCCGCCGGATCGAGTGGCCGCTGCTGCGCACCGATCCTGAACCCTTCTCCACCTGGACCTGCTTCCAGATCGATTCGTGCGGCGAGAGCTCCTTCCAGGAAATCTCCAACATCACGGTGTTTCCGGCCTGAATCGCATCCGGTCCCTGTCCTGATCAGGAAGCGAGCACTGCAGCGCCCGCGGTTGCGATGGCACCGTCTGCCCGCTGTGCCGCGAGCTGTTCCCGAACCGGCGGCGGCCGATGAGGAAAGGCATAACAAAACCCGACCTGCCTCGCAGGTTCGGGTCGGTTTTCGAGTGGCTGCACAGCAAAAAGCCCCTGGCGTAGCAGGGGCTTGAAGGGATGGAGAAGACAGATCCCAGGGGATCTGCAGACTCGATCAACCGATGGCAGGAGCGGTCAGCGCCACGGGGGTGGCGGTGGCAGCAGCCAGGTCGAGGGGGAA
>Ga0114972_10000494_pt1 | contig 29347 bp, 23 predicted proteins | sample M_140807_EF_Meta_FD_87354 | JGI IMG/M metagenome (GOLD analysis project Ga0114972, IMG submission 87354) | Freshwater microbial communities from Lake Montjoie, Canada to study carbon cycling - M_140807_EF_MetaG | ecosystem: Environmental > Aquatic > Freshwater > Lake | place: Lake Montjoie...
ACGAAAACTTTGGTTGGCAGGCCTCTTTGGCGCCGCAGCCTTTACTGTTATGTCACTCGGTTTTGCACCAGCCTCGCTATTTGCCGACGATGATGACGATGACAAAGGGCCCAGCCAGAAGGCTATCGCCGAATCCGAAGCGCAAATTCCTTCCGAAACGCTGAAGACCCCTTTCGAGAAAGAGGTCCCCATCCGATTTGTGACCTCGACCCAAAACAAAGCGGTGTGGGAAAAGCTTAACGATTTCTGGAACGATTCGACCGAAAAGGTCACCCACCCCAAGACGGGCAAGGAAGTCACCCGCAAAGTCGTATTGATCAAGGTCCCGCTGGGTCTCCAGACTCCGCCGCCTGTTCCTCCCGAAAACCCGATCACCGTCGCCAAGTTCGAGCTGGGCAAAAAGCTCTATTTCGACAAGATCGTCTCCGCGAACAACACCGTTTCCTGCGCAAGTTGTCACAACCCTGCACAAGGTTTCACAGACCAATCCAAGGTCTCGACGGGTATTTCAGGGAAAAAGGGTGGCGTGAGCGCTCCTAGCGTTTACAACAGCGCCTACAGCCTGGTTCAATTCTGGGATGGTCGGGCGGCGACTCTTGAAGCACAGTCCCAAGGCCCCCCGCAAAACCCTTCGGAAATGTTTGATGGCAAAGGCCACGCCTGGTTCAGGTTGATCGAGCGGATCTCGAAAGATGCTTCCTATGTAAAGGCATTCGAAGAGTCCTTCGGTCACCGCCCCACCCGTGACGCTGTCGCCAAAGCGATCGCCACTTACGAGCGCCTCGTGCTTACGGGAGATGCCGTTGCGGATCGCGCCGAAATCGCCATGCGCAAGCGTCTGGAAGATTCGGATGTTCCCGCAAAGCCGATCCTTGAAGGTAAGGATGTCGAAACCGTCCTGAAAAAAGCAGTCGCCGACAAAGACGCCAAAATCGTCGAAGCCTTTGGCCTAAAAGATGAAAAGGCGATTTCCGAAGTGGGTGCCTCGATCGCCCGCGGCAAAGCGATCTTCCTCGGGAAGGCCCGCTGCAATAGCTGCCATGTTGGGGATAGCTTCACCGATTCCGATTTCCACAACCTCGGCGTAGGGGTCAAGGACGGCAAGCTTCCCGAAGGGGATCTGTTCCGTTTTGGCGCCCAACCCACTGGGCAAAAGAACCCTGCCCTTGTCGGCGCAACGAAAACCCCGCCATTGCGCCAACTTCTCAACACCGCTCCCTATATGCATGATGGAAGTGAAGCGACTCTGGAAGCCGTCGTCGAATTCTATGACAAGGGTGGCAACGCCAACCCGACTCTGGACATCAAGATGCGCGATTTCGAAGCGGAAAAGGCATGGCTTTTGGCAAAGGCCGAAGGGAAGACCGTAACTGGTCCCGCGCCCTTTGTCACCGCCGATGGCCAACCGATCATTCCTCTCAAGCTGGGCCTGACCGCTGAGGAGAAGAAGGATTTGGTCAACTACTTAAAGGCACTCAACGGGGTCGAAGCGGCTCCGGTTGTCATGAAGTAGAGGCTTGCGATTTAGGCGACCTGAAAAGGGGATGGTAATCCATCCCCTTGGAAAATCGGAGAAAAGTATGGCTGCTGCCTGGAGCCGGGTTTTCGGTTCACTTGACCAGAACCCGGACCCGGCCCGTCTGGAACGCGCCACGACGGAGCTTGTGCCCTTGGCTAGCGTTCACCTCAAAGGGGACGATCTGGGCTGGTATCATGCCGAGATTCGCTGGGGTCAGGGGTCTCCTTTGACCATCGAGACCTACGGCGCGGCGGATCCGTCGGTCCGCAACGACCTGAACACCTGGGCGGCCTACATCGAGACCTGCGACTACTCGCCCAATGTTCCGATGTTGATGGAGAAAGTGGCGCTGGCGCGACAGGTGATCACGCTGCGCCGCCCGATCGACCATCAGGACGAATTGGGGCTAGACCGCTTGATGAGCGGTTTGGCCCAACACCTCGCCTTGGAGACCGATGGGGTCTATCAAATCGATGAGGCAGGTTTCTTCGATAAAAACGGCGGCCTCCTTCTGGAGGAGTTTTAGTTGAGCAATGTCGAGAAATACCTCCGGCCCGATGTCATCCGCCAGGTGGAACGGCTCGACCTGCGGGCCCGTTTCATTATCGAGGGATTTCTCTCCGGTCTTCATGCCAGCCCCTTCCAGGGTTTTTCGGTCGAGTTTTCCGAACATCGCAAATACAACCCTGGCGATGACATCAAGGACATCGACTGGAATGTCTACGCCAAGACCGAAAAGCACTATGTCAAAAAGTTCCAGGCCGAGACGAACATGTCGGGCTGGATGGTGCTCGACTCTTCGGGTTCGATGGGCTGGACCTTCCGTCAACAACTGACCAAGTTCGACTATGCGGTGAGCCTGTCGGCGGCCCTTGCGTATCTGATGATCCGCCAGCAGGACCCGGTTGGCTTGGCCATATTCAATGACAAAATCCACCAGAGCCTTCCCCCAAAATCGAAACGGAGCCATTTAGGGGCGATGATATCGCTATTGGGTGGCCTCAAGCCCCATGGTGTCTCCGATCCCGGCGCCGCGCTCAAGCAGCTTCAGCCGCTGATGCGCCACAAAAGCCTGGTGATGCTCTTTTCGGATATGCTCACCGAAACCGAACCTGTGATCGATGGGCTTAGGCGGTTACGCTTCGCCGGACACGAAGTGATCGTGTTCCATGTTCTGGACGAGGCGGAGATCCGCTTCCCCTTTGATCAACTGACCGAGTTTCACGATATCGAGACGCCCGACAAGATGACCCTCGATGCCCGGGCGGTGCGCGCGGACTATATCGTGGCGATGGAGGCGTTCCGCAAGGAACTCGCCGATCAGTTAGGCCGCTCGAACATCGACTATGTACCGCTGGACACGAGCGTCAATTTTGACAAGGCGCTAATCGGCTACCTGCAGCAACGACAACGACGGTTTTAAGCCAACCAGCGATTCCTGAAAGGCAAGCTATCCCCCGCTCTAAACGACTTAGCAAGCTTGCGCTAAAATTCGTTTTCTTTTGTTATCAAAAATAATATTTGTGAAATCTGACATGGTGGTATGCTGAAACCGAAATTAGAACCAATCTGGGCATTCGCACTTTCAAATTGAGTAAAATAGGCCATTACAAATTTCCCAAAACCCCTATTTTGTCAAAAACCAACCATGAAACCGTAATAACCCGCACAACTTTACTCATCCTCACATCCCGCATGACCGATACCTATAGAGCGATGACCCTTTGTGGTCGTTTGTGGTTCCTTGCCTTGCCGGGTGGGAATCGGGTCCGGAGCCTGCCAGGTTTGCCGAATTCTGGTGGGTACCTCGAAGCGGGGTGTTTGCAATGAAGTGGATACGCAAGGCAAGTGGTTTGGCCTTGATGCTCGCCGTAATTGGTGGGTGCAAGCAGAACCATTTCATGACCGAGGCGGACTTCAACCATTACCAGAATCTATATCCGATTCAGTTGGAGTCGGATCCGCGCGCTTCGGCCCTTCCCGTAACGGATGTGGTCAACAAGCCTGCGACGGTTCTGGACCCCGAAAGAAAGCCCAGGTTTCTCTCGCTGACCGAAGCCATGGCGATTGCCCTCGAACAGGGTAACATCGGTTCGCAGACCCCAAACAACGCCGGTATCGCCTTCGATACCCTGGTCAGTTTTGGTGGTCAGATCGTGGAAGGCTCGGACAACATCCGGGTTCTCTCGCTGCAACCGGCCATCACAGGCAACACGGTCGAATTGGCGCTCTCCAAGTTTGACGCGGTGTGGCAAACCAGCATGAGCTGGAACCAGCAGGATCGCCCGATCGGCACAACGCTCGACTCGTTCCAGGCCAGCGCGAACCCGACCCTCAGCTTCATCAACCAGCAAGTCAGCAACTTCTCCAGCCAGGTGCTCAAGCCGTTGCCCACAGGTGGTGTGGCGGGTATCACCTTCAGCAACAACTACACATTCACGAACCTCCCCGCGCGCTTCAACCCGGCATACCAGCCCGCGGTCCAGTTCGCATTCGAACAGCCTCTGTTGCAAGGCTATGGTGTCGAAATCAACCAGTTGCGCAACTCGCACCCCGGTTCGGTCCTCTCTCCTGGTGTGATTCCCCAGGTTGTGGGCGCGAACGAAGGTATCCTCGTCACCCGCACCCGCTTCGACCAACAGCGTGCGGAATTCGAGCGCCTTGTCGCCAACCTGGTGCTCAATGTTGAAACCGCTTATTGGAATCTTTATGGTGCGTATTGGACCCTCTATGCCCGTGAGCAGGCGCTCCGTCAGGGCTACGAGGCCTGGAAGATCAGCAAAGCGCGTCTTGAAGCAGGCGTGATCACTCCCGCCGACCTTGCCCAAACCCGTGGCCAATACGAACTTTTCCGTGGTCAGCGCCTTGCCGCACTTGACCAGGTTCTCGAAAATGAGCGTCAAATGCGCAACATCCTCGGCTTCCCCGCCGAAGATGGCACCCGCCTCATCCCGGTCGATACCCCGACCCTGGCCCGCTATGAGCCCAACTGGGACAGCGCATTTGAAGAGTGCCTTGGTCTTCGTCCAGAACTCTATCTTGCCCGTCAGGAAGTCAAGATCAAGCAGATGGAACTGATGAACGCCCGCAACCAGCTCCTCCCCGACTTGCGCTTCTATTCGAACTACGATGCGAATGCGATCGGCAACCAGCTTGACGGTCCCGGCATGGACGCCATCAACCAGAACGCGCTCCGCCAGCTTTCCAGCAACAAATACAACAACTGGCAATTGGGTCTGCGCTTGACGGTGCCAATTGGCTTCCGCGCCGCGAACGCCCAAGTCAGGAACGCGAAGTTGGGCCTGGCACGCTCTTATGAGGTTCTGCACGATCAGGAACTCAAGGTTAGCCGTACCCTTTCGCAAGCCTATCGCAAGATCTACACCAGCTACGAACAGATCAAGGTCCAACGGGCCCAGCGTGAAGCCTTCGGCGAGCAGATTCGAATCCGCTTCCAGGAGTTCATTGCGGGCAAGAGCGCCGGTGCCGGTCGCAACCGTGACACGATCGATATACTTCTAGAAGCCCAGCGCTTCTGGGCGGACGCCTTGGCCAACGAATACCAGGCCATCGTCGCCTACAACAACGCCCTAAGCGCCTTCGAGTTCCAAAAGGGAACAGTGCTCAAACACAACAATGTCCACCTTGGTGAGGGGGCACTTCCCCAGGTTGCACAGTCCCGGGCCGTCGACCATCAACGCGAACGGACCAACGCCCTTGTTCTTCGTGAACGGAGCACCCTGGTCAACCACGAGTCCTTCAATCCCGAAAATGGTCAGGTTGGGTTGCCTGTACTGCCCGCCAACGAGGCGCCTTCCATCCCGGCCCTTCTGGAAAAGGCACCCACCGCTCCTGACTCCCTCGAAGGCGACAACAATGCGCCTTCCATCCCAGGGGTTCCAGGCCGACTGCCCAAGCCAAACAACAATGTTCCGGTTCTCCCGGGTATCAACAAACCAACAGCTCCTGTCCGCCCCGAACTTAGCATGGGTCTCCCCGGTGATGCGCCTCGCGAAAAACTGATCGCGCCCACCGTCACCATCAGCCCGGTTGGCGGAACCGCCAGCATCGCCCCTAATGGAAATCAGGGAACTGCCATGCGGCTGCCCCAGGGAATTGTACCCGCCAACGAAGACAACAATCGTGCGCTGGCCATCCCCGGCACTCCGCCCGCCGCCAACGCGATCCGACTGACATCGGGAACCGATTCGATTCCGGTCTCCCAAACAGGTGCTCCTCCCCTAAAGGTTCCGAGCGCTCCCTAAGACAAGCCCTGGGTACAAAGGGGCACGGTACCTGACCTCGTCTGGCTTCCCGCCGGACCGGGTTGTCAGACAGGGAGAACAGGTTAAGAGCTCCTCCAGGGTCTTCGGGAACTGCGGGTAAAGGCAACCCGCAGTTCCCTTTTTTGTTTCAATGCCTTTATCATCCATCTCAATGAATTTACTCGTTTTGGAATGGTGCTGTTCGGGACTGGGGGGTGATCCCGCGTCACTCCCCGGTTCCCTGGTCCGAGAGGGACTCGCCATGCTCCGCGGGGTCCTTGAGTCGCTCAGATTCGCCAGCAAGATTCAAATCAAAACGGTCCTTCATCCACATCTTTCCCACGCGCTTCCTTCCGATTTACAAATTCCCCTTCCTGGGGAAATTTCCGGCACTGTTCAATGGGCCCAGCTTGCCCAATCCTTTGATATTCTTTGGCCCATCGCCCCGGAAACCGACCGCATCCTTTTGGACCTGGTTGCCCAGACCAGGCCACTCTTTGGCCATGTCCTTGCCCCGGGGACAGACTTCATCGAGATGGCCACCGACAAGAAAAAAACCTTTAAACATTTCAAGAAACATGGGATCCCCACGCCGGAAACATTGTCCCCCGGACAAATCCCCGAATCCGATTTGTCTACTCCATGGGTGCTAAAACGCCGTGATGGCGCCGGCTCGCAGGATATGCGCATTCTTGCATCTGCGGCGGAAGCCTCCCACCTCAATCCCAACGAATGGATCCTCCAGCCACTATTTTCGGGAAAGCCTGTGTCCCAGGCGATTCTTGGCGGTCGCAATGGATGTTGGTACTGCCCACCCTGTTTCCAAACCATCTCAAACGATGGCGCCTTCACCTATGAGGGGGGAGAGACACCGATTCCCCCCGACCTGGCCGGACGAACCCGGATCCTCGCGGAAAAATTGGTGGCGACACTTCCCCATTGGACTGGTTGGATCGGGTTTGACATGATTCTTGGTGACAACGCGCAAGACGACAGGATTCTCGAAATCAATCCGCGACTCACAACCTCGTTTATCGGGCTCGACCAGGCGGCTGGGGGATCTTTGGCTGCGACTATTTTTCGTCTCGCGCTGGGACAGGAAACGGACCCACCGCAATTTTCCCCGAAAAGGGTTGTTTTTGACGCATCGGGAAAATTGATCCCGAGTTGATCCAGCCCCTTTCAAGACGGGAACAAAGGGGTATCTCAAGCTATGGAGGAGACACCCCATGAATCGTTTGCATTTGGGCTGGTTGCTTGGTTTGACCCTGGTCGTGTTGTGCGCCCCATCCGGGTTTGCCGCCGATACACCCGAAGACAAAAAACTCGAAAGCTATTTCAAAGCGTGGCTACGCCATGAACTGGATGAGCAACCCGCGCTTGCAACCCGTCTGGGTGATCACCGAAACGCGGACAAGCTCGAAAGGGTCGATGCGGCCAGCCGTCTCAAATGGCGCCAAGGTTGGCAGAAAACGCTCGAACAACTACCCCAAGCAATCGACAAATCCAAACTCTCCATGCAGGGGCGGGTCGATTTCGAAATCTTTGAACACAACCTCAAGCGCCAAATCTGGCAAGCGGACAACCTCAAAGCCTATGAGCGCGACCCACGCATCTATTCCGAATACACAGGCGATTGCACCTTCCTTCTCATAACCCAATCGACCCTGGCCAAAGCCCGCGCCGCCATGGCAAGTCTGGAACGGATCCGGCTGATTCCCCAGGTGGTTGCCGATGCAAAAGCAAACCTTTCGGTTGCTCCGGCCAATGTGCTGAAAGTGCATGCGGAAACCGCCGCAAGGCAAAACCGTGGCACGATCCGCTATTACGAAAGCGGAATCCAGGAGCTTCTCGGCTCCGAAGGGGAAATCCCCGGGATGAAGGAAGCCTGCGCCAAAACGGTCGAGGCGCTCAAAGGTTACCAGGAATTCCTCGAAAAGGAAGTGATCCCCAAAGCAGAGGGGAATTGGCGGCTTGGCAAGGAGCTTTTCGGGAAAAAGCTCGAACTGGAACTCGAATCGAACGCCTCAGCAGACCAGGTGCGTCAGGACGCCGAAAACGAATTCGCACGAGTCGAGATGGAAATGTATGTGATCGCGAGGCAGATTTGGCACAAGATGTTCCCCGGCAAAGTCGTTCCTCCAAGCGACGAGGCGGGCCGCCGCGAGACCACGACCCGCGTGTTGGACGAACTGGGCCGACAGCATGGCGATGTCGCCAATCTTGTGGTGGATGCTCGGGCGACCGCCAAACAGCTCAAGGAGTTCATCAAACGGCGCAATATCCTCACACTTCCCGAACCCGACCGATGTCTGATTTTGGAAATGCCCGAGTTCCAAAGGGGCAATTCCGTTGCCTATCTCAATCAGGCGCCTCCCCTCGATCGTGAATCCAAAAGTGTTTATGCCGTTTCGCCTCCCCCGCGCGATTGGGACGCGCGACGGGTCGAAAGCTTTATGCGCGAATACAACGGGCGCATGCTTCAAATCCTCACGCTTCATGAGGCCTATCCCGGTCACTATGTCCAGTTGGAGTATTCCAACCGCTATCCAAGCGAACTGCGCCGCGTGCTCTATTCGGGCGTGTTTGCCGAAGGGTGGGCCGTCTACACCGAGCAGGTGATGCTTGACGAAGGGTATGGCGATGGAGACCTTGGACTCAGGCTTTGCCAGCTCAAGTGGTATATCCGCGCCGTTGCAAACGCCCTTTTGGACAACGGGATGCACTGTCAAAACTGGACCGATGCGCAGGCGCTGGACCTCCTTGTCAGGCGCGCCTTCCAAACCGAAGGCGAGGCACTGGGCAAGATCATCCGGGCCAAACAGAGCTCCTGTCAGCTCAGCACCTATTTCGTCGGACGCATGGCGTTTCACCGGATGAGGCAAAGCATCCAACGGGAAATGGGTGACAAATTCCTGATCGGGCCTTATCACGAGCAGGTCCTTTCCCACGGATCCCCACCAATGAAATACCTTCCCATGCTGGTGCGGGACGGGCTTGGACTTCCCCCCGAGACCAAATCCGCGCCGGCAACTCCGAAATAGGAAAAACATGTCAGACATCGCAAAAATAGGCATTGTCACCATCTCAGATCGCGCCAGCAAAGGGATCTATGCAGATGAGAGCGGGCCGGCGATCGTTGCGTTTCTAACCGAGGCGCTGACGACGCCGTTTGAACCGCTTGTGCGGGTTATCCCCGATGAGCGCCCTCTGATCGAGGGGACGCTGCGGGATCTGGTCGACCACCACGATTGCCAACTGGTGGTGACAACCGGAGGCACTGGTCCCGCCACGCGCGATGTCACGCCCGAGGCGACCGAAGCGGTTTGCGATCGGATGATGCCCGGATTTGGCGAATCGATGCGCGCCGTTTCCCTCAAAAGCGTCCCTACCGCCATCCTCAGCCGACAAACCGCGGGCCTTCGGGGCAAGAGCCTGATTATCAATCTTCCCGGCAAACCAGGGGCCATCCGCGAATGCCTCATGGCGGTGTTCCCCGCCGTCCCTTATTGCATCGACCTGATGGAGGGACCCAGGCTCGAAACGCGCCCCGAGGTGGTCACTGCATTTCGTCCCAAGGCCAAACCCGCTTCATGACCCCGCTCACCTCACGGCGTATCGACCTTAACGCCGATGTCGGTGAGGGAACCGGCACCGAGGACCTTTTGGCGCCTCTTTGTTCCTCGTGGAATCTTTGCTGCGGGGCCCATGCGGGTAGTCCAGAGGATTTGGACCGGGCTCTGGAATTGGCGAAGACTTATGGGATCTCTTGTGGAGCGCACCCCGGACATTCCGACAGGGAATATTTTGGCCGGGTGGCAATTCCGATTGACCGATCCGGCCTACGAAAGCTGATTGTTCCCCAGATCGAAACAGTCGCGCGAGCGGCACAAAAACATGGCTTGAACCTTACCCATCTCAAGCTCCATGGCGCGTTGTACCACCAGGCAGGATCGGATCCCGAACTTGCCGAAGAGACCATTCTTGTCGCCGGCGAGTTTGGCTTGTTGATCTTTGGATTTCCCGGATCGGTATTGGCAAATTTGGCCACTCCAGCAGGTCACTTTGTTCCTGAGGGGTTTGCGGACCGGGGAATGGATTCCCAAGGAAACCTCCTTTCCAGGGGAACGCCGGGCGCAATCCTGCACGACCCCGGAGTTGCCGCCCAACAGGGGCTTCGTCTGGCCCTTTCGGACCGGGAGAAAACCCTTTGTGTTCATGGCGATTCCCCTGATGCGGTACGGATGTTGAGTGCGGTACGGACCAAGCTATTGGAGGAAGGGTTTCTAATCGCCGCCCCAACAATGGAATTCCCCCGGGTGATAGCCCCATGAACGGCCAGGAACCTTCGCGAGTGGAAGTGCTGCGTCCTGGCATGGACACCTGGATCGTCGATCCGGACCGATTGGGATTTCGGGATCGTGGTGTCGGACCGGGCGGGCCTGCCGATTCTTTTTCGTTCGATCTGGCCCATGCGCTGTTGGGAAACGATCCCGGACTGGCCATGATCGAATTCAGCCTGATCGGGCCGACCCTCGTTTGTGTTGGCGAGCCTCTTGTGGCGGTGTTTACAGGCGCGGTGGATTTTGGTTTGATAACCTCCGGAGATAACGCCCCTCCGGTCGAAATCCCGCCCGAAAAGACCTTTCTCTGGAAACCCGGCCAAACCCTGCGAACAGGACCGATGTCCCGGGGCGCAAGGGGATATTTGGCTGTGGCGGGAGGGATCGAATCCCCTTTGCTTCTGGGTAGCCGCTTGGGATTTCGCCCCGTCCAGGCAAACGAGATGTTCCCCTGTACGGGCGGCAAGGCCCCGCTTCGACAACCTTCCGAACGGGTGTGGCAAGCACCCTTGGGGACTTTGCGTGTGCTTCCGGGACCCGAGACGAACCAGTGGCCGTCAAATGTCCTTTTTGATCAGACTTGGAAGATCTCCCAACAAGCCAATCGGATGGGAATCCGTCTGGAGGGTGATCCTCTCAAACGCGATTGTGACCGGGAAATGCTCTCCGAACCGGTCCTGCCCGGTACGATCCAGATCAACAACTCGGGCCTGCCAATGATCCTGGGCGTCGGGGCCCAAACCATAGGCGGATATCCGCGCATCGGAATGGTCATTCGCGCCGATCAGGACGCCATGGGCCAGCTTCGGCCGGGCGATTTGGTCCGTTTTCTCCCGGTAAACGAACAGGAAGCCCATTTGGCTCGGGAATTCGAAAGTGCCAGACGGTCCCTGTGGATCGATCGTTTGCGCGGCTGGAACCGGCCCATAGGATGATTGAGTCAATTTCTCCCCCTCCCAAAACCCCCGCAGGAGCGACTGCTTCCATGCCAAAAATCCTCATCGCCCCAAGCCACATCAACTCCGTTGGCGGCAAATTCGAAGGGCTCCTCAAAAGCGCGGGATTTGAACTGGTTTGCCAGGATGTGGGGCGCCAACTCCTGGAAAGCGAACTGATCCAATGGCTGGATGGTTGTGTCGCCTCGCTCGCAGGCTCCGAACCCTACACCAGAAAAGTGATGGACGCCCATCCCCAGCTCCGCGTGATCGCGCGTATCGGGGTCGGTTTTGACGCGGTCGATGTCGCCGCCGCCACCGAAAAAAATATCGCCGTGACGATTGCTCCGGGCACCAACCAGGGTTCCGTCGCCGAACACGCCTTCGCGCTGATGCTTGCGCTGGTCAAGGGGATCGTCCCCCAACATCTCGGAGTCAAAGCGGGTGGTTTCCCCCGGGGGATCAACAAGCCGCTTCGCGGACAGGTCCTGGGAATCGCCGGTTTGGGACGCGCGGGCAAGGCCCTCGCCACCCGGGCCCAGGCGTTTGAAATGCCCGTAATCGCCTATGACCCCTACCCCGATCACGCCTTCGCCAAAGCCCATAATATTCCGTTTGTCTCGTTTGATGAACTGCTCGAAAAAAGCGACATCATCTCGCTACATCTCCCCGCGACACCCGAATCGCGTCACATCATCAACGCCAAAAGTCTGGCAAAGATGAAAAAGACCGCGCTGCTGATCAACACCGCGCGCGGCCATGTCCTGGACGAGGACGCCCTCGGCGAAGCGCTCGCCAAGGGGATCATCGGCGGCGCGGGAATTGATGTGTTCGAAGTCGAACCTCCCGGCAAGCTCTCCTGGTTTGATCTTCCCAACCTGGTCCTTACGCCCCACGCGGCCGGAGTCGATTCGGTGTCGCTTGCGGCGATGGCCGATAGCGCCGCCGAAGCGGTGGTCAGCCTTTACAAAAACGAATGGCCCGCCGAGAAGATGGTCAATCCGTCCATCCGCGAGCGATTCCACTTCTAATGAAAAAGGGAATATCCCCTCTTTTTCATCCTGTTTGGATGGATGGGCTCCTATGGGAAATTTTTCGGGGCCGATCCAGCGTCATGGGACCTGTTGCTGGCGGATCCCCAAGTCGTACCGTCCCCACATGCGTGTCGATGGGCTCATTTTTGCCAATGATGCCCTGATGCGCATTCTGCGCGATGACCAGGCCCCCGAGCAGGTCGCCAATGTCGCGAGCCTGCCGGGGATCCAGATCGCCAGCATCGCGATGCCCGACATCCATTGGGGCTATGGCTTTCCCATTGGGGGCGTCGCCGCGACCGACCCCAAGGAAGGCGGCGTCATCTCGCCGGGGGGTGTCGGCTATGACATCAATTGCGGCGTGAGACTCGTCCGGACCGCGCTCAAAATCAGCGATGTGCAAAAACATCTCCACCGCCTTATGGATCGCCTTTTCCAGGTGATCCCGGGCGGAGTTGGAAAGACGGGGCGCTATCGTTTCGATTCCAAAGAGATGAACCGCCTGTTGGGCGAGGGCGTTGGCTGGTTGCAGGAGCGCGACCTGGCCAGTCAAAGCGATCTCGAACACACCGAGGCGGGGGGATATCTGGCGGGCGCCGACCCGATGGCCCTATCGGACATGGCGATCAAGCGGGGGATGGGTCAGTGCGGAACCCTTGGGTCGGGCAATCACTTTCTTGAGGTCCAGGTGGTGGACCGTGTGGTCGATGAGAAAGTTGCCAAAGTATTCGGATTGGAAAAAGATCAAATCGTGGTGATGATCCACAGTGGCTCGCGCGGCCTGGGGTATCAGGTGTGTGATGATGCGCTGGACCAGATGCGCAATGCTCCCACAAAATATGGGATCGAACTCCCCGATAGACAGCTTTTGTGTGCACCGGCCGAAAGCCCCGAGGGGAAAGCCTATATCGCCGCCATGCGCGCGGCCGCCCACTTCGCCTGGTGCAACAGGCAAATCCTGATGCAGCTTACCCGCGAAGCATTCGCCGAGGTTTTGGGACAAACCTGGGAGTCGATGCGGATGAGCCTTCTCTACGATGTGTGCCACAACATCGCCAAACTGGAGGAGCACCTGATTGATGGAAAGAAGAAAAAAGTCTGGGTACACCGCAAGGGTGCTACCCGGGCCTTCCCGGCGGAGCATCCGGAGGTTCCGGCCGCCTATCGCCAGGTCGGCCAGCCTGTGATCATCCCGGGAGACATGGGGCGGGCAAGTTGGGTGCTGGTCGGCTTGCCGGGAAGCATGGAAAAAACCTTTGGCACGACCTGTCATGGCGCGGGCCGATTATTGAGCCGGACCGAGGCCACCCGACGGTCCAAGGGGAGGCGCATCGACCAGGAGTTGCTTGCCCGGGGTGTCCTGGCCCGATGCCAGAGCCTTCGGGGTCTCGAAGAGGAGCAACCCGAAGCGTACAAGGATGTGGATGAGGTGGTCACCACGGTGGATGAGGCGGGGCTTTCGGGCCGGGTCGCCCGCCTGCGCCCCATTGGCGTGGTGAAAGGGTGATTGCGAAACGCGGAATGTAAGAAAAAGCGGGAAAAGTGTGAGGCTCTGCTGGATGCCGCAAACTACTAATTTTCAACCAATTAGTAGTTCGTTGACAGTTCGCCTGTAATGGACGCTACTCGCCCCTCTCCCAAAAGATCAAAAGGATCGGGGCTAAACAAGGTTTGCCTGGCTGTCATTTCCCCCACGATCTATTCCTAACTCATTGAAAATCATCGGCTTGTGTTAACGCAAGGTTCTCCAGTCCCCGGCGAGCCAACACTTTTCACCCCCCCGTTTCAGGGCATCCAACCGCGAACTACTAATTTTCAACTAATTAGTAGTTCGTTGACAGTTCCCGGCCGAACTACTAAAATATCAGAAATTAGTAGTTCGTTAACAATACCCCAATGCGCCTCCCCCAAATACCACCGAAACTCAGGGACCTCATTGCCGAGGTCAAGCCTCCAGAGCGGTTGGCCGAGCTGTTTTCCAAAATCAGGGTGGCGAATCCCCAGTCCAACCTTTACCCCAAGTACCTTCATTGGGATAAATTGCGCCACCTTTCCCCACCCTCCGGAATTACACACCGTGAATGGTGGCTAATGGTCAAATTGTCCCGCATGGAAGGTTTGAAACCCATCGGATTAAGAGACACTTCTCAAAAGCCTTTTCAATTCGCTGTCCCGGAAATGGTCATGGAGGAGCTTTACCATATCGACCTGGGGGCGGGGGGATTAGCTAGCCTCCCGGAACCGATCACCAATCCCCATACCCGGGACAAGTATCTGGTAAGTTCCCTGATGGAGGAGGCGATCACCTCAAGCCAACTCGAAGGCGCGGTGACCACTCGCGAAGTAGCCAAAGAAATGATTCGGACTGGCCGGAAACCCCGGGACACCAGCGAGCGGATGATCCTGAACAACTATGTGACGATGCGGCATATCCGCGAACTGAAATCGGCAAAACTTTCGCCCGAACTGGTTTTCCAGATCCACCGCCTTGTGACAGACAAAACGCTGGAAGACCCGACCGCGGCAGGTCGATTTCGCAGGCCGGATGAGAAACGCGTGGTGGCTGATGATTACGGCCAAATCTATCACGAGCCGCCACCTTCGGAGGAACTCTCCGACCGTTTGAGGGAGATGTGCGCCTTTGCCAATGGCGAGTCGCCCGATTATTTCATTCATCCGGCTGTTCGGGCCATGATTCTGCACTTCTGGATGGCATACGATCATCCTTTTGTGGATGGGAACGGCCGGACAGCAAGAGCCCTTTTTTACTGGGCAATGCTGCATGGAGGCTATTGGCTTTTCGAGTTTATTTCGATCTCCAGTATCCTGCGAAAGGCGCCATCAAAATATGTCCGTTCCTTTCTCTACACCGAAACGGATGATAATGACCTCACTTATTTCCTGATCGCCCAAACCCGGGTGATCCATCAGGCCATCCTCGAATTGCACGCTTATATCAACCGCAAAACCACCGAAGCTCGCGAGGTGGAATCCCACATGCGGGTTTTGGACATTTTCAATCATAGACAGGTAGAAATTCTCCATAATGCACTAAAGCACCCCGGCCAGCGATACACCTTTTCCAGTCACCAGAAAAGCCACAATGTCGCCTATCAAACCGCCCGCACAGATCTGCTCGATCTGGCGGAACGCGGAGTATTGGAACAACGAAAAAAGGGACGGCAATTGGTTTTTGTGTCCCCGGCCGATTTGTCGGACCGACTTTTAAAACTCGATCCGGACGGGCCATCGCAAACCTAGTTCAATTGTGAACACCTTTCCTTTGCCGGGGAATCTGGTGTGCTTTCCCTCCTGGCTTCTCCCGCCTATTCATGAAAGACCTGTGAGATCCAAAAGCCGGGCGGCGGTGTTGTCGGCAATGGGGTAACCAAGTCGATGTGGGACCCAATCGCGGGCCCTCCCCCGCAGAGACCTCCACAAGGAGTAGGCAAATGTTCCTCACCAAAAGCTGGAAACGATCGATCTTCACCACGGCGGCCCTTTTGGCGCTGACCCAAACCGGCATCGCGCAACCCCCTGCCGGGCCAAGAGGCGAGGGGCGCCGCGAGGGGCCTCCCCGTGAATCGCTCTCCAAAAAGGAAGAACCCAAAAAAGACCCCAATATCGACGCCTGGGCCGAGACCCTTGTGTCCAAGATCGCCGACCGCAGCGATACGATACGGGACAGCGCCCGGGCCGGACTGGTCGCCCTGGGCCATGCCGCCCTCCCGGCACTGAAAAAGGCAGCGGATGGTTCCGACCTGCCGACCGCCGAGGCGGCCCGCAAAGTGATCGGTCGCATCGAACATAAAGGAGGACCCGGAGCCTTTGGACCAGGTCGCCCCGAACACATCGGACCTGGCATTCCAGGCGGGCCTGGAGCTTTCGGGCCTGGGGGACCAAGAGGATTCGGACCAGGTCGCCCCGAGGGAATGGGCCCACGAGCCCAAGGCGGACCCCAACCTTCCAATGATGGCGGTTTCGGTCCCGAAAACAGGGGCGGATTTGGTGGAACCCAAGCTGTTGGTCCCCAAGGGTTCGGCCCCGGTGGGCCAAGAGGATTCGGTCCCGGAGAAACAAGAGGATTTGGTCCTGGCGGACCTAGGGGTTTCGGCCCCGGCAGTCCGGGCGGTCCGGGTCGTCCCGAAGGCCTGAGTGTACAGGTCATGGAAACGCTCAAGGATGCAGGTCTCGATGAATCCCAAAAAGAAAAGGTCAAAGCAATCCTTGAAAACCATGGAAACGCAATCCGGGCCATCATGGAAAAGAACCGGGAAAAAACACTCTCCCCAGGCGAACGCCCCAACATGGAAGCAGTCCGCAGCGAGATAAAGGACCAAAACGAGAAAACCCTCAAGACCCTGAAGGAAGTCCTCAAACCCGAGCAATTCGAAAAAGCAAAGGGGCTCCTTGACCAAAAAGAAACAGGGCAAAGGGGACCGGGCGGGCCCCAGGGGTTTGGCGGCAGGCGAGGATTTGGCGGCCCGGGTGATCAAAGGGGACCGGGCGAAAAACCTCGCGACTAACATCCTGTCAAAACGAGACTTACAACGATCCCGGGACCAAAAAGTCCCGGGATTTTTTTTGTTTGGCAAGCGTGGTGGTTCCTGTTCCAACAAATCTGGTCCGCTTCAATGTGGAATCCGGTCAACCAAATCGCTTATTAATAATGTTCTCTTAAACTGAAAGTACTGGCCGCTGGCTGTTGGGACGGTTCTCCCAAGGTGGCGTATTGGGGAGCCGCACTGGGGATCCTTATGAAAAAGGTCATTGTGGTCGGAGCAGGACCAGGCGGCTTGGCCACTTCCATGCTTTTGGCAAAGGCAGGTGTGAATGTTACAGTCCTTGAAAAGCAGGGAGTCGTAGGCGGACGCACCTCGACCCATGGCGAGGGTGGCTACAAATTCGACCTTGGCCCAACTTTCTTTCTCTATCCCCAGGTTCTCAAGTCAATTTTCAAAGCGGTAGGCCGGAATCTCGAAACCGAAGTCGAGATGAAACGCCTCGATCCCCAGTATCAACTCCTTTTTGGTGACGGAGGTAGCATTCGCGCCACTCCTAATATCGAGGAAATGGTCCGACAGGTCGCCAAAATCAGCCCCACAGATGCTGCCCAGTTTCCCCGTTTTATTAACGAAAATCGGGACAAGCTCAAACAGTTCAAGTTCTGTCTTGAGGAGCCCTTTCGCGGGCTCAAGGATATTCTTCGTTGGCCGGTAATGCGCCTTTTGCCTACTCTAAGGCCTTGGCTATCCCTGGATCAGGAATTGGCGCGCTATTTCGCCGATCCGCGCATCCGTCTTGCCTTCTCCTTCCAGTCCAAATACCTGGGAATGTCCCCATTCCAGTGCCCAAGCCTTTTTTCCATTCTCAGTTTCCTCGAATACGAACATGGTGTTTGGCACCCCATGGGGGGCTGTGGCTCGGTCAGCCAGGCCATGGCCCGTGTTGCGACAGAAATGGGAGTGGATATTCGCCTTGACCAGACGGTCGAGCGGATCGAATTCAAAGGCAAAAAAGCGACAGGCGTCGTTGTGGATGGAAGAGAGATTAAGGCGGATGCCGTGGTCGTCAACGGCGACTTCAGCAAAGTCGTTCCCCAACTGATCCCCAATGAAAAGAGGGGACGCTGGACGGATACGAAGATCGAGAAGAGCAAATTTTCTTGTTCGACATTCATGATGTATTTAGGTGTCGATCGACAATTCCCCGATTTGGCGCACCACACGATCTTCATGTCAAAAGACTATCAGCAAAATCTTAAAGACATTGAAAATGACCATGTCCTGACCGACGACCCATCATTTTATATCCACAATCCTTGTGTGACCGATCCATCCATGGCGCCTGAGGGTCATAGCTCGCTTTATGTTCTCGTGCCGGTCTCCCACCAGCATAAAAACATTGACTGGGCCAGGGAAACCCCCGCATTTCGCGCCCGAACGCTCAACCAGATCAAAAAAGTGTTCGGGATTGACCTGGAAGGTTCGATCCGTCACGAGCGTGTGGTTACCCCCAACGACTGGGAAAACCAATTTAGCATTTACAGGGGTGCGACATTCAGCATGGCGCACAATCTGGGCCAGATGCTCCATCTCCGGCCACAAAACAAGTTTGCCAGCGTCGAAGGTGTCTATCTGACTGGAGGGGGAACCCACCCGGGAAGTGGACTCCCTGTGATTTATGAATCGGCACGAATCAGCTCCCGTATGTTGCTTCAGGACCTTGGGCTTCCCTGGGATCATTGCCGCGTTCCGGGGCCGGAAGAGGATCTGATCGATTCCCCAGGGAGGGAACAGGTTCGCGCCCAATCCTCCAGCAAAAAAATGGCAACATCAGGAATTTGACACCGGAATCCAAACTCCGAAAAGGGGATTCCGGACATTTGTCTCGATATTTCTAAAACAAAACAACAAGTGCACGATCGAACCAACAAGACGAGGTTTCCAGATCCATGACCCAGAATTCTTCGAAACCGGTTGGCATTGTTGGTGGTGGCTTGGGGGGTCTGGCTTCGGCTTGCGTTCTTGCAGCCCGTGGTCACAAGGTGGTGCTGTTCGAGAAAAGCCCCTGGTTGGGTGGCAAAGCGGCGGTGCTTGAAGCGGATGGCTACCGCTTTGACATGGGGCCCACGATCGTGACTCTTCCTTCGGTCCTCAAAAGGATCTTTGCCGAAGCTGGCAAAAAGATCGACCAATACCTCGACCTGGTGCTTCTGGATCCCCAGTGGCGTTGTTTTTATGATGATGGCACAACCCTTGATTTGCGCCAAAAACCTTCCGAAATGTATGCCGAACTCGACAAGTTCGCGCCGGGATCCGCGGAAGGCTATCGTCGCTTTCTGGAATATTCCGCCAAACTCAATGACATATCCCAAAAGTACTTCTTTTATCGAAGCGTTGGATCCATCTGGGACATGTTCAAGGCCAATAGCCTTTTCAGCCCCGGCCTGATCACCGATATGGTCAATATCGGCATGGGAAAAAGCGTTGCCTCTTGCGTGCGCAGCCATGTCCCCGATCCCAAGGTCGCGCAGATGCTCGACCATTTCACCCAATATGTTGGTTCCAGCCCGGAGCTCTCACCCGCCGTCCTTTGCAGTATCGCCCACATGCAAACCGATGAGGGGATCTGGTATCCAATGGGGGGCACCCGAGCCGTCCCTCTGGCGTTGGTCAAACTCGCTTCGGAACTGGGCGTCGACCTCAGGCCCGGCTGTGGAATCAGACGCATTCTCACCGACACCTCCGAACGGGCTACCGGGGTCGAAACCGAATCCGGTGAAAAGATCGAGCTCGCCGCCGTTGTCTCCAACTCGGACTCGGTTCGCACCCATCGTGAGCTCCTTTCAGGAAGCAAAGCGAGCGGAAAATTCGAAAAAAGGCGCAAATACGAAGCTGCCTGTTCAGGCGTCGTCCTCTATTTGGGCTTGGACAAACGCTACGAACAGCTTGTTCACCACAACTTTGTCTTTTCGCATAACGCCGAGGAGGAGTTCGAGGCGATCTATCACAAAGGGATCCCGGCTCCTGATCCGACCTGTTATGTCTGCGCCCCTTCGATCACCGAACCCGCCGTTGCGCCTCCGGGTGGCGAGGCACTTTACATTCTTGTCCACACGCCATACCTGCGTCCCGGACAGGATTGGTCGAAAATGCTCCCCGACTATCGCCGCGTGATCCTGCAAAAGCTTGCTTCGACGGCGGGAATGACCGACCTCGAATCGCACATCAAGTTCGAATCGTTCCTGACCCCGCAGGACATTCACGACCGTTATCGGGTCCTCAATGGCGCCATTTATGGTCTTGCCAGCCACGGCAAATATGCCGGGGCTTTCAAACCCGCAAATCGCAGTCAGGACATACCCGGGCTTTATTTGGCCGGGGGTTCTGCCCATCCCGGACCGGGTATGCCAATGGCGTTGATGTCCGGGTGGATCGCTGCGGATGTGCTTGACATCGACGCGCGAGCAGGCGTGGTGACCAGGCCCGCACGAACCCAACCCGTCTAGATCAAAAGCAAAGGCGATAGCGTTCATGGCTTTCGATGCAACAGCTCCGGAAGCGCCCATAGCACGGCGGTCGCAGTGGCTTTTTGACTGGTTTTGCTGGTATTGCACGACATATTACCTGCCCGGGACGTTCGACGCCGTCAGGATTTCGGGATCTGTCCCGGACACCAATCTCCCCGGGCCGCATGTTTTCGTTATGAACCATCCTTCCTGGTGGGATCCACTCATTGGACTGATCGCTTCGCGGTTTTTTCCCGCGATGAGGCCCTTTGCCCCGATCGACAAAAAAGCCCTGGACAAATACGCCTTCTTTGGGCGGCTCGGCCTTTTCGGGGTGGACCAAAACACAATTCAGGGAGCGAAATCCTTCTTGGTTTCCTCCAAAGCCATTTTAAAAAACCCAAATCATTCCCTTTGGATCACCGTCCAGGGCGAATTCACGGACCCACGCATCCGACCTGTCTCGGTTCGACCAGGAGCAGGCCACCTGCTTACGAATCTGGAACAGGGGACCTTGTGGCCTTTGGTCATGGAATTCCCCTTTTGGGAGGAAGCATTCCCCGAGGCCCTATTGCGCTTTGGCGAACCGGTTCCCCTTTCCAGAACCTCTCCCGGAGCCGATAAGGATTGGGGAGAGGAAAATCCCGACCCACACACACATTCCAGCACATATCCAAGCAACCCCAAGCCCTTTTCCCCCAAAGCCTGGAACGCCAGGATCGCAAAGATCCTGGAACGAACCATGGATGATCTGGCGAGGGACGCCATGACCCGCGATCCCGCACGATTTGCAACCATCATCAGGGGCAAATCACGAGTGGGGGGAATGTTCGATCGACTCCGGCGAATGGCGAGTTTTTTCACAGGCAATCAATTTGATCCCCGCCACCTTGTTGGCACAAAAGATTCCGATTTGGATAAAGATAAATGACCACTCTGGAATGGGTTATGATACCGCTGGGGATGGTTGGGTGCCTGCTTGCCCTTGTCCCGTTTCTTATGTTTTGGCAAAACCTTGCCCAATACAAGGTTCCCTCGTTGCCCACCAAAGCGCCCGGGCCGATCAGCGTGCTGATCCCCGCGCGCAATGAGGAATCCGCGATAAGCGACGCGATCGCCGCGGTGATCGCCTCCAAAGGAGTCGAATTTGAACTTTTGATTCTGGATGATCACTCCACGGACAATACCGCCCTGATCATCGACGCCGTTAGCGCTTCGGATCCAAGGGTGAGGCGTATTCCGGGGAAGGAACTCCCTCGGGATTGGTGTGGCAAACAACATGCCTGTTGGCAATTGGCCCAACATGCCCAATATGGAACACTCGTGTTTCTCGATGCCGATGTGCGATTGGAACCCGAGGGTTTGGTCCGGATGGCGGGCTTTCTCGAATCCTCAGGCGCCGCCCTGGTCAGCGGCGTCCCCAGACAGATCACGGTGGGTCTGTGGGAAAAGGCGCTGATCCCGCTGATCCCTTTTGTGCTCCTTGGCTTTCTGCCCATATCCCGGATGCGCCAAAGCCGGTCCCCGGCATTCGCGGCGGGATGTGGGCAATTTTTCGTGGCCAATCGCGAAGCCTATTTTGCCATGGGCGGCCACGAGTCGATCAAGGAAACCCTCCATGATGGGATCCGATTGCCCAGGGCCTTTCGTCAGGCGGATTTTGCAACCGATTTGGCGGATGCGACTATTTTGGCCCGGTGTCGGATGTACACGACGGGCCGGGAAGTGCGTCAGGGGTTGATGAAAAACGCCACCGAGGGTTTGGCGCGAAAGGGACTCTTATTGCCGGCCACCTTTCTGCTTTTTGGGGGACAAGTTTTCCCGATTGGCGTCCTGTTAACCGGGATATTTGCGCAAAGCGTTGGAATTAGTATCGTGGGTGGACTGGGTACTTTGATCTTGTTTCTGACACGGGCGCTGGGTATGGGCCGGTTTGCCCAGGATGGTTGGTCCGTGGTTTTGCATCCGTTTGGGGTTTTGGCTCTCCTGTTTCTGCAATGGGGTGCCAGACTTCGGAGCATTCGCGGCAAACAGGCGTCCTGGCGCGGGCGGACCTATCCGGCTGGATGATAAATCCTTTGGCCGAAAGGAAATGGCCTCCCGCACGGGAGGTTTAGATGGTGCTTTTTGGCCGGACAAAGACTTTTCTGGGAGAGTCCAGGCGCAATTTCTACACCACGGGCGCGGTCCTGCCCAGTGGCATGGCTCTTGCCTGCGAGGTGACGAAACACCTCATTACTCCCCATCGCGAGCCACTAAGAATTCTTGAAGCTGGTCCCGGAACCGGACCTGTCACCCGCATGATTGCCAAGCGCATGATTCCAGGCGACACACTCGACGCCGTGGAGATCAACTCCGCCTTCGCTCAAGCCATGCGCGATTTGGTGGCCCGCGACCCGGGTTTTGATGCCACTCGCGACCGGATCAGGGTGATCGAGGCGGACCTGCTCACGCTTGCGCCCAGCGGGGATTATGACGCGATCATTTGCGGTTTACCTTTCAACAATTTTGATCCGGAACTGGTAAGAAAATTGTTCGATGCAATGGAGGGCTTGCTCAAGCCGGGCGGTCGCCTTTCGTATTTTGAATATTGGGCCATCCGGACGCTCAAATCCCCTTTTGTGGGATCGCAAACGCGTCAAAGACTCAAAGGGATTGGCAATCTTACTGGCGAGATTCGCAAGAGGATGGGCGCATCAACCCGCCTGATACTTGCCAATTTCCCCCCGGCGCTGATCCATCACATGATCAAGGACTAGTTTGCAATCAGATGCCGCCATGGATGGCTGCTTTGGGTGCGCCTGACCTGGTCGGTGCCGGGTTTTTCGGAGTCCTGAGAGGAAATCAGGCTCCAGGGTTACGGACGGGATCAATTGTCAGGGTCTTGGAAACGACAAGGAGGTCGGTCATGAACAGGGTATTGCTTTCGGGATTGGTTTTTGCTTTGGGGATAAGCGGCATTCGCGCCGAGGACAAATCCAAGGTGCTTGTGAATATCAAGTCGGAAACGGCCAAATCGAACCCGGCGCTGTTGCTTTCCCAATTCAAGGTCAACGCGCCCAAGGAAGACCCGAATGAACCTGCGGGTAGCCCGAAAAAAATCACCAAAGAGCAAACTCCCAAAAACAATTTTCTCCTGGGCCTGGGATATTCGTCCAGTACTGGGATTCAGATTAACGCCGAACTGAGGACCGAAACCATCAGCCGCAGCTGTACGATGGCGCTTCCCAATCTCTTCTTCCAGATACCCGCCTCCGTCCGCTCCGGTGCCAAGAGCGACACCCAGCCCGCCTCAACGGAAGCAATGTTGTTGGATGACCCCATCAACCTGGCGGGAACCCAGCTTTTGGGTTGCCCCGAAGCGGATCAGGTCGGCCGCAGCAAATAGGCGAAATTGCCACTTTTTTCAGGGTGCGTTTCCGTTTTCCCGGTTTGCACGCATCGTTTTTCATTAGGGTACACCGGTCCAACACCCCAAAGGCTCTCCTTGCGAGACCCGGGGTGTTTTTTTTCGGATCATTGGTTTCTTCCCGTATTTTCACCCAATCATGAAAAAGTTCTCACCAAATCTGCCTCTGGATAGCGTGGTAAAGGGAGAGGTTTTTGGACCCAAAATCCTTCAAACGAAATAAATAAAAAGGATTTTTGGTTTTGAGTGGAAATCTTGACAAACCGACGCTATACCGGCTGAAACCCGCATAGGGGCTTTTCTCTGTAAACCCGTTCAAGGAATTCGTGCATGATCAGCAAGCGCGCTTTGGTTGCCGGGGCTTTCGCTCTCGGTATGGTTGGTTTCGTTGGCTTCAACGCTTCGGCTTTCGCGCCGAAAGCAGCCAGCATCAAGGATGTAATGAAGGCGGCTTTCGCCCCCAACGGCGGAAAGCTTTTGGCCAAGGCTACCGGTAAGGAAGCAACCGCCGAGGACAAAGAAAAGTTCCTCGAATGCGTCAAGAATCTGACCGAAGCCAAGCCACCAAAAGGCAGCGAAGAATCCTGGAAGAAGAAGACCGACGCCATTGTAAAGGCCGCCACCAACCTTAAGGAAGGCAAAGAAGGCGCCAACAAGGAAGTCAGGAAAGCCACCAACTGCAAGGCTTGCCACGACGAGCACAAGTAAGCTTTGAACAGGATCACGGGATCCTCGGAAAGGTCGGGTGCGCTCTGGCGCAGCCGACCTTTTTTTTGTCAAAAGCGGATTTCCCACACCCAATATTGGTGAAGGAACCCAATGATGAACCCCTCACGCCTTCCGATCATTCTTTGCACGCTTTGCACATTGATTTTCTTGTCTATTTCGGGTGCAAATGTCACCGCGTCGCCCCCCAACATCATCGTTATCCTAACGGATGACCAAGGGTATGGCGATCTCTCCGCCCACGGGCATCCTGTCCTCAAAACCCCCAATCTGGATAGGCTTCATCGGGAATCGGTCCGTCTTGAGGACCAGCTGATCAGTCCCACCTGCGCTCCAACGCGAAGCGCCCTTTTGACGGGCCGACACGAATTCAAAAACGGGGTCACCCACACGATCTTCGAACGCGAACGCCTTCGTCCCGATGCGATAACCCTGGCTCAAACGCTCAAACGGGGAGGCTACACCACGGGGATCTTCGGCAAGTGGCATCTGGGGGACGAGAATGACCGGCTTCCCGGAAAACGGGGCTTTGACGAGGTTTTCATCCATGGAGCGGGAGGGATCGGCCAATCCTATCCCGGAAGCTGTGGCGACGCGCCTGGCAACACCTATTTCAATCCCGCGATTTGGCACAACGACCATTTCGAAAAGACAAAAGGCTACTGCACGGATGTGTTTTTCGGTCAGGCTACAAAATGGATAGACAAAGTTTCGCGGGAAAACAAGCCCTTCCTGGCATGGATCGCCACCAATGCCCCCCATGCGCCTTTACAGTTGCGCCCGGAGGACGAGGCCCGCTACAAAGGAAAGTGTTCCCCCGAGGAAGCAAAGTTTTACGGGATGATTGCCAACATCGACGACCGGGTCGGGGACTTGTTGGCCTATCTGGAAAAACATGGCCTGGAGCGCGAAACCCTTATCGTTTTCATGAATGACAACGGGGGCACTGTGGGCACGAAAACCTTTAATGCAGGGATGCGGGGAAGCAAGGGGACAGTCTGGCGAGGAGGGACCCGGGGCGCCTGCTTCTTGCGGTGGCCTGGAACGCTCAAGCCACAAGGCATCAACGCGCCGACTGCGCACATCGACTTTTTCCCGACCATCGCAGACCTGGGCGGTGTGAGCCTTTCCGGGGCGGAGAAAAACCAGATCGAAGGACGAAGCATCAAACCACTTTTGGACAATCCGGACCACGCCTGGCCCGATCGCTACCTGTTTTCCCATCTGGGCCGCTGGCCCAAAGGTGGCGCCGAAAAGGCCAAATATACAACATGTGCGGTCCGGTTTGGTTCTTATACCCTGATCCAGCCAAAATTCCTGGCAGCTGGCGATGGAAAACAAGCCTGGCAGCTTTATGATCTTTCCAAAGATCCCGGCCAAAAGACCGATATCTCAGCAAATCATCCCGATCTGGTCAAACAAATGGAAATGGCCTACGACAGGTGGTGGGATTCGGTAACGCCTGACCTGGTCAACGAGGATGTGGTGCCCATCGCTGAAAACCCGTTTAAAACCCGCTTCATCAAGCAGTTTGGCCATCCATAACCGGAATCAGAAAGCTCAAATGATGTGCGGCGTGAATGAGTTGAAGGCGAGTGGCCGTTTCCTGATCGACGGATCCAAAAAGGGGCGAAGGGTGATAGGGCCCATGATGGGCTTCAAATCGGTCTAATGCTTTCAGGAACCGATCCACCGCCTTGGCCACATCCCCTCCGCTCGCTGAAACGGTTTCGGGGATGGTAGGAGTTCCCGCGCGCATTTTGCCCGTTTCAAGCATCTTGCGAAACTGCCCAGGGGCAATGGTCTTGCTGAGCGCCCAAAGCACAAAACGGATGAATAAAGGCGCTTTTGGAAATCCGTCCACAGGAAAAGTCAACCAATCGGCAAGGTGATTGCATACCTGTGCAAGGTCCCATTTTCCGACCGGTTTGTAACCCAGGCGCAATAGGCTTTCCACCTCACTTCGTACTTCGCCAAAATTTTGGAAAGTGAGGTCCCGCTGTTGTCCTGACATGGCGAAATCTCCTTTTATAGCCCACCGGGGTCACAACACGGATATGTTCAAGCCATCCAACCAAACAATCGGTTTACCCCTGCCACACCCTTCTTGTGAGCCTCCACCGCGTTTATGGTTTTTGGAGTTCCCCCCTCGACGGCTTGTTCGAGAACCAGGTGCGGCCGGATCCCTTTCTTTTTAAGGAAACCGGAAAGGCGATCATAATCAATGTCGCCTGTCGACGAAAACGCTTCGGTCCAGATCCCTTTTTCGGATTGGCGCAAATGGATTTCCACAACCCGGTCGGCGTAATGGGAAAGCGCATCGAAAAGCGCGACTTGCGAATTGCCACAACCCCGAAAGACCCAATGGGCATCGAGGCAAAATTTCATACAATCTGGATCCGTTGCGGTGAGCATATGATGAAATTCGCGGGCGCCATGACGAAGTTCCACATCGTGATTGTGATACGCAAGGGATATTCCGAGCGTTTTGAGCCTGGTTCCCAACTGGTTAAGCGATTCGGCCTGGCGGATCAGTTCCGCGTCGCCTTTGTTCCCGGCGGGTGAGGGATTGGTGACAATGATTCGGGTTCCAAGCTCTGCTGCTTTTTGCCCAATCGCGACAACAAGGTCGATGCTCTTTTGTGCCTCCATTTTTTCGTGGAGCGTGCTGTTGACATAGATCGAGCGCATCAAAAGACCATGACGCTTGAGCTTGGGGCCAAGACCTTCCAGCTCCCCCGGATTTCCAACCCCTGGTTCATAACCGGTAAGGCCCGACGAAGCGATGGCAGCAAGTGCCTCATCCGAGTGGACAACAAACGCCTTACCCTCGCGGGAATAAAAGGTGCCCCAGGGATAGGTGTTGGTGGATATGTGAAGCGGATTGGGGTTTTCCCCTATATTGGCTTTTTCCCCTATATTGGGGTTTTCCCCCAAAACGGTGCTTCCAGATGCAAGCGCCGCCATGGCTGCCACAAAAGTCCTTCGGTCCATTTGGTTTCTCCTCAAATAAAGTAGTTGGAACTATTTCATCTGGCCGGTTTTCCCCGGGGCGCCCTTCGACGGTTCGGGCATACCAACTTGTGAAGGATACATTAGGTACGCAAACAAATCCCGGACCTGATCAGGTGTTAATGATTGGAGCAAGCCCTCCGGCATCAGGGACGATGTCGATGGCTTGATTTCGGCAATATCATCAACGGCAAGTGTGGTCGTATCGTTTTGCCCACGCAAGGTGAGCGTCTTGTCATTTCTTGACAGGATCAAGCCGGTCAACACGCGACCATCGTGTAAGGCAAGGATCGACATTCGATAATCCGCCCCCACTACAGCACCCGGATCGATCATGTTTTCCAGCAGGTAGTCGATGTTGGATCGTCCGGATCCGGTCAGGTCGGGCCCCACCTTTTGTCCCTCTCCATAAAGCATGTGACACGAGGCGCAGGCTTTTTGGTATTGGAATCTCCCTTGGGAAAGATCGGCTTTGGCGAGGACCTCGGGGTTGAGCCTTTGACGCAGTTCCTCCATCAGTTTTTTCTTGTCGGCGGGGGAATCGCGCAACTCTCCCCAAGCCTCAACCAAAAGCTTTGTGAGGGCGGTATCGTTGAGCGCCCGAATTTGCCTGGCGTGATAAGCGGTCAGGTCGGTCCGGGGAATCTGTTTGGTGCCGCTTCCCAGATTTTTCAAAAGCTCAAAAGCGAAATGCGGCCGACTGACCAGCGTATCAAGGACCGCAGGCCGTTCCGAGGTATGAAACCTCCCATAACCTTCGACCAACTTCTTTGCGATGGCCGGATCATCAAAAAGCCCTAGACCCCGTACGGCGGTAATGTTGAGCGTCCGAACCCCAAGGACCGCATCGCAAATCTTTCGAAGATCCGCCGGCCTGGCATCGATCAGGGTTTGCAGGGCTTTTTGTCTGATGCGAAGATCGGCTTTATCGTCCATTACAATCTTTTTGATCTCTTCCATTGCCCGACCATCGCCAAAAAGGGTCTCCAGTTCCCGGGTAAGATCCGGTTTGCTCCTGGGCACCGCGGATAGGGCGAAAGCGTCCCAACCCAATGGTTTTGGCGCTTTGCGCCACCCTTGAAACGCTTCACGCATCCCGACTAAAATGCTTTCCTGAAGCAAAGATGGCAAACCCTTGGCGCGGGTTAAAAGGTCGCCCAATGCCCCGGGATTTTTTTCCATCTGGAGAGCAAGATTCCGGGTAATGAGCCTCGTTGTATCAGGCCATCGAGAGGCAAGCGCGACATTGACCAGTTCGCTTGACCGGTTTTCTCTGGGTTCTCCTAAGGGGATCAGGCCAAACCAAACCATAAGCGGAAGATTTGCATCTTTCGCAAATTCCTGATGGGTTACCAGTCGGGCGGCCAACTCCCCCCTTTGGGAAAGAGGCAATCGTTGCAAGGTCGAGGCAAGCGCCAATTGCACCAAACCCGCTTTGTCCTTTTCCGCCATGCGCAACAGCGCGGCAAAGGTTTCGTGATCTTCCGGATATATGGAACCCTTGAGCTGCCCCATAAGCGTATCCAGAGGCCAAAAATCGGTTAAAAGCCGGATTGCCCAGACCCGCACCGATTCGTCGGGATCTTCAAGCATGGCCCGCAGCGATTGCGGCGTGGTCTTTCCGTTTTGGTACTCGTTCCAAAGCTTGGGAAGATGTCCCTCCCCCACCATACACCTTGGGGTGATCATGGGGAGTGTTGGTTTCGACAAAGTTGTCCCAGACCCATAAGAGATCTTGTAAATACGCCCGCTGGTCCGGTGAACGCCTGTCGATTCGTGGCACTCCCCCATGTCGCTCCAGTCAAGGACATACGCGCTGCCTTCGGGCCCTGTGGAGATCTCCATTCCCCGAAACCAGGGATCCGCGCTGAGAAAGACATCGGGCTCGTGACGCCCCACAAATCCGGCGCCCAAGCGCTCCAATCTTTCGACATTGGCCCGGCGTCCGTGGAGGTTTAGGGTAAAAAGCTTGTTTCGATAGATTTCGGGAAACTGGGTCCCCTGATAGATCATCATTCCACAATGGGCGTGACCGCCTCCGAAATCGTTGGCTTTGCCATCGCGGCTGTTGATCCAGCCGCTTTTGGTGTCGA
>Ga0114972_10000496_pt1 | contig 29249 bp, 22 predicted proteins | sample M_140807_EF_Meta_FD_87354 | JGI IMG/M metagenome (GOLD analysis project Ga0114972, IMG submission 87354) | Freshwater microbial communities from Lake Montjoie, Canada to study carbon cycling - M_140807_EF_MetaG | ecosystem: Environmental > Aquatic > Freshwater > Lake | place: Lake Montjoie...
CCACCGTCTACACGGGCAGCACGGAGCTCCGCGCGCTCGAGGCGCTGCGCGATGTCGGGGCCGAGGTCCGCGTCTCCTACGACACGACCTCGACGCGCCTGCACGCGAAGGCATGGCTCTTTCACCGCGCGTCGGGCTTCTCCACGGCGTACATCGGCTCCTCCAACCTGACGCACTCGGCGCAGCAGATGGGGCTGGAGTGGAACCTGCGCGTCGCCGAGGCCCGCAACCCGAGCATCGTTGAGAAGTTTCGCGCCGTTTTCGAGTCGTACTGGGCGAGCCCCGACTTTGTCGCCTTTGACCCCGAGGCCTTCGCGCAGGCGACCGCGACGGCGCGGCCTGCGGGCGCGGCGCTCACGCTCAGCCCGCTGGAGCTGCGCCTCGAGCCGTTCCAGGAGCGCCTGCTCGAGCAGATCGCGCTCGCGCGGCTCAACGGCGCGCACGCCAACCTGCTGGTGGCGGCGACGGGCACGGGCAAGACGGTCATGGCCGCCGTCGACTACGCCCGCCTGCGAGAGGCCCTGCCCCGCGCGCGCCTGCTCTTCGTGGCCCACCGCGAGGAGCTGCTCCAGCAGAGCCAGGCGACCTTTCGCCACGCCCTGCGAGACGCCTCGTTCGGCGAGCTCTGGGTGGGCGGTCATCGGCCGCGCGCGTTCGATCACGTCTTTGCGTCCATTCAGAGCCTCGCGGCCTCGGGCCTTGAGCACCTGGCCCCGGAGCACTTCGACGTCGTCATCGTCGACGAGTTTCACCACGCAGCGGCGCGAACCTACGCGACGCTCCTCGACCGCCTGCGGCCGCGCGAGCTCCTGGGCCTGACGGCGACCCCGGAGCGGAGCGACGGCCTCTCCATCCTGGGGTGGTTCGGCGGCCGCATCGCCGCCGAGCTGCGCGTCTGGGATGCCATCGACCAGCACCGGCTGGTGCCCTTCGCCTACTTCGGCGTCCACGATGGCATGGACCTGAGCAAGGTCCCGTGGCGACGCGGCGTGGGCTACGACGCCGAGGGCTTGACGAACCTGCTCACCGCGAACGATGCGTGGGCGCACCTGGTGTTGAAGCAGGTCGCGCGACGCGTCGGGGACATCACCCAGATGCGGGCGCTCGGGTTCTGCGTGAGCGTCGACCACGCGCGGTTCATGGCGCGGGTCTTCAACGCCGCGGGGGTGGCATCCGTCGCGATCTGGGCCGATACCCCCGAGGACCAACGCCGGGACGCGCTGCGCGCCCTCGCCGAGCGCAGGGTGCGCGTCGTCTTCTCCGTCGACCTGTTCAACGAGGGCGTCGACGTCCCGAGCGTCGACACGCTGCTCATGCTGCGCCCGACCGACAGCCCGACGCTCTTCCTGCAGCAGCTCGGGCGCGGCCTCCGCAAGGCCCCGCACAAGGGCATGTGCACGGTGCTCGACTTTGTCGGCCACCATCGCAAGGAGTTCCGACTCGACCGCAAGCTCACCGCGCTCCTGCGCTGCTCGCGGGCGGCGCTCGAGCGGCAGGTGCACAGCGGCTTCCCTCACCTGCCGGCGGGGTGCCACTTCGAGCTCGACCGCGTCGCGAGCGAGATCGTGCTGCGGAGCATCCGCGAAGGCGTGCCGACCCAGTGGTCGCGCAAGGTCGAGGAGCTCAGGCAGCTCGCGAGCGACGGGCGCGACGTGACGCTGGAGACCTACCTCGCCGAGACCGGCCTGGAGCTCGAGGACGTCTTCGATGACAAGAGCGGCCGCACATGGGGCAGCCTGCGTGAGGACGCGGGCCTCGTCGACCGACCCGACGACGCGGAGGGCCCGCGGACAACCCTCCGCAAGGCCATCGGTCGCCTGCTGCACGTGGACGATCCCGAGCGTCTGGAGGCCTATCGAACGCTGGTGAGCCTGCCTGACGCCCCGCAGGCCGCCCTGCTGCCGAACCGCGAACAGCGCCTGCTGCGCATGCTCCTCGCGCCGCTCGTGGGCACGCTGGAGGGCGTCACGCGGGAGACCACGCTCGACGAGGCGTGCGCCCTGCTGTGGCGCCAGCGGAGCGTCCTCGCCGACCTGCAGACGCTGCTGACCGCGCTCACGCGCCGCGTCACCCACCTGCCGATCGCGCTGACGAGCGCCGCCGACGTCCCCCTGAGCCTGCACGCGCGCTACAGCCGAATCGAGATCCTGGCGGCCTATGGCGACGGCGCGCCCACGTGCGTGCAGGTGCCGACCTGGCGAGAGGGCGTGAAAGACCTCAAGGCCGAGGCCACCGACGTCTTCGTGTTCACGCTCGACAAGACGGACGGCGTCTTCTCACCGACGACGCGCTACAACGACTATGCGATCAGCCCAGACCTGATCCACTGGGAGAGCCAGTCGACGACGACGGCCGACAGCCCCACTGGGCGCCGCTACCAGACCCACGCCTCCATCGGTCGACAGGTTCACCTCTTCGCCCGGGTCAGCGGCGACGAGCGCGCCTTCTACTTTCTGGGACCGGCCACGTACGTCTCGCATACCGACGAGAAACCGATGAAGATCATGTGGCGACTGCACCACCCGCTGCCCGGCGACCTCTTCGCCGCCTTCGCCGCCGCGGTCGCATGAACCCCTGCCTGAGGAGCTGCCGGAATGTCCGAGATTCGCGTCGAGCAAAAGCACAGCCTGCCCATCGAAGACGCCAAGGGCCGCGTCGCCGCCTTTGAGGAGATGCTCACCAAGTACGGCGTCAAGGTGGACTGGAAGGGCCCAACGGGCACCCTCAAGGGCACGGGCGTGGGCGGGACCATCGCGGTCACGCCGTCTGCGGTTCAGATCGAGGTCAAGCTGGGGCTCATGGCGCGCGCCGTGGTGGACTCCACGAAGCTCAAGGCGAGCATCGAGAAGCGCCTGAAGGCTGCGTTCGAGGCCTGAGCCCCGGGTCGCTCACTCCTGCTCGACGATGACGAACTCCACGCGGCGGTTCGTGTCGCGGCCGGCGGGGGTGCGGTTGTCCTCGAGGGGCATCTGGTCGCCGTAGCCCTTGGCCTCGAGACGCGCGGGGTCGATGCCCTTGCCGACGAGGTACTTCATGACCGAGTCGGCGCGCGCCTGCGAGAGCTTCAGGTTGTAGGCGGACTTGCCCTTGTTGTCCGTGTGACCCTCGACCCGGATTTTCTTGATCTGCAGGTTGCTGCCGATCACGAACGCGACCTGGTTGAGCAGCTCGAAGCTCTGCGGCTTGATGCTGGCCTTGTCGAAGTCGAAGTAGACCTTCTCCAAGATCTCGATGCGCGCGCGCGTCAGCTTGACAAGCCCTTGGTCGGGGCAGCCGTCCATGTCGTCGACGCCGTTGATGACCTCGGGCTCGTTCGGGCACTTGTCGGCGACGTCGAGGATGTTGTCGCCGTCGTTGTCCGGCTCGGGGCAGCCGTCTGCGTCGCCGTAGTCGTCCTTGTCCTCGGCGTCCCGCGGGCACTTGTCCTGCGGGTCGAGCAGGCCGTCCGCGTCCGTGTCGGGGATCTCGTCGGGGCAGCCGTCCGCGTCCTGCCAGCGGTTCATCGTCTCCGCCTGCAGAGGGCACTTGTCGTCGACGTCGAGGATCTTGTCGTGGTCGTTGTCCTCGTCTGGGCAGCCGTCTTCGTCCGCGAAGGCGTCCTTGTCCTCGGCGACGCCGGGGCACTGGTCGGGGCCGCTCTCGTACCCGAAGACGCCGTTCGCGTTGGGCGACGTCGAGCGGACAGCGTCGAGGATCGCATCCCTGTCGTTATCGGGGTCGGGGCAGCCGTTCGAGTCCTCGAAGCGGTCCATGTCCTCGGGGTCGTCTGGGCACTCGTCGACCTCGTCGTTCAGACCGTCGTCGTCATGGTCGCGGTCGCGGTCGTGCCACGCGAAGCCCGCCAAGAGGCGGAAAGCGGGCGAGCCGTAGTCGGGCACCACGCCCGTACCCGCGCCGACCGTGAACACGCCACCGCTCCGGGTGAACACACGCAGGCCCATCACGGCCTCGAGCGGGTTCGCCTGAGAAGCCGAAGAGACGTCCGCGATGGGGCTCGCGCCGAATAGCTCGGTCATCAGGACCAAGTCCTCGGAGCCGAGCTGAATGCCGACCGCGGCGCCGTAGGTCACCTCGGTGCCGAGCTCGAGCGTCGTGCCCGAGACCTGGCGTGTATCCGGACGAAACCGCACGCCCCCGTTCGCGGCAAAGCTCAGCGCGCGCGCGCGCGCCTCGAGCACGAGCTTGGGGTTGACCGTGGCTTGCTCCGCCCCGATGAAGCTCTTGCCCGAGCCGGTCGGCAGCGAGACGGGCACGGAGAGCGCGGCGCCGAAGCCCTGCCCCCCCTCAAGACCGGCGATACGCAGCTTGGGCACCAAGCGCAGGTCGCCTACGCCCACGCCGTCTTGGCCTTGGGCCTTGAGCACGCTGCCGGTGACCCACGACAGGGGCACGTCGAGCGTGAGCTCCAGGCGGTCCATCACGCCGACCGTGAGCAGGAGGTCTGCGGTCGCGAGGTGGGCGACCACGGTCTGCACGAGCTCGCCATTGCGGCGCTCGACCAAGGGCTGGTTGCCGTAGTTCACGACGAGCGACGGGACGAACTCGGCGTGGCGCGCGATCTGCCCGCCCTCGACGGTCAGGTAGTTCCAGGTGCCCGGCGCTGGCCGAAAGTTCTGGATGTCTTGCGCGGCGGCCGCCCCCCCAAAGAGGACCGCGGCCACCCACGAAAAGCGCATCGCCATCGACCGACCCATCGTGCGGCGTCTCCCCTGTGCACTGCGACGCCGGGACACTACCCCATGCGATCGGGCATGCAAAGGGCGCGGGCGCCCGCCGCCTACTTGGTCAGCGCGATGAACCTGCGGCCGTCGCCGCGCTGGATCCACAGGCGCGCGACCTGCCCGGGCCGAAGCGCCTCGAGCGCCTGCGCCAGGGCGCGCGGCTCGCGCACATCGCGGCCGTTGATCTGCAGGACAATGTCGCCCCGCTGCAGCCCCGCGCGCTGGGCTGCGCTCCCCGGCTCCACGCGCTGGATGCCGACACCACCCTCGGCGCCCGCGCCCGCCCGCCACGCGGGGTCAACGGGTCCGATGCGCAGCCCGAGCGGCCCCGCGCGCTCCTCTTCGCGCAGGCCTTCACCCGGTCGGTCCGCGTCGTCCGGATCGTTCGGCAACGCATCCAGCCTGACCTTGAGCGTGCGCGGCGCGCCGTCGCGGACCACCTCGATCTCGACGGTCTTGCCGACCCCTGCGGTGCTCGCGAGCCATGCCAGATCGCCGTCACGCTGCAACGGCGCGCCGTCGAAGCGCGTGACCACGTCGCCTGGCTTGACGCCCGCAGCGGCGGCGGGGCCGTCGGGCACCACGGCCGCGACCAGCGCACCCCGCGGCCGGTCGAGGCCGAAGCTCCGCGCAAGCTCAGCCGTGACCTGTTGAATCTGTACGCCCATCCACGAGCGCGCGACCTTGCCCGAGCCATATAGGCCGGGCAGCAGCTTCTTAACCATGTCGACGGGGATCGCGAAGCCGATGCCCTGCGCAGCGGCGTTGATCGCAGTGTTGATGCCGATGACTTCGCCCCGGGTGTTGAACAGCGGACCTCCGCTGTTGCCGGGGTTGATGCTGGCGTCTGTCTGGATGAAGTCGGCGTAGCGCACGCGGCCGTCCGGGTGCACATCACCGCGGTGGGTCGCGCTCACGATGCCCGCCGTGACCGTGTGCGAGAGGCCCATCGGGTTGCCAATCGCCACGACCCACTCACCCGCTTGCAGGCGCGCGCTCTCACCGAGCGGCGCGACCGGGAATCGCTCACCCGCGGCCTCGACCTTGAGGAGCGCGACGTCCGTGGGCGCGTCCCGACCAACGACCCGCGCGGGGTAACGGCGCCCGTCCTCGAGGCAGACCTCGATCTCAGCAGCGTCCTCGACGACGTGATTGTTCGTGAGCAGGTAACCATCCTCGCGGATGAAGAAGCCGCTGCCCGCTCCGTGGGGCGCGGGGCCGTTCGGCCGTGAGCCACCGCGCTGCGGACCGAAGAAGTAGAAGAAGGGCGCCTCCTCGCCCGAGGGCGCGCGCCCCTCAACCTCGATGGACACCACGGCCGGGCCCACCTTTTGCGCCAAGGTCGCGAACGCACCGAACGTCACCGGTGTGTCGGCTGTGATCCCCGTGTCCGCCGCGCCCTCAACGTAGAGGCGCTCCGACGGCTTGCCTTGGGCGCCGCTGAGCAACGCGACCCCGAGTGTGGCGGCGCAGAGGGCGGCCCCCAAGAAGAGAAACGTGCGTGGTCTCTGGTTCATGCGAACGTCAACCGCTCAGGGCGGCGCGTGTATTTCGGGCAGGCGAGCCAGCCACGCCTGACCCGCAGACGACTCCGCCTCGACCGCGCGCCCCGCGGTGTCGACGTTGAGCTTGACGCCGTCGGAGGGCGCGTGCCCACCTCGCACAAGGACGCGGACGCGATCGCCCAGGACATCGACGTCGCCCGGCTCAAGGCGCATCGGCGCGCCCGCCCGAGCCGCACGCCGCATCAGCGCGCCAAACGTGGGGGTCCCGGCGCCCATCGGACGCCATGTCACCACGACGTCGAGCGCCCGTGAGCGCACCCGCTCAGCTCGCTGGTCGACCATCCGGGACCAGCCGAGCGCGGTGAGCGCGAGCCCGCACAGCACCACCCACACGGGCGCGGGGGCGCGCGCGGTCAACAGCTCACCGCGTGCGCTGTCCGGTCGACCGCTTGGCGAGCGCGTCGAGCGCTGCGTCGTCCTCGGCGCTGGTGCGATGCAGTGGCTTCGCCTCGCGCATCTTGGCGGCGATCTTGACGCCCTCGGGGCGCGTTCGCTTGCCCTGGGGCTGCTTGGTCTCGCCCTTGCCCGCGGCGCTGGGCTCCGCCTTTTCGTCCGAGCCCCCGAGCGCGTGGCGCAGGTGGTCGAACGTCGTCTTGCCGCGCACGGGCAGCATGAAGAAGCCGCACACAACGGCGATGATGAGCGCGCCGAGCACCATGCCGCGCACCGCCTCACCGCCCTTGACATCTGGCTTGGCGGCGCGGCCACCGCCGCTCTTGCCGCCGCCCTTCGCTTTTGGTTTCGCCTTTGCCATGGGCACACTGTGGCCTACATCAAACCACACGTCAAGTTCGCGCTCAGCGCGCCCCGCAGGGCAGCGTCTGGCAGGGGTCGAGGGCAGCGGGCAACGGACGGGGCGTCGGGCAGAGCCCGCCGTTCAGCAGGGCGCAGGCGGCGTTGAAGACCAGATCGCCCGCGTCCGGAGAGGTCGCCCGCCACACATCGCCGGCGCCGGGGTGCAGCGAAAGCTCAACGGGCACAACGCCCTCGACGACGCGGCGCGCTGCGGGTGGGTCGAGGAGCTCAAGCACGTCGCCCGGGGAGACGCCTCGCTCCAAGAAGTCGGTGGTCGGATGGTACGCAAACTGGCCGTCGAGAAGCCGCAGCGCGTCCCCCTCGGCGCGGACCTCGCCGTCCACGCCCACGACTCTCCATCGGCGCAGCGACCCCTGAGCCGCACCGGGCTCCGGGAGGCTGACCAGAGCGAGCAAGTGTCCCCCACGCCGGTCACGCAGCACATCGGGCAGCGCTTCGAAGAGCGCGCGAGACAGCGTCTCGAGCGTCCACGCCGCGTCGCAGGCGAAGCCCAACGCACACAGCGCCATCTCGGCATCTCCCGCGCCTGCCTGCCGCGGCGCGCGCGCGCTCGGCTGCGTAGCGTCCGGGCGAAGCGCGCCCTCGAAGACGGGCACGACCTCGCCGGGGGGGCGCGCGGTTCCGACGCCGCCGTTCGTGCGTCCGAGCACCCACACCCCATCCGCTTCAAGCCCATCGAGCGCGGTGAACGCCTGCGGGTTCAGCGCACCCGACGCCCTCTCCACGGCATCCTCGACGCCGTTCATGTCGAGGTCCAGCCAGTTGGCGCTCAGGGCATCGCTGAACGCCAAGGTCGCGGCGCGGCGCCCGCGGACATAGCCCTCGTCGAGGCCGCCCGGCACGGTGAGCACGGTCAGCGGTCCCAAGTAGACACGGTCAATGCGGCTGCGCAAGCAACCCAACCCGCCGCACGCGGGCGCGACGGCGCCATCGGACCAAACAGCGGCGTCGCTGCGCCCCGACAGCCACTCACCCAAGCCGGGCAGAAGGCCCAAGTGGGCGGCGAGGCCCCAGCGCGGGTTCCTGAGAGGCAGCCAGACCACCCGCTGCTCGACCTCAAGGGTCAACGGCGTCGCCTCCGGCGCCTGCATGAGGGCCCGTGCCGCGAACGCCGCGAGCAGTCGACCGAGCGAGGCGTCGCGCTCGAGCGCCGCTTGGGCGTCTCTCAGTGACGCGTCGCCGCGCAGAGCAGCGCCTTGCGCGTCGACAGGCTCACCCGCTGCGTTGGTCTCCGGCACAAAAGCGCGCGCGCCGACCGTCACTTCGTCCGAGGCGGCGTAGGTCAGCCAGAGCGCCAAGGCCCCCGGAAAGCGACCCTCGAGCGCGCGCCGCGCGTGGCCGGGATGGTCCGCCGAGAGGTCGGCCGCGTCCTCGCGAACCCGCCCCGCGGGCGCTGCGCCCCACGCGCCCACGACCGCGAGCGGCGCCTCGTCCGCGCTCGACCGCAGCAGCAGCGCTCGGACACGATCGTCGCGCTGCAGCGGCCAGCGATCGTCCTGAGAGAGTAAGCTCGGCGCCTCGAGCGCAGCGCGCAGCGCGTCGAGGCTGGTGGGCGGCGCCAGCACGCTCTGCGCCTCGAGCGGGAGCGCGGCTTCGCCGACCTGGATCGTGACGGGGAGCGCTGTGCGATGGGCCGCCTCAACGGCCGAGGCGGCCCGCTCGACCACGCCCTGCCACCAAGCCGGCGACGCGCCCGAGCGCAGCGGCAACCGCTCGAACAAAGCGCCGCCCCGTTCGACGAGCCGCGCGATCTCCGGCACCTCACGCCCGCCCGCGCCGACTAAGGTCGGGCCGCTCAAGCCAACCGCGTCGGGCGCGCTCCGAGCGCCTGTGGCGTGCACGGAGAGCACGTCCTCGGGCAGGCCGGTCCGCAGCGCGATCCCGTGCGTCAGCGTGCGGAGCTGCGCTGGGCCGATGGCGTAGACATCGAGCGACGCCAAGACCCACACCCGCTCGCCGCGACGCACCACGAGCACCTGGCCTTCAGGCGGGTTCTCGGCGTCGAGCGCGCGCGCAGGCCGATCCCCACCGGCGCCGGCCAGCCAAACTGCATCGAACTCGCCATCCCCGTCGGCGTCTTCGAACGTATCCTCGCAGCGGTCGGGCGCGGGGTTGAGCGTCAGCGCGCCGTCGTAGATCCCGGGTCGATTCTCGGGGCACTCCGCCGAGGCGCGGTCGTTCCACGTCTCAAACGAGGTCGGCGCGAGGTCGAACCGAGCGACCCCCGCGCGAGTCACGCCATCGTCTGGATCGGGCGTGGGCGCGGGTGCAGGCGATTCGCAGCGCGCCCCGTCGCAGACCTCGCCCGTGGGGCAGTCATCGTCGATCGCGCACGCCGGCATGGCTTCGGCCGGCGAGGCATCCGCGACGCCGCCCGTGTCGAGCGGGGCGTACATCGCGAAGTCGGCGACACCCGCGTCCTCGGCGGTGCGCAACGCGTCCGGCAGCGCGTCGCCGCTCACGGAAACGCCTCGGTCCTCGACGCCCACGCCGCACGCCTGCAGGGCGAGAACCGAGGCGCAGAGCGCGCCCACGCGCCCCCATCGGGTCAGGATGTCGAAAAACGCCATGGACGCAGCATAGGGCGATGCCTGAGTTCGATTCAAAAACGCCGCTCGCATGCTAAGAGAGCGCCATGAACCAACGCTTCGCCCTGCTGGTCAGGGAGACCGCCCGCGTCGCCACGTTGGCGGCGCTCTGCCTCGCGGCGCGCCCATCGACGAGCGCGGCGGACGCGGGCGTCAACGCCCTCGTCGACCGATTGTCCGAGCGCATCGGGCCCGCGCTCGCGGGCACGTCGAGCCGCGATGACGAGCGCGCGCCCCGGCCGCCAGAGCCGGGCGACCGCGTGACCGTCGTCTCGGCGAACCTCGCGGTGTGCGACGCCCGCGAGGCCTGCAAGATCGACGCGGAGGTCGAGCTCAGCGGGCCGGGGCCACGGCTGCTGCTCGTGGACGCGGGCGCGGTCTTTAAGGCGGGCGACAGCGCTTGGGTCGCGGCGCCGAACCAGCGCTTCGTCGTGAACGGCCCATCGGAGCGCCTAACCCTCGTCGCGCTGCCACTCCGCCCCGGCACCCCAGCCCCTGCTGCGCTGACCCCGGTGAGTGTCGTGGCCAGCAACGACGCGGGTGTCTTGGCCGTGTTGCGCACCGTGCAGCGCATCGAGACCGAGGACATGCAGCGCCTGCGTCGCTACGTGCGCGAGCGTGACGGCGAGGTCGGCGTCGATACCTTCATTGATAACGAGGACGTCCGCCTCGCCCGCGCGATGACGTGGACAAAGGACACGAACGGCGTTCAGGGTCGATTGCCGCTCGAGGTCGTTCGTTTCGCGCTCTATGCAGTGACGGCCAATCACACGCTCAGTCACGCCGCCGACTGGTACCGGAACTTCGACAAGCTCGAGATGAACCCCGCGATCGCGCTCGCCGGTGAGAAGGCGCACCTGATCGAGCTGGTGCTCGAGCGCGGGGGGCTGAACTTCCGGGTCTACGGCCCCTCGTGGGCCGACCACCACTTCAACCGAGGGGTGCGGGCCTACCGTGAGGGCGACCTCGAAGGCGCGGAGAAGGCGTTTCGCACCGCCACGACGAAGCAGCCAGACCTGCTCCGCGGGCACTACAACCTCGGGGTCACGCTCTACCGCAAAGGCAAGTACACCGAGGCGGACGAGGCGTTCCAGGTCGGCACGGGCATCGACGGCGCCGACGCGGCCATGTTCTACAACCGCGGGGCTACGCTGTGGCGGACAGGCGACATGCTCGGCGCCGCCCGCATGTTCCGTGAGACCTTGAACCGGAACGCGCGCGATCCCGAGGCGGGCGATTGGCTGGCCAAGGCGGACCCGCAGAACAAGACCGCGCCGCGTGCCGCGCCCCCGAAGAAAGGCAAGAAGAAGTGAACGCCGCCGCCCGCTGGCTCTCGCTGTGCATCGCATTCGGCGCCCTCTCGGGGTGCATCGGCTACCAGCAGGCCGAGCTCAAGGCCGTGCGCCCGACAGGTCCTGTGGCGTCTGGGCCGCCCGCGACGCCCGAGGAGCTCAACGGCGAGGCGCCGCCGCTTCGCGGGCTGGCTGACACGATCCCGCTCGTGCCGCCCGAGCTCGTGCCCCCCGAGCCGCCGCCGGACCCTCAGCCGAGCTTCTGACGGGCGCTCAGGGGCGCAGCTGCATCAGCAGGGTCGCGCCATGCACCATCTCACCCTCGTCCGGCGCGGCGAGCGCGACACGGGCGAGCTCGAGCTGAACAGCGAGCTGCGCCTCGACGCCCGCCCCAGAGGGCCAGCCTGTCGTCAAGGCGCCGGGCAGGCGGAGGACGCCCGACTCAGGCGCCAGCGCGCGACAGGCGACCACGTGGGTTGTCTCGGTCGCGGCGTCGAACGCGACGAGCTGGACATCCAGAGGCCCAGTCCCATCGGGCAAGGGTGTCCAGCGCACCTCGACCGGCTCGCCGAAGCGCACCGCGCGCACATCGGGCGAAGGTGAGACGATGTCGAACGGCGGCGCCTCGTCACGCTCGAGGGTCCCGCGCCCGCGCGCCTCCACGCGCCACGCTGCGGAGACGTCGACGCTGTGCGGCCCGAGGACGATCCGCCGCTGCGCCTCGCGCCGCAAGTAGACCCAGACCGAGCTCTCGGCGACGCCACCGGCAAACAGCGCCGAGGGGAGCGTCACCTCGCCGTCGTCGGCGAGCCCCGCGTCCATCGTGTAGTGTCGGATACCGCGGTAGACGTTGCGGTTGAAGATCGGCGCGCTGCCGCCGACAAAGAGCCGAAGGCGAGTCGAAGCCGGTGGCGGCGCGGTCCAGGTCAACGAGACGGCGCCGTCGCCCACCCCCTGAGCGCGCGCCACGGCCGCGTCGAGCGCTGCCGAGTCGACGCCGTCGAGCGCTGCCGGGCCCTCGATCGACGTCGCGCCCAAGCCGACCAGGCGACCGCCGCCCCAGCGCACGTCGATGGCGTCCCCGGGTCGAAACACCTGGAGCGCCCCGACCTCGGGGTTCGGGTCGTAGGCGAAGCCGCCGCGCTGCGCGTCAACGCGCGGCACCAGCGTGAGCGCACCCAGCGGTGCGTCGACGTTGACGATGCCGAGGTGCGCGTCTGGGTGCGGGGGTGGCGCGGCCTGCGCCACGCAGACGCCGCCCTCGATGTCGACCTCGGAGAAGCCGAGCGCGTTGCCCTGCAGGCCCACGATGCGGCCCGGCTGAGCCCGCGCTTCGCCCGTCTGCAAGACCTCGACGCGCCAGGCTTGGCAGCCCTCTTCGGGCAAGCCGCCGCAGCCGCCGCAGATGTTTGAGACGCCTTCGTCCACCACGCCGTCCGCGTCCTCGTCCTCACCGTTGCAGACCTCGGGCGTGCCGTTACCCGCGTCGAGCTCGGGCGCGGCATCTGCAGGCGGGCGGGCGTCGACGACCGCCGCGTCTTCCGCGGGGCGCGAGGCGTCCGTCGCAGCATCTCCCCGCGCGTCTGGGCGGGCGTCTGCGGGTGACAACGCGTCACTGAACACCGCTGCGTCAGACGCTGTGTCTGGCCGCGACGATGGCACGTCCAGCAGCTCCAGGTCGCGTCGGGGCGTGGCGTCGTCCAAGCACCCCACGAGGGCCACGCCGCTCGATAAGAGCCACCGCGCGCGCATCATCGGACCTTACCTCGGGCTATATCGTCGGCTTGAGTGTGTCTGAACACGGCCCTGAGTGTCGAGCAGGCAGAGCCGCTCAATGGGGCAGGCAGCGCACACGGTCGGCTCTCGGCGCCGCAAACACCCGCCGCTGATGCCCATGTGGGTCAAAGCAAAGTCGTACTTGAGCGGGTCAAGCGGGTCGAGCCGCGCGAGCGCGTCGGTCACCTCACGCGCGGTGCGGCCGTCTGCCGAGGCGCGCTGCGTGAGGCCCAGATAGGTCGAGATGCGGTGAATGTGGGTGTCGATGGGCATGAGTAGACGCTCGGTCCCCAAGTCGGCCCACAGGCCAAGGTCGACCTCGTCCGGGCCACGCACCATCCAGCGCAAGAACAGCGACCACCGCTTGCATGCGCTCGCCTTGCTCGGGTCGGGCGCCAGGTGCTCCAGGCCACGCCGCGGCTCCAGCTCGGCTGTCGGGGCCATCAGAGCGGCTCGAAACGCCTGCAGCGCCGGGCGCAGGTCGCGGTCGTCTGGGTTCAAGTGCGCGGCGACGCACGCCCCGAGCCCACCATGGGCGCGCAGCACAGCACCGACGCCGAGCCAGAGGCGCGCAAGGTCTTCGCCACGTGTGAAGCGGTACACAAAGCCATCGAAGCGTGCCCGAGCGTCTGCGGGAGAGTCCTGCGCCGCCGCGCGCGCAGGTGCAGAGCCGATGCGTGCGGTCACCTCTTCGAGCGCCCGAGCGATCAGGTCGACGCGCCCGTAAGCGAGCAAGGCGGCGTACAAGGCGACGACCTCGCGGTCCTCGGCGTGGGCGTAGCGGTGGGCGAAGGCGACGGGGTCACGGGCCCGCGCCGCGGCGTAGTCAAAGCGCGCCAAGAAGCCATCGAGGGCAGCCCGCAGCGCGTTCTCCCGCGCGCTCGAGGCGCCCGGGCTCATCGCCCTCTCCCGGGCCGCCGCTTGGGCTCGGGCAAGTGGCGCAGGGCCGCGAGGTCCTCAAGGCTCCCCAAGAGCGCGCGCAGATAGTTCGGCGACAGGGCCTCGGCCTCTCTCAGCACGCGCGCGACGAGCGCCTGCGGGTTGTAGTGCCCGAAGTCGTCGGAGAGCCGGTCGTGCGCGCGGGCCACGACCACCGCGGAGCGAGCGTGCTGCGCGGCTTCTTGGTAGAGCGCGCGCGCCACGCGGTCGCCCACCTCGCGCACGCGGCGGTCTGCGCCAGGCGCGCCCCGCCCCTCACCCAGCGTCGCGCGGAGCGCCTCGTCCGCGAGCTCGGCCGGCAACAGGATGCCCTTGGCCTCAACCTGCGAGAGCAACCGCCGCACGCGGTCCTGATGCGCCTCGGTCGCGCCCGACTTGAGCTGCCGAAGCGCGCGCGGCCCCTCGGTCGTCAGCGCCTCAAACTCGCCGCGCGCCAGCATCAAGGCGAACTTGCCGTCGGGGTCCCCGCCCTCGTCTTGCAAGGCGCGCAACATCGAGGCCGCCTCGGCGCGCGCTGCGTCGAAGGCCGCCTCAAAGGTCTCGAAGCGCTCCAAGGCCCGCGCCCGGAGCCGCTCGGCGACCACGCCGTCGTACTCGGCCGCCTTGGCGAGCAGCGACTCGATAAAGCGCAGGCCTGGGCCATCGTAGGCCTCGGCGCCCAAGGCTTTCAGAGCTTCTAGCCGCTGCTCGAGCGTGTTCTCGACGCGCGTCGTCACGGCGCGCTCGCGGGCGGCTGCGGCGGCTTCGCGCCATCGCGAGAGCGCGGCACGGGCACGATCTCGACGCGTCGATTTCGGGCGCGGCTGGCCGCGTCCGCGTTCGGCACGCTCGGGTGATGCTCACCAAAGCCGGCCGCGAAGAGCCGATTCGGCGCCAGCCCCGCGGTCACAAGCGCCCGCGTCACGGTCAGCGCGCGCTGCGCCGAGAGCTCCCAGTTGTCTTGAAACGGCCCGTAGCGCGTGTGGATCGGCTGGTCGTCGGTAAAGCCGCTGACCATCACGATCTCGTCTCGGCCCCGCAGGTACTTGTCGAGCGGCGCCGCGAGCTCCGCGAGCAGGGCCTCCCCCTCGGCCGTGAGCGCCGCCGAGTTGATGTCGAAGAGCACGTTGCCGCGAATCCCGATGCGCCCGTTGACGACGCTGATCCGCCCCGCCGCGAGCGGCGCCGCGAGCACTTGCTCAAGCGTGTCGAGCCGCTGCGTCACCTCGGTCCGCGCCTGCTTCTCCGCTTCAAGGTCAGCGGCCATGTCCGCCTGCAGCACAAGCGTCCACAGCAGAAACATCACGAACAGCCCGAGCATGCCCGCCATCAGGTCGCCAACGGCCATCCACACTGGCGCAGAGTCGAGCCCCTCGCCGCCCTCGCCCGCCTCGTCGTCGACGATCATGGGCGCCTCACGCCGCGTTGCCCCCGCGCAAGGCGCGCAGCTCCGCGAACAGCTCACGCTGGAACCTCAGCGTGTCGCTGAAGACCTCGCGCGTCTGGTCGAGATAGGTCCCGAGCGCGGGGCCCAGCTCGCTGCCCCCGCCCACGGCCGAGCGGTGCAGCGCCTCCTCGATGCCGACCAACGTGCGGCGCCAGTGCTCACTCGCCTCGCGGTAGCGGTCCACTGAGTCGCCAAAGAGCCCCGCGACAGCGCTCAGCTCCGCCCCGCCCGCGCGCACCAGGTCCGCGGCCTCGCGCACGAGCGCGCCCGTCGAATCGAGGCCTGCGCCCAGCGCTGTCGCGTGCGTCGTCAAGTGCTCGGCGAGGGCCTGCGCCGACGCGCCCCGCTCAGCGGCGAGCCGCACCTCGAAGTCCACGAGCCTCGACGCCTGGGCGTCTACGCTCGCCTGCACCCGGGCCTCGAGCGAAGTGAGCGCCTCAAGCAGCGCGTCCGTGCGCGCGAGGCGCTCGGTCTCGAGCGCACGGGTCTCCGCGCGCCGAACCGCGTCCTCAGACGCAAGGCGCTCCAAGCGAGCATCCTCGCGCGCCTCGAGCGCCTGCGCACGCGCTGCCGCCGCATCGACCAATCGGGCTGCCGCCGTGGGCGCCTCGAGCGCCGCCCGGGTGACCTCGGCGAGCGGTGCCGAGAGCGCAGCGCCGAGCGAGGCCAAGTGCTCCGAGAGTGAAGCATCAAGCCGCGCGATGACCGTCGCCGCCTCGCCCGCGCGCTCGGACTGCGCGGCGATGAAGCGGTCGAGGTGCGCGGCCAGCTCGATTGACATCGTCGCGGACGTCGCCGCGAGGCGCTCGGCCGCTGAAGTTTGCGCTGCGTCGAGGCGATCGATCGCGACGCGCTCGGCCTCAGCCAGCGCGTTCCTCAGCGCGACCGCGTGCGCGTCCGAGGTCGCCTCGACGCGCCGCAAGGCGTCGCCGAGCTGCTCGAGCTGGACAGGGAGCGCCTGAGCGGTCTGCGTCGCGGCACTCTGAACGGCCTCGACGAGCGCCCGCACCGACGCCGCCGCAGCCTCCGCGCCGCGCTGGCCCTCGACCATGTGAGCTTGGAAAGCGACCACGACTTCACTTTGCCGCGCGAGCCGCTCAGCCTCGGCGGCGGCCGCGCGCGAGAGCGCCGCGTCTACGCCCCGCGTCGTCTGCTCGAGAGCAGCGTCCACCCGCCGGGTCAGGGCCTCGAAGCGCGCGTCGAGCGCGGTCGTCCAGCGCTCGAACGCGCTCGCGCCCGAGGCGGCGAGGCGCTCTGCGGCCACGTCACCGAGATGCGCCATGGCGTCCCGCGCGCTGGCGGTGCTCTGCTGAAAGCCCGCGTTGATCTCCGCCTGCATCGCCCGCACGCTCTCCTGCAAGGTCGTGGAGAGCTGCGCCGCTCCGCGCGTCTGCGCCGCCTCGAGCGCCGGCCCAAGGGCCTCGAGGCGCGTGACGACCTGCGAGAGCGCCTCCGCTGCGCGCGGCAAGGCGTCGGCCTGAGCAGAGAGCGCCTCGAGCGCAACCAGCTGACGCGCGGTGGGGGCTCGGTCGGCGAGCGCACCGCTCACGAGCCGGCGCGCTGCGGCGTAGGCCGAGACCTCAGCGCGCCGCGCAAACGCCGCCGCTGCGCCGAGCGCGGCCGATGCGCTCACACCGGCCAGCGAGACCCCAAAGGCACGTCCAAGGCCACCCAGCGGCTGCGCGAGCCCCGCTTTGAGGGTCTCCAAATCGGCGCTCCCTGAGATCGCCGCCCGCGCGCCTGCGAGCGTGTCGACGAAGCCCATGAAGGTCCCGAGCAAGCCCACCATCACGACCAAGCTCACGAGATACGGCGTAAAGCCGGCGGCCGCTGGGCCCACGACGCGTCCAGACCGCCACCCCGCGATGATCTCGCGGAGTAAGGGAGAATCGGCCGCCTCAAGCGCGTCGGGGCCGGCGGAGGCGCGCGCGAGCGCCCCAACCTCGGCCGCCAAGCGCTCGGCGCCGCGCGCTCTCAGCCAGAGCTCCGCGATGCCGCCGATGAAGGCCGCGGCGATCACATAGACCAACGCTTGCCCGACGACCTCGTCGCCGGACTGCGAGGCCGCTGCAAACGCGATGAGACCCGCGCCGAGCGCGCCCGAGAGCAGAACGAGGGGAGAGATGTATCGCATGACCGAAGGCGCGGCGTGCCCCATCGGGGCGCGGCGTGTCAAGGCCGGTGGAGACCCATGCATGCGTGAGCGAGCGCTTCGAGGCGGTGCCGCTCATGCGCGAAGACCGCCTGCACGAACCGACGACCATCTTCAAAGGTCGCGGCGACAGCGGCCCCCGGCGCCCAGAGCGCCTCGACATCGGCCACCTTGGGCTGGGAGCCAAGGCCCTTGAGCGCTGCGCGCAGGCGCTCGCCCATCACGTCTTCGAGCCGAGCCCGCGCCCGCCGAAGCAGCGCTTCGGTCTCCGGCGCGCAGGCCAAGCGCAGCGCGGCGTCCAAGCGCTCAAGCCGCGCGGCGTCCTTACCCAAGGCGCGAAAGCCGGGTCCGAGCTCTGCGCGCAGGTCGCGCAGGCCGAAGCGCGCGCGCTTCAAGTGCGTCTCAAAGAAGTCGTCGAAGGGCGCCCACAGGGTACGCGTGGCCCCCGCAGCAGCGCGCTGCCGAGCTGCAGATGCCCCGCGTGTCGACGGCTGGGCGAAGAGCCCCGCTTGGTCGAGCAGCGTCCACGCGCGCGCCGGCGTCGGAAGGCGGTAGCGCGGCTTGAAGGCGTTGTCGAGTGCGTCGCCCAGGCGGCCGTCCAAGGCGGCCACTTCGTCTCGAAGTCGCAGGCGCAGACCGACGGGATCAGGCGGACCTTCGATAGGCTGCGGACCCTCGAGCTGAATCAGTGAGTCCGCGAGCGCGACGCCCCCCCGCAGATCGACAAGCTGCGACAGAAAAAGCGACGCGTCGAAGGCGCTCGAGTGCTCGGGCGTGACCAAGGGCGCCACGGCGGTCGAGATGGGGCCGACAGGCATCAGGGGGAGCTGAGGCATGGGCCGCCAGCCTACACGGTCACGGCAGGTCTGCGTAGGCGTCGCGTCGCAGGTCGGTGAGCGCGTGAGACGACACGCCGGACGTCGAGAGGACATAAAGGGACTCGCCGAAGACCGCGGCGCGGAGGACGCGCGCGCCCTCGAGACCGGCTGCGGCCTCGTGGTCGAGGCGCCCGAGGGGCATGAAGCCCTGCGCGAGGCTCAAACGCGAGAGCGCGAGGCCGGCGACGTCGTGCCCTGCCAAGCGCGCGTTGACGGGCACGCCGACGAGGCCCTCGGGACGCCAGAAGAGCAGGTCGGCCGCCGTGGGTATGGGTGCCAGCGCGCCGAGCCCGATGACTGTGCCGCCGAGCAGGCGCGGGCGGCGCGCGTCGCTGAGGTCAAGCGCGCGCAGGGCAATGCCCGGCTTGACGCCGTCGGCCGAAGCAAGCAGGTGCGCGGTCAAGAGCGCCGTCGGTGGCAGGGCCCACATCGAGAGGCACTCGCCCTCGAGACGCAAGGTCCCCGCGCTCCTCGGCCCGCTCGGTGAGAGCACGATGATCCTCACTTCGCCCCGGCTGGGGCCAACGAAGAGCGCGTCGTCCACAAGTCGCGTCTCGATGGGTCCGGCAGGCATGGTCCCGAGCTCGGCGACCCCGACGACCTCAAGGTGGTCGTCGAGCTGCGTGACCTGCACGCTCTCTGCGCCTCCGCCCGGGCCGCGCCGCGAAACGACGACGAGTCCACGGCGGTAAGGCTGCAGTGCTCCGCGCCCTGCGAGGCGGCTGCCCAGCGTCCTCGAGCCGAGCCGGACCGCATGGGCCGGACTCGGCGTGAGACCAAAGCGCCGAATCTGCGTGGCCTCGGATAATGTGGGCGTCGAGCGCGTCCCGGTCGCGACATCCGCGGAGGTCGAGTCGAAGACGACGGCGCGCGGCGGGCCCTCAACCGTCTGCGCGTGCCAGGCGGGTCGCGCTGCAGTCACATCCACCGCCACGAGCGTCGTATCGCCCGGATCTGACGCCCGGGAACCACGGCGCTGCAGGGCGAGCCACACCACCCCCCCAACGACGCGAGCGCCACGCCACGCCCCCTCGAACGCGTGCTCATCAACGCGCTCCGGCTGGGCGCGTGCGCGCGTCTCGATGACGAGCACGAGCGTCTGCGGAGGGTGACGAGGGGCATCGCAGGGTTTCCCTGCGGGTAACGTCCCCCCATCGCAGCGCATGCCGACGACCACGAGCCGCGTGCCGACGTTCACCAGCGCGGTCTGAGTCACCCCGAGCGTGACATCGGCCATGGGCGTCAAGGTCGACGCCGCGAAGACGAGGAGGCGGTCATCGCGGACGACGAAGAGCGTCTTGCCGTCGGACTTCATCACGTCGAGCTCGTCCACACCCGGCGGGTGGTCCCAGCGGGGTGGCTCGTCCAAGGGCGCCGAGGCCGCCCCCGCCTCCGCGTCCACGGCCTCAACGCCCGGCGAGGCCTCACAGGCCCACAAGACCCACAGCGCGAGCGCCCGGCGCGCCCATGTCGCGCACGCGCACCGGACGCTCAAGGCGCGGTCAGAGGCCAGCGGGGAACCGGATTCCACCCCGCCGCTCAACGCATCAACCGTGCCAGCTCAGCGCTGAGCCGCCGCCGGCGCTTCCAATCGACGCCACACGCGAACCACGTGCAGGAGCCCGAAGAGCACCGCGAGCCCAAACAGCTCTATGCCCCACGCAGGGAGCGCGGCGATCGCCAATCCGGCCGCCGCGAAGATGATGCCCGTCCAGATGAGCTGTCGGTCGAGGACGGCCCCGACCAAGGACCAGCCGCTCCCAATCAGCAGCATATAGAGCGCGTTCGCGGGCGCCAGCGCGAGGTCCAAATGCCACGCAACCGCCCAATACACCACCATGAACCAGTTGCCGATCGTCGCCGCAAGCATCATGCGTCGCATGACCTCGTTCGCGCGGGCCCGCCTGACCATGACGCGCTGCGCAACGAGCATCATGAGCGCGAAGACCGTCACGAACGCCGTGGCGATGCGCGGCGTGACCACGAGCCACTCCGTGCGATGCGCCCACGCCACGACCACCGAGAGCGCAGACCAAAAGACGGCGAGGACCAGCGCGACCCGGGCCCGCCAAGCCGCCTCGGCGACGAGGCTGTGGTCATCGGCGAGGCGCTCCAGCGCGCGTGTCCGCCGCGTCTCTTCGTCGCGCTCAGCCCTGAGCGTGTCGACGCGCGCGACCACCCCCCCGTCGACGGGCTCGGGCAGGTCGAGCAGCAAGAGCGTCGCCGCCTCCACATTGCGCTGTCGGAGCTCAACCTCGAGCATCGCCGAGACCGCGCGCTGCAATCCATCGCGCGCCTCGGCGTTCTCCGGCCACGCGACGAGCGCCTGCTGGTAGCCAAAGCGACACTCGGCGTACAAGACGCGCGCCGCGTGGACGGCAGTTGCGGGCGCGTCGGCGCCGAGCGTGCTTCCGAGTTCGGCCAAGCGCTCGTTCCGCTTGTCCGTCGCCTCGGCGAGCGCGCTTGAGCCCGCGTGCCGCCGACAGTCCATCAGCGCTTCGCGAAACGCCTCGACGCTCTGCGGCCGCTCCTGAGGCGCGGGTGACATCGCATGACGACATAGCCGAGCGAGCGCCTCGGGTGTGCCGACAGGCAGAGGCTCTGGCGAGCACGCATGCGCCTGAGTGAGCGTCGACAGGACGCTGAGCCCAGTGTACGGCGGCCGTCCCGAGAGCACGCGGTAGAGAATCGCGCCGAGCAGGAAGACGTCTGTCCGCTCGGACAGCGCTCGGCCATCGCCAAGCGCCTGCTCCGGCGCCATATAGGACGGCGTTCCGACGACCGCGCGCTGCTCGGAGGCGAGCGGCAGGACCGCGTCCTCACGCAGCGCCACCGCGAGGCCCCAGTCCATGACATAGACCTCACCGAAGGCGCCGAGCATGACGTTCTCGGGCTTGAGGTCGCGGTGCAAGACCCCGCGCGCGTGCGCGAACGCGACCGCACTGGAGACCCGGGCCAGAACCTCCAGATGAGAGTCGAGGGCGCCCTGGGCATCGACCGGGCCAGACAGGCGCTGCATGACCTCTGGAGACGCAAGCGCCTCGGCCCACGTGACGCCCTCGACGCGCTTCATCACGAAGAGCGGCGCGCCCTCGGGGGTTTGACCCAACAGGTGAACGGGGACGATCCCCGGGTGCTCCAAGCGCCCCGTCACGAGCGCCTCACGCAGCAGCGCGTCGCGCCCCGCGTCGCCCGGCCGTACCCGCTTGACCGCGACCTCGCGCTGCAGGCTCACCTGCTCCGCAGCGAAGACTTGGCCCATGCCGCCCTCGCCGAGCAGCGCTTGGAGCCGCACCTCATCGGCTCGGGTCGCGTCACCCGTCAAGTAGGGCAGCGACTGAACGCGCGGCGCGCCCTCGACGGCCGCCGTCGCGAGCGTCCCGCGCGACCCCAGCGCCAAGGCGCCCGCGTCGAGCCCCAGAGTCGCGAGTGTCTGTGCGTAGGCCTCGATGGCGCCCGCCTCACCTGCGACGGTCGCAGCGTTCTGTCGACTCAAAGGGGCAAGCCCGCCATCTCAAGGACGGCCGCAAAGTGATGCGGCTCAACGGGCTGAACGGAGAGTCGCATGCCCTTGCGAATCACATACATGCCTTCGAGGCGCGGGTCAGTCTTCAGGGCGTCGAGAGACACGAAGCAGGGCGCTTTGATGACGAACCGGACGTCGACACGCAGCCAGCGCCGGTTCTCTGGCGTCGCCCCCGGGTCGAAGTAGTGGGACGCGGGGTCCCACGCCGTCGGATCCGGATAGGCCGCCTCACACACCTCGGCGACCCCGGCGACCCCGGCCGGGTCGGCGTTCGAGTGGTAGAACAGCACGCGGTCCCCCACGCGCATGTCGTCGCGCATGAAGTTCCGGGCTTGGTAGTTGCGGACCCCCTCCCACGTCGTCTGCCCGTCCCGGGCGAGGTCGTCGATGGAGTAGACGTCCGGCTCGCTCTTCATCAGCCAGTAGCGCATGGGCGACTCCATACGCGATCCGCGGGCCTCCCGAGAAGCCCCGAGCGTGGTCTGCGCCCGCGGGGCGCCGTTGACACTGCGGCCGGCGCTGTTTAGCCTCGCGGCCCTTGCCCGCTCTTGGGCGCAGGAGGCCGGACTCGATGACCGACACCCGCTCGCTCTTCCGCAACCTGACCACGCTCTGCGCCGTCGCGATGCTGTTCGCCGCCAGCGCGTGCTCCAGCTCCAAGCCGCCGGAGAGTGGAGCCGAGTCCAAGGGCGGCGCAGCGACGAGCGAGGCCGCGCCGGGCGTGGGGACGCCCAAGCCCCCCTTCGAGGGCGAGGCGCCGAAGGGCGCGGCGAAGGTCCTCGACGCCGAGGTCGGGCGCTACGGCGGCCGCCTCGTCATCGCCACCGCGGGCAACCCGAAGAGCTTTAACCCCGTGCTCGCGAACGAGACCTCGACGACCGAGATCACGAACGGGCCACTGTTCGCGTCGTGCTGGGGCTACAACAATCAGAAGCAGGTCGAAGAGCCGGGGCTGTGCGAGAAGTACGAGCGCAGCGCCGACGGCTTGACGTGGACGTTCACGCTGCGCGAGGGCGTCTTGTGGTCGGACGGCACACCGATCACCACGGACGACTTCGAGTTCACCTATGCCGCGATGCTCGACCCGAAGGTCCCGAACTCAACGAAGGACCTGTTCAAGCAGGGCAAGGACGCGAGCGGCAACGAGCAATTCGCCCGGTTCGAGAAGGTCGACGCGCGCTCGTTTAGGTTCGTGACGTCTCAGGTCAACGTCATCTTCCAGTACGCCGTCGGCAGCATCTACGCGATCCCGAAGCACAAGTGGGAGGCCCAATGGAAGGCGGGTGACTTCACCCGCGTGATGACACTGCAGACCCCGCCGGGCGAGGTCGTCACCTCGGGGCCCTTCCGCCTCAAGCAGTTCGACACCGAGCAGCGCGTCGTACTCGAGCGCAACCCGCACTACTGGAAGGTCGACCAGGCCGGCAACCGCCTGCCCTACCTCGACCAGGTCATCTTCGTCATCGTGCCCGACTACAACGCGGCCTTTCTCAAGTTCCGCGAGGGCGAGACGCACCTGCACGAGGTCCGGCCGGACGAGATTGACCTGCTCAAGCGCGACCTCGACAAAGCCGACTTCGTGCTCGCGGAGCTCGGCGCCTCGTTCAATACGAACTACCTGATGTTCAACCAGGACACGGGCACCGACAAGGACGGCAAGCCGTTCGTCGACCCGGTTCGGATGAAGTGGTTCCAGAACAAGGCCTTCCGCAAGGCCATCAGCCACGCCATCGACCGCGAGTCGATCGTGCGCACGGTCTTCCACGGCCAAGGCGTGCCCCACTATGGGTACACGAGCCCCGCGAACAAGGCTTGGTTCACGGACACGGTCACCAAGTACCCGTACAACCTCGAAACATCGAAGAAGCTCCTCGCCGAGGGCGGCTTCACGACCAAAGAGGACGGGCTCTACGACGCTCAGGGCAACCGCGTCTCGTTCCGGCTCGTCACGAACTCCGAGAACCCGACCCGCGTCGCGCTCTTGAACCTGCTCAAGGAGGACTTCAAGAAGCTCGGCATGGAGGTCAGCATTCAGCCGGTACCGTTCAATGACCTCGTCACAGCGCTCGCGGATACGCGCAACTTCGAAGCGGTGGTCCTGGGCTGGGCGAGCGGGGTCCCACCCGACCCGTCCCAGATGAAGAACGTGCTGCTGTCGAGCGGGCGGAGCCACAACTGGTTCCCGAACCAGAAGAAGCCCGCGACCACGTGGGAGGCTCGCATTGACGAGCTGATGCTGAAGAACTCTCAGGCGCTCGACAACGCGGAGCGCGTGGCGACGTACGCCGAGATTGAGCGCATCTTCAGCGACGAGCTGCCACAGGTCGGCCTCGTCGTGGCGATGGACTTCGCCGCCGCGCGCAAGACGGTCGGCAACTTCAGCCCCGCGGGCCTGCGCCCCAAGACGCACTGGAACATCGACCAGCTCTTCCTGCGCGCGGCGCCGTAAAAGCGCATGTGGACGTTCATCGCCCGCCGCTTGGTCTCGATCCCGCCGCTGCTGCTCGCTGTGAGCTTCATCACGTACCTGCTGCTCTATGTAGCGCCGGGTGACTACTTCACGCGCCTGTGTGATAACCCCGCGATTACAGAGGAGATGTGCGCGCAGCTACGCACCCAGTACGGCCTCGATGGCGGCTTCTGGAAGCGGTACGCCTTCTGGCTCGTCAACGCCGTGCAGTTCGAGTTCGGCTACAGCTTCAAGTACGAACTGCCGGTGTTCTCGCTCATGGCGGAGCGCCTGTCGAACACGCTGCTGCTGAGCGGCACGAGCCTCGTCGCGTCGTGGGGCATCGCCATTCCCCTCGGCGTGGTGGCGGCGGTGTTTCAAGGCAAGTGGGCCGACAAGGTGGCCGGCTTCATCAGCTTCTTCGGGCTCTCCATCCCGCGCGTCTTCTACGCGCTCCTCGCGCTCCTCTTCGCGGCGAAGACGGGCTGGTTCCCGACGGGCGGTATGCGCGACCAGATCGCGTGGGATGACTTCACCGCTTGGGAGAAGGTCAAAGACGTGGCGCATCACCTGATGCTGCCGGTCTTTGTGGTCGCGACCGCCGAGATGGCTTCCCACATGCGCCAGATGCGCGCGCAGATGATCGAGACGCTGTCCAAAGACTTTGTGCGGACGGCCCGCGCGAAGGGGCTGGCTTACTGGAGCGTGGTGTGGAAGCACGCGTTCGGCAACGCCGTAAACCCGCTCGTGACCCAGTTCGGGTACAGCCTCGCGGCGCTGCTCACGGGCTCGTTCCTCGTCGAGGTCGTGTTCTCGTGGCCCGGCATGGCGCGCCTGACCGTGGACGCGGTCTTCGCTCAGGACGAACCCCTCGTCATGGCCGCCGTGATGATGGCGACCACCATGCTTGTCCTCGGCAACTTGGTCGCCGACCTGCTGCTCGCGGCCATCGACCCGCGCATTCGCTTGGAGTAGCCGATGGCCGACGCCCCCGCATCACCCGGCCAGCTCATCTGGCTGAAGCTCAAGCGCAACCGCACCGCGATGTTCGGGCTCGCCGTGCTCGTCGTGCTCTACATCAGCTCGATCTTCGCGGGCTATCTCGCGCCCGCCCACTACGCGACGCAGAACCGCGAGGTGTCGTGGCACCCGCCGCAGCTCGACGACCTGCACCTCTTCGACGCGGCCGGTGACTTTCGTGGCCCTTTCGTCTACGGCACGAAGCGCGTACACCCCGCGATCGCGGAGTACGAGGTCGAGCCGGACGTCGTCGTCGAGCTCGACTTCTTTACCCGGGGCGATACGTGGTCGTTCTTCGGTCTGTTCGAGAGTGACATGCACCTCTTCGGCTGGTCGGACCCGAAGCGGCCGGTGTTCCTGTTCGGGAGCGACCTATACGGCCGCGACATCCTGTCCCGCGTGCTCTACGGCAGCCAAATCAGCTTGTCCGTCGGCATCATCGGCATCCTGATTAGCATGAGCCTCGGCATGTTCCTCGGCGGCGTCGCGGGCTACTTCGGGGGTCGCATCGACTTCGTGCTGATGCGGTTCATCGAGGTCATCCTGTCCATCCCCGGCCTGTATCTGATCCTGACCCTCCGACAGGCCTTCGGCCAGGACCTGCCGAGCACGCAGAGCTACTTCATGATCATCATCGTCCTCGCCTTCGTTGGGTGGGCGGCGAACGCGCGCGTCGTGCGCGGCATGGTGTTGTCCATCAAAGAGAACGACTACGTCACGGCCGCCGAGGCCCTCGGCGTGAGCCGCTTCAACATCATCCGCAATCACATCCTGCCCAATACGTGGAGCTTCGCGATCGTCACCGCGACCCTCTACGTGCCCTACTACATCCTGAGCGAGGTCGCGCTGAGCTTCTTGGGCGTGGGCATTCAGGAGCCCGAGGCGTCGTGGGGCAATATGCTCAAGGACGCCCAGAACATCCGAAACCTCACCGACTACCCGTGGGTGCTCGTGCCGGGCTTCTTCATCTTCTTGGCGACGATGGCCTACAACTACCTGGGTGACGGCCTGCGCGACGCGGCCGACCCGCGCTCGAAGGTTTGAGCCATGAGCACGCGCGAGGTCGTCCTCTCCGTTCGCAACCTGAAGACCTACTTCCGCACGCTCTCCGGCGTCGCCCGCGCCGTGGACGACGTGAGCTTCGACGTTCACGCCGGTGAGACCTTGGGCATCGTGGGCGAGAGCGGCTGCGGTAAGTCGGTGACGAGCCTGTCGATCATGCGCCTGATCGACCCGCCCGCGGGCTCACACCCCGGCGGCCAGGTGCTCTTTCAGGGCCGTGACCTGCTCAAGCTCTCGGACATCGAGATGCAGCAGGTGCGTGGCGGCGATCTGGCCATGATCTTTCAAGAGCCGATGACGTCGCTCAACCCGATCTATCGGGTCGGTGACCAGATTGGCGAGTCGTTGCGCGTCCACCGCGGTATGACCAAGGCGGACGCGCGGCTCGAGGCGCTTCGCCTGCTCGAGAAGGTCGGCATTCCCGACCCGAGCAAGCGCGTCGACGACTACCCGCACCAGATGTCCGGCGGCATGAAGCAGCGCGTCATGATCGCGATGGCGCTCGCATGTCAGCCCAAGCTGCTCATCGCGGACGAGCCGACGACCGCGCTCGACGTCACGATTCAGGCCCAGATCCTGGACCTGCTGCGCACGCTCCAAGAGGAGACAGGCGCGGCGATCCTGCTCATCACGCACGACCTCGGTGTGATCGCCGAGATGGCACATCGTGTGATCGTGATGTACGGCGGGCGCGTCGTCGAGCGATCGAGCGTGAACGACCTGTTCGACGGCCCTCGACACCCCTACGCGCAGGGGCTGTTCCGCTCGCTGCCCAGCATCGACACGGTCTCGGACCGCCTGGCCGTGATCCCCGGCATGGTGCCGCCCGCCACGGCCTTCCCGAGCGGGTGTCGCTTTCGTAACCGCTGCGAGTTCGCGACGGACGTCTGCGCAGCCACGATGCCCGAGCTCGAGCCGGTCGTGTCGCCCTCGGGCGACGACCGCGCCGTCGCCTGCGTGCGCCTCGCGGAGCTCCCGAGCGCCTGAGGCGCTTAACGCGCCTCGACCTCGCTCACCCACGCGTCGAGCTCAAGCCAGCGGGCGTCGAGCCACGCGAGGCGCCCCGCGGCGTCCTTCGGAAGTGCCTCAGCGTCGAAGCGCCACACCACGACCCGCACGACACGCCCGATCAGGCCCCCCCGCCACAGGTCATCGAAGGTTCGCAGCCCCTCGAAGCCCACGTGCCCCACGACGAGGACCTCGGCGGTCGGTGCGGCGTCGAGCAGCGCGAGCGCACCGCCCGGCTTGACCGGCATGAGCCGGCGCAGACCCGCGAGCCGCGCGTGACGCGCAGGGTCAGACGCGCTCAACGCCTCGAGCGCCTGCACGCGACGCTTCTCGGTGGCCCGGGTGCCCTCGGGGTAGATGAGCACGCCCTCGTCAGGTGACAACGACTGCGCGAGCGCGCGTACGCCCTGCAGGTCGCCGGCGGTGTCCTTTGCGCTGCGCCGCACCCACATATTCGGGAGCCGCTGCCCGACAACGTCGAGACACGGCAGCACCAGCAGCTCTCGCTTGAGCACATACCGCAGGCTCAAGCCGAACGGCAGCGACAGCGCCCGACCCGGCAGCAATGTGTCGGCGACGCTCGCGTGTCGCACAAACACGATCGGTGACCCCCCCAGGGTGGGTCGACCGAACGGCGCATCGATGACGACGCGCAGGCCGTAGAATGCCTCAAGCGCCTTGAAGATCGCCCCGACCCACAGGTGCTGCAGCATGTAGTGCCGCGCCCGGTCCGCGGGGACGCCGCCCCACGGTCGAACGCACCAAAGGCCGAGCGCGCCGTAGAGGCCCGCGACCTCGAAGATCAGGTACGTGCAGGTGAAGCACACGAAACGGACGCGCGCGAGTCGGCCGCCCGAGAGCGCGTCCCACAGCGCGAGCAGCGGCAACCAGAGCCAGATCGTGCCCACCAGCAGCCAAAGCGCGACATGAACGCCGGTGATGCTGAGCGTGCGGCGTAGCCACCGCGTCGCCCACGACTCGGAGCGCGGCGCCGTCGCACCATCGTTCACGGCGTGTCCCCCTGCGTGCGCGCCTCGCACATCGACCATAGCGCGTCGCGGTCGGCGGGCGACTCGCGCGTCCAGGGCAGCAGGTGCGTCGAGCGCGCCGCGCGATCAAAGTAGAAGAGTCCCGTCGTCGCGCCCGGTGAGGGGGCTGCAGCGGCCCAAATCACGGTGTCGGCGCCCTGCTCGGGCGTGCGAAGTCGCCCCGCCATCGCCTTGTGAAACTTGGGCATGAAGCGCGCCACGGCGGGCGTGTCCGCCCACCCCGGGTGCATGGCGTGGACCACTGTGCCCTGGGCGCGCAGGCGCTCCGCCCACAGCTCAGCGAGGACAACCTGCATGCGCTTGGTGCACGCGTATGCATCGAGCGGGTCGTAGGGCCGCGCAGTGATGTCGGGGTCGCTCACGCGCAGCTTGCGGGAGTACATGCCGCCGGACGATACCCACACCACGCGCGCGTGGCCCGCCGCCGCGAGCGAGGGCGCGAGCGAGCGCGTGAGCAGGTGCGGCCCCAAGACGTGCGTGGCGAGCGTGACCTCGTCGCCCGCGGGCGTGACCTGTCGCGTGTCCGGCATGGTCCCCGCGTTGTGGACCAGGATGTGCACGGGCGCGCCGTCGAGCGCTGCGGCGAAGCGGCGCACGTCGTTCAAGTCCGAGACGTCGAGGCGCTCGACTGCGACCTGAGCGGACGGCTGCGCGGCGAGGAGCGCGGCAGCCGCCGCCGCCCCCCGGGCGGGGTCACGGCAGCACAGTGTAACGCGCGCCCCGAGCTGGGCGAGCCCCTGCGCGGTCGCGAAGCCGATGCCCGAGTTCGCCCCCGTGACGAGCGCGATGCGCCCGCTCAGGTCGACCTGCAGGTCTGCCGGGTCGAACCACGCGGCGTGTCGCGCGTAGCCCGTCGCGTCGAAGGACGCGTAGATCGAGGCGTCGAGCGTGGCGTCTACGAGCCGCCGCGCCCAGGACGGCTTTGCGCCGTCGCTCAGGTGTCCTCTTCGTCGCCGGCGGGCTCGTCGCCGCCGTCGCCGTC